>Ga0209342_10000263_pt1 | contig 59030 bp, 62 predicted proteins | sample RifCSP16_2_FD_184023 | JGI IMG/M metagenome (GOLD analysis project Ga0209342, IMG submission 184023) | Soil microbial communities from Rifle, Colorado - Rifle CSP2_sed 16_2 (SPAdes) (version 2) | ecosystem: Environmental > Terrestrial > Deep subsurface > Rock core/Sediment | place: Rifle... | reverse complement strand
GGCGCTGGATAGGCAGGGTCGTGTTTCCCCAAGTGAGTCTCCGATGGGGCTAGGCTGGCCGTTGACTGCTCACCAGGCACAGTCTACCCCATCGGTTGGCTCGCTACCATATTACCCTAATAGGATAAGCATCGAATAAACGGATGCCAGGCTGGCAACCCAATAAATCGGTGAAAAGAGAAGGGTGAGTGGGTTGACAGACTGGCCGCAATCGGTCGTCGCCGTGCACGCGGCCGGAAAGGACGTGCATTCTGAGAACGGCGTGACGGTGCGCCGCAACAGGGGCGGCGCGAACAATGCCCTGTGTCGATTGGGAGGACAGCGGGTGGGGCGATCCGGCGCTCGACCTCGCCGACCTGCACTGGCACGCGGCGCTTGAGGGCTTGACGGACGAGCAGCACGCCTGGCTGCGCGAGAACTTTCGCCGCCCGACGACGGCGTGTCACGCCTGCGTGAGTGGCATGCTGCATCGGTGGCCTTCCTGGCGCAGTTGCGCCTCACGGCGCATGGAGCGCAGCCCCAGCCGCGTCCGGCTTCCGAAGGTGTTCCGTTCCTCGGTTTCACGATGTATCCGACGCACCGCCGCCTCAAGCGCCGCAAGGTCGTCTATGCTGCGCGCCGCCTGACGCAGAGACGCAACCAGGTACACGCTGGCCTTCTGCCGCTCGACGCGTTTCGCGCCTCGGTGCTGGCCTGGATCGCGCATGCGCGGCACGGCGACACGTGGGGGCTGCGACGCTCGGTTCTCCGGCGGCTGGTTGTTTGACGCGATGCTCGCCGGACACAGGAGCATCTGCGCATGAAACAAATGCTCAAGATATTAGTTGACTGGCCTCTGACCGCGTGCTAGAATAACTCCTGGAGGAGTATTACTATGTCTACGCAAGTCACTTATGTGACCATTCCTGCTTCCCCTGAAACTATCGAGCAACTCCCACCCGATCCGGTAACGCGAGCGCAGGTTCTGGAGCTCGGGCTCCGGCAGTGGCGGATCCGCGAGGCGTTGGAAGACTACCGGCGCGGACGTGGCACGCTGGCCTACGCAGCCGAGCAGGCCGGTGTCTCGCTGCGCGAGATCATCCCCCTGGCTTACGCTTACGGCTTGAAGCCCCCAGTCGATCCTGACCAGACCACAGACCCGCTCTCGCTTGACCAGGCTGCCAGTTTGTGATCGCCGTCGCCGATACAGGTCCCCTGGTAGCGCTGGCGAAAGTCAACGCTGTTGATCTGCTGACTCAGCTATATCGGCAGGTCATTACGTCACCAGCCGTGTTCACCGAAGCAGTCACTGCAGGGCTGGCCCAAGCGGCGCCGGACGCTGAGATTTTGAGCGCCGCCTTCACCAGCGGCCGCTTTCAAGTGCGCACCCCGAAGCTAGCCTCCCTCCCAACCCTATCACTTCTACACCGTGGCGAAGATGAGAGCATTCGTCTGGCCATCGAACTGCGCGCGGACTGGCTGCTTGTTGACGACCTTGTGGCGCGACGCGCAGCCCTGGCCAACTTCGCGGCGTCGGGGGCACCGGCCGCTGTTAAGGGCACACTTGGTGTGGTCGTCACCGCCTATCAACAGAAGCACCTCACGCGCCAGCAATCCATTGATTTGGTAAACGCCCTTAAGGCTCGACCCGACGTGTGGATCAGCGATGATCTGTGCGACCGGGTCATCCGCACGCTGCAGACGAGTTGAAACGGCGCGGCCTTTCGGCTGCTCTGATCGGCACAGGCTGGGCGCTCTACGGCATCTGGAACGCGATCAACGATCGGCTCGTCGGGTCGTGGTCGGACCGCACACACACGCGCTGTGGAGGGCGCACGCCGTGGATCGTATTGATGTGAGAATGAGACGGCTCGCGCCGCTAATTATCATCGGCGTCTTGCTGCTGGCTGCGTACCTGCGGCTGAACCACCTCGAATGGACCGAGTTCAAGCTCGACGAGGCGAACCTGTCGCGGTTGTCGCTTAATCTGGCGCGTGGCGTGGAGCTCCCCCTCGTCGGCATCGGTTCGTCGACCGGCATCCCGAACCTGCCGCTGGCCGCCTGGCTGATAGCGATCCCCTATGCAGTCTCCTCCAGTCCCATCGTCGCCACCGGGTTTGTTGCGCTCCTGAACGTGATCGCCGTGGCCGGATGCTTCGCGCTGGCGAAGACGTGGTTATCGTTATATGGGCAGCCGGGATCCGGCCATGCCGGCGACATTTGGACAGCGGCCCTCCTGGCGACGCTTCTGTTCGCCGTCGCGCCCTGGGCGGTCATTCACTCGCGCAAGATATGGGCGCAGAATCTGCTGCCGCCGCTGGTACTCCTCTGGGCGTGGACTGGCTGGCTGGCCTTCGTGCGGCGCCGGCCGCGCGCTGTGCTCGGCCACTGGCTGGCGCTCGCGGCGTGCATTCACGTGCATTACTCCGGGTTGTGGCTGCTGCCGGTGACGCTGGCCTGGATGATCGTCTTCGCCCGGCGCTTGCAGTGGAGGCCCGCGCTGGCCGCGGCAGCGCTCTTCGCCGCGACGTTCGCGCCGTTCGTCATCGCCGATGCTTTGAATGGAGCGCCGAATCTCAATCGCCTGCTGCTCGTCGCGCAGGGAGCGCCGGTCGTCGACGGCGAGGCGTTGCGCCTGGCATGGTTGATGGTCACCGGCCAGGAGATTCACTCGTTGGCCGGACCGCAGGAATTCACAAACTACCTGGGCAGCGTTCCGGGAGGCGAGACCGCCTTCGTGCTCGTCGCAGGTGTTGGCGCTCTGGTCGTCGCCGGCGCGGCGATTGCGCTGGTCGACGGGATTCGCGCCGCGCCCCGCCGCGCGCTCGAGGAGTCTGCGGCGGCGTCGTTCATGATGCTGACGTGGCTGGCGCTGCCGGTGCTGCTTCAGACGCGCCACAGCCTGCCCATCTTCGTCCATTATTTCATCGTCCTGAACCCGGCGCCGTATTTGTTGGTTGGCATGTTGCACATCAGACTCAGTCGATCACGGATTGGGCTTGTGGTGGCGACTTTAGTCGCTGCGTTGTTCGGACGACTGAAGTCGTCACTACGAATTCGTGCGGACTCGTCCCGAGAGGCGTCGCACGCCTCCTCTCGCGGCGGGCCGATCATCGCTTCAGCCGGACGGTGGGTGTTCATTGCGCTCGTTGTGGTCATCGCCTGTCTGCAGGTGGTGCAGTCGCTGGCGCTGCGGCAGTTCGTCGCCGAGCGCGCCACGCCGGGCGGTTTCGGCACGCCGGTCGGAACGTTGGCGCAGATTGCGGCCGACGCGACTGCCGTCAGCCAGGGCCTGAATGGCTCAGAAGTGCTCATTTACGCCGAAGGCGACGATCCTCGCACACACGAAGCGCCCGCCGTCTTCGACGTGCTGCTCCCGCCGGATGTGCCGCGCCGCTTTGTCGATTTGACACGAGCGACGGAAGCATATCCGCGCGATGTGGCCGTGGTTGTGATTTATTCGCCGCAGGGCGTGACACTTCCAGGTGAGGCAGTCGGGCGAACGCCGCTGCGCCGGGAAACGTCCGTCGTCCCGCTGCGCCGTGGCGATGCCTCGGCGAGGGTAGGGGAATGGCCGGGACAGACAGATGGGGCCTGGCCGTGCGGCGGTGGGCGCGCGTTGGGGCGCTGGGCGAATGGGGTCGCTCTGTTGAGCGTGGAGCGTTCCGGCGAATGGCGCGGCTCGGGAGGCTGGGTCGAGCTGTGTTTTCGAGTTGAACGGGCGCCAGAGCAGACCGACTATCACTGGTTCACTCACCTGATCGGGCCTGACGGGCAGCGTTATGCACAGGTGGACGCGCCGGTTCTGCCTTCCGCTTCCCGGCGAGCCGGCGACATCGTGATCGCACGGTTTGGGCCGTACATACTTCCTGCAAACGCGCCGGCCGGCCTGTACGTGATGCGCGTGGGGATGTATACGTATCCCAATATCGTCAACGTTCCACGAGACGACGGCGGTCAGCCGGCTGATTATGTGGAGGTGAATTTGAGAGATTCGGTCGAATGAAACTTGACCTCCGAAATGGATTTGTGACGGTTTTGAAACGCTGGGCATGGAATGGCATATTGAAATCGGCTCTTATTCTGTGCTACAATCGTCACAGTTTCGCGCGCTTCGGACGCGGGTCCAAGCCAATCCAACTGCGAGAAGGAGATCGAAGATATGTCACAAGCGACTGGTAATGAGACTGCTCAACGTCGTCTAAAACTCCTTCGTTTTGCATTTCTAGTACTCACGGCAATCACAGTTGCCATCGTCGCCGCAGTCAACTACTTTGCGACGCTCGGCAATATTGTTACGTCCGTGCTTCAGGGCCTGCTTTGGGGCGCGCTCGTGGCAATCGCCTCGGCCATCATCTACGCGGTGTACCGGCGAGCCGTACTCAAGATGTAAAGCTGGCGAACACAAAGCGGCGGCGATAGGGAGAATCCCCATTGCCGCCGCGCTGCTTACGATCCGTCGCCGCTGGCTCGTCGGATGGTATCAGATTCACACGGTCTCTGTCGCAGTCGAACTGCGGCAAGGTGGACGGCAGTGTAACCGTCGTCCAAACGTTCAGGGGCTAGGCCAGCACGTCGCGCGCAATCACCAGACGTTGAATCTCGCTGGTGCCTTCCCCGATCGTCATCAGGCGCTGGTCGCGGTAGATGCGCTCGACCGGGAATTCGGCCGAGTAGCCGTACCCGCCGTGAATCTGAATCGCGTCGAAGCACACTTTCTCCGCCACCTCGGTGGCAAACAGCTTGGCCATAGCGGCTTCGGTCGTGTAGGGCCGCCCCATCTGCTTCAGCCACGCCGCACGGTACACCATCAGGCGCGCCGCGTCGATTCGCGTCGCAGCGTCGGCGATCATCCACTGGATGGCTTGATGCTGCGCGATGGGCTGGCCGAACGTGTGGCGCTCCTTAGCGTACTTCACGGCTTCCTCGTGCGCGGCCTGCGCCAGCCCGGCGGCGAGCGCGCCGATCCCGATGCGCCCGCCGTCGAGCACCTCCAGCGTCTGCTGGAGGCCGCGCCCCTCCACGCCGAGCAGGTTCGACGCCGGGACGTGCACGTTCTCGTACGTCACGGCGTGTGTCGGCGATCCCTTCAACCCCATCTTCTTCTCGGGCGGGCCGATGTGCAGGCCGGGCGCGTCGGTGGGCACGACGATTAGGGATAGGGAGTGGCTTCCCCCGGCCGGATCGGTGCGGCAAAGAGTGACAATCACGTCGGCGATGCCGGCGTTCGTGCACCACATCTTCGAGCCGTTGATGAACCATTCGTCGCCGCCGCGCCGGGCGGCGGCCCTGACGCCGCCCGCCAGGTCGCTTCCCGCGCCCGGCTCGGTGAGCGCCAGCGCGCCCAGCCGTCCCGAGCCGCTGGCCATCGGCGTGAGCCACGTCTTCTTCTGCTCCTCGTTTCCGAACAGCACGAGCGGCGCGCAGGCCAGCCCGTTGTGAGCCGCGATGGCCAGGCCGGTGCTCCCGCAGCCGCGACCGATTTCTTCGATGGCGATCGCGGCGCTGATTGCGTCGACGCCTGCGCCGCCGTACTCCTCCGGCACGCTCAATCCCAGCAAGCCGAGCGGCCCCATCTTCTTCACGGCGGCGGCGTTGAATTCGGCGTGCTCGTCGACGTGCCGGGCGCGCGGCTTCAGCTCGGTCTCGGCAAAGTCGCGCACGGTGCGCCGCAGAAGCGTTTGCTCCTCGGTGAGTTCAAAATACATGGAGTGAATGCTCCTCGTGTGAAATGGTCTTCCCCGCTCAGCGAATCAGACTGATGCAGATCAACCAGGCGACGCAGAACACGGCGACCGTGATGACGATCGGCACGACGGTGTATCGGAGCACCACGCCGATGTAGGTTCTCATTTCGGCCGGGCCGATCTCGTCGGCCGGTGTATCGGCTTTAGGCATAGGCTTGCCGCAGTTCGCGCATTTGGCGATTCCTTCGGGCTGCATGACGCCACAGTGCGGGCAGAACACGGGCATGGTCGACTCCCTGGCGGGGACGGTCAGGCGGCGCGCCGAATTTCCTCCACGGCGGCGGAATTCTCAAGCGACGAGAGATCGCCCGGCTCCTGCCCCAGGTAGGCCGCACGGATTACGCGACGCATGACCTTCGCGTTGCGCGTCTTCGGCAGATCGCGCACGAACCTGATTTCGCGCGGCGCCAGCGGCTTGCCCAGCGCGCCAGACACCAGCTCCTTCAGTTCCTCGCGCAGCGTTTCCTCTGGAGATTGGCCCGGCTTGAGCACGGCGAAGCACACCACCGCCTGCCCCTTGATCAGATCGGGCACGCCGATAGCCGCAGCCTCGCTCACGGCGGGGTGCGCGACGAGGATCGACTCGACCTCGGCCGGCCCCAGCCGCTTCCCTGCGACTTTGATCGTATCGTCGGAGCGCCCCAGGATGTACCACAGGCCCTCCGCGTCGACCGCGGCCCAGTCGCCGTGCACCCACACATCGGGAAAGCGCGACCAGTAGGCGTCGACGTAGCGCTGCGGGTCTTTCCAGAAGCCGCGTGTCATCCCGATCCACGGTTGGCGGATGACCAGCTCGCCGACTTGGCCGCGCACCGAGCGGCCCTCGTCGTCGACCACGTCGGCGGCCATGCCCGGCAGCGGGGCCGAGAAGGCGCACGGCTTGAGCGGCAGGACGACGTTGCCCATGACGATACCACCTGAGATCTCAGTGCCACCAGAGTAATTGATGATGGGTAATTGGCCGCGGCCGGCGACGTTGAACAGCCACAGCCACGGATCGGGGTTCCACGGCTCGCCCGTCGATCCGAACTTGCGCAGCGACGACAGGTCATGGGCGCGCACCGGCTCCTCGCCGAACTTGATCAAGGCGCGCACGAGGGTAGGGGAGATGCCCAGCGTGGTGATGCGGTGCTTCTCGACCAGCGCCCACGTTCGGTCGGGGCCGGGGAAATCGGGCGCGCCGTCGTACAGCATCATCGTCGCGCCGATCAGGAGCGTGCCGAACACCAGCCAGGGGCCCATCATCCAGCCCATGTCGGTGATCCAGTACAGCGTCTCGTCGGGATGCAAGTCAAGGCCGTGGAGCATGTCCTGCGCGGATTTGATCGGGAAGCCGCAATGCGTATGAACTGCGCCCTTGGGCTTGCCGGTGGTGCCGGAGGTGTAGATAATCATCAGGGGGTCTTCGGTGCGCGTGCGCTCCGTTTCGGCTTCTGCCGGCTGCTTGTCGACTAGATCGTGCCACCAGTCGTCCCGCTCTGCATGCCACGGGATCTCGCCGCCGGTGCGGCGGAGGACGATGACGTGCTCGAGCGTGGGCACCTGCGCGGCGGCGATGTCGGCGACCGGCTTCATCGGCACGATTTGCCCGCGCCGGAACATGCCGTCGGCGGTGAATAACGCTTTGGCGTCGGCGTCGGCCAGCCGCGAGACGATGGCCTGCGCGCCGAACCCGGAGAACAGGGGCAGGAAGACGCCGCCGATCTTGACGATCGCCAGCATCGCCACGACGATCTCCGGCGTCATGGGCATGAACACGCCGATCGCGTCGCCCTTGCCCAAGCCGAGCGCGCGCAGTGCGTTCGCCGCCTTATTCACTTCGCGCCGCAGCCCGGCGTAGGTCAGCACGCGGACGCTCCCCTCTTCTCCTTCCCAGCACAGCGCGATGCGGTCGTCGACCGGGGTTCCGGCGTACTTGTCGAGACAGTTGTGAACGATGTTCATATAGCCGCCGACGCACCATTCCGGCCAGGCGATGCCCCGCGAAAGGTCCACGATCTGCGTATACGGAGTGTAAAAGCGGATGTCGAGTTCCTGGAGAACGACCTCCCAGAACCAGGCGATGTCGCTCGTCGAGCGCTGCATCAGCTCGTCGAACGATGCGATGTTGTGCCGATCCATGAATCGCTTGAGGTTGCTGTTGGCAATGTGCTCGGGCGTCGGGCGCCAGACGATCTCGCCGCCAAACTCGAAGGCTTCCATTCAATTTCCTCCGATGCATGAAATCCGCCGCACAAGATAGGGCGACCCGCGCGGTTCACGGGAGTTACCGTAACTATAGCACACTCCAGTCGCTGGTGGCACAGCAGTTGGACTGCTGTGCCGTGGCGTCCGGCAGTGCAACTGCCGGACGAACAAGCATGCTGCTGACGAGCATTAGTCGCTGGTGGCACAGCAGTTGGACTGCTGTGCCGTGGCGTCCGGCAGTGCAACTGCCGGACGAACGAAGCAGAACCAGGTTTCTCGAATCTGAGGTATCATTGTGTCACCTCACAGCGGTCTCGCGGGTCGCGCATCCGCGTTCCGAAATCCAACATCTCAAATTCCAGGAGGCGTGTATGCTTATTAGCGAAAATCTGGCAAAGGCGTTCAACCAACAGGTCGGCAACGAGTTCGGCGCGTCGCTTCAGTACGTGATGCTGGCGGCATACTTCGAGCGCGAGGCGCTGCCGCAGCTGGCCGCGAAGTTTTACGCGCAGGCCAAAGAAGAAGAGGCGCACGCATTGAAGATCGCGCACTACGTGACGGAGGCCGGCGGCATGCTGGAAATCCCGGCCATCCCGGCCGGCAAGGCCGGCTTCAAGTCCGCCGAGGAAGCCGTGCAAATGGCGCTGGATTGGGAACTCGCCGTGACCCGGCAGATCAATGATCTGGTCGGCCTGGCGATGAAAGAATCGGATCACCTGGCGCAGCTCTTCCTTCAGTGGTTCGTGAACGAGCAGCTCGAGGAAGTCACCGGCATGGACATGCTGCTGCGCACGATCAAGCGCGCCGGCGACAACCTGCTGCTGGTGGAAGACTTCGTGGCCCGACACAAGGAGAAGGGCGGCAGTGCAGCGGGTGGAGAGGCTGCCTAACTCGCTCCCGCTCCGCTTCGCGTGATCCATCCGGCGGTTCAGGGGCGGCGGATGGATCACCTGGGGGTGGGTAGATGCGGTATCCGTGGGTGAACACCGTTCTGCTCGTCTTGCTGCTCGTGCAGTTGGTCACCGGTGTGGGCGGCCTGGTGAGCGGCGCGGAGGATTTCGGCTGGGTGCTGTGGCTGCACGGCATCGGCGGCTACGCAATCGTCGTTCTCCTGATCTGGAAGGGTGCGGTCATTCTGCACGCATGGGTACGCCGGCGGCGTCCGGTGCTGCCCCGAGCAATCTTTATCGCGCTGACCGTGCTCGTATTGGCGATCCTCGCGACCGGCTGGATGTGGGTTGTCGCCGGGCGGACGAATGTCTGGGGATTCAGTCTGATAACGATTCACGCGATTCTCGCATGCGCGTGTGTTGGGCTGCTGGCGTGGCACACGCTGTACATGAGATTCGTCTTTCGCATTCCGTCGGCGGTAAACCGGCGCGCGTTCTTGCGGCTGGCCGGCGCCGGCGTGAGCGGCGTGCTGCTGTGGCGACTGGGAGAAAGCACCGTCGAGAGGGTCGCGCTGCCCGGCTCGCGCCGGCGATTCACCGGTTCGTACGAGACCGGCAGCTTCACGGGTGTGTTTCCGGTCACGGCCTGGCTGCTCGACAATCCACCGTCTGTGGACGTTCACCATTGGCGCCTGATCGTCGACGGCTTTGTCGAACGAACTCTGGCGCTGACCTATGCACAGCTCGAGCCGCTTGCCCACGAAGAGGTCACGGCGACACTGGACTGCACCGGGGGCTGGTACACGACTCAAGTGTGGCGGGGAATATCCATTGCCCAATTACTGAACTTGGCCGGCGTGCAGCCTGCTGCGCGCAGCGTCACCGTCGAAGCCGCCACGGGATACGGCCGGCGTTTCTCAATCGAGCAGGCGCGGGGGTATGTGTTGGCCTCGCATGTGGCCGGGCGCCCTCTCGATCACGGGCATGGCTTCCCGCTGCGGCTCGTGGCGGTCGATCATCGCGGTTTCGATTGGGTGAAGTGGGTGAGCCGGGTGCGCGTCAACGACACGAGCGAAGTGTGGCAGCCGCCGGTGCCCCTGCAGTAAACGTGCGACGCACTTCCGAAAGTGCGTCGCACGTCAAAAGCTCGTGCCACTGACCGAAAAGAACACGGACAAATCCCTCAGACGCTGAAAAGTCCGTGTTCGCTTCAGTCCGTGACTTAAAATCCCCTTAAAGTTGGAAGAGCCTTGGGATTCAGGCAATGCCTATACCTGCGTACATCTCGCCCAAAAAGGTGGATGGAATCCTCGCCAGGATACGACTTTCGCGCAGCCCTATCGCGCGGGCGAGTTCGAGGAAGCCTATCTCATCCAGCGGATAGGGAACCGCCGGGTTGCCACGCGCGGTGTTATATTCCACGACGATCAAGCGGCCGCCCGCCTTCAGCAGGGCGGCGGTGTGTTTCAATACCGCCTGCTTGTCCCGGACGAAATGGAGCGCGTTCGCCAGGAGGATGCCGCCGAGCGGCGGGAGTATCAGCGGCTGTGTGAAGTCGGCGTGCATCAGGTGAAGGAGAGCGCCCGGGTAGCTCTCCGCAAAGTGGCGCTGCAGAGAATCGAGCGCGCGGCGATCTCGGTCGACGCCGTAGATTTCCACGCCCGGCTGCGTCAAGGTGTACAGCGCGAATGTGAAAATGCCGTCGCCGCAGCCCAGGTCGGCCCACACGCCGCCCGGGACGGAAATGCCGGGACGGATCAGCGTGCGGGCCTTCTCGATGCGGCGCGCCTCCCGTTCGGCCCAGGTCGTCATGCGCTCGACAGGCCGAGCGCTTCGGCGAACTTCCGGATCGCGGCGACGTGCTCGCCGGGCGTCGAGAATCCGCGCATCATTGTGTTCAGCGAGGCGTGCGTCGCGCCGGCGGCTTCCCAGTCGCGCAGGAGCGTGCGCCACACGTCGGGCTGTCCGTCGCCGTAGGGGATGCGTGCCTCGACGCCAAAATCGGCCCGTGTGCGCCCCGCCTCGGCCAGGCCGCGATCGATCAGCTCGAGAGCCGACTTCGCCTTCTCAGCGCTGGCAGCGCCGGACATCCACCCGTCGCCGAGGCGCGCCACGCGGCGCAGCGCAGGCTCGGCGTAGCCGCCGAACCAGATCGGGATGGGGCGCTGGATCGGCAGCGGCTTAATGCCCGCGTCGGGCAGCGTGTGCCAGCGGCCGGTGAACGTGACGAGCGGCTGCGTCCAGAGCTGCCGCATGAGCGCGATCTGCTCTTCGATGCGCCGCCCGCGCGTATGAAAGTCCTGCCCCAAGGCCGTGTACTCGACTGCGTTCCAACCCAGCCCGACGCCGAGACGCAGTCGCCCGCCGCTGAGCACGTCGAGCGTCGCGGCCTGCTTGGCGACGAGCGCCGTCTGTCGCTGCGGCAGGATGATGACGCCCGGCGTGAACTGAATCGTCCGAGTGATCCCCGCCATGTAAGCGAACAGCACGAACGGCTCGTGAAACGCCGACTCGTGCGTGTAGGGTCCCTGCCAGCCGCCCGGCCGATCCGGATTCGCGCCCAGGACGTGATCGTAGGCGGCGATGTGCGTGAAGCCGAGGCCCTCCGCCGTCTGCGCGTAATCGCGGATCGCGATCGGATCGGCGCCGAACTCGGTCTGCGGATAAATGACGCCGATGTTCATCACTTCGCCCCCTGGGGTTGTCGCTCGGCTCACTGATCACTGGTCACGGGTCACTGATCACTGGCTACTGGTCACCGATCCGCCAATGACCACATCCTCTCCAGCCCGTGGGCTTCGAGAAGCTCTGGGTCGTTCAAGATGCTTTCCGTCGGCCCGTCGGCGACGATCTGGCCGTGATCCATGATCGCCGTGCGCGGGAAAAGCTCGCGCACGAGCAGCAGATCGTGCGTCGAGATGAGCATCGTCTGAGGCAGCTCGCGCAGCAGGCTGATCAGTCCGCGCCGCGCGCGTGGATCGAGGCCGGCGGAAGGCTCGTCTAGCACCAGAATCTCCGGATCCATCGACAGCACCGTCGCGATGGCGACGCGCTTCTTCTCGCCGGCGCTCAGGTGGTGTGACACACGCTCGGCAAAGTCGCCCATGCCCACCGCCGCCAGCGCGCGAGCGACCCGCTCGCGCACTTCCGGTTCCGGCACGCCCATGTGCAGCGGGCCGAATGCGACGTCCTCGAACACAGTCGGCGAAAAGAGCTGGTCGTCTGGGTCCTGGAAGACCAGCCCGACCGCCGCGCGTACCTTCCCCAGGTTGCCGTCCGTGAGCGGCAGTCCGCACACCCTCACGTCCCCCTCGCCCGTCAGAATGCCGTTGAGGTGCAGCATGAGCGTCGATTTGCCCGCGCCGTTGGGGCCGACGAGCGCGACCTTCTCGCCGGGCGCGATCGACAGCGTCACGCCGCGCAGCGCGACGTGCCCATCGGGGTAACTGAACTTGAGATCGGAGACGTCGATCGTGTGATGCATCTCACCTCGCGAACAACAGGCCGGTCGCCAGCACCAGGGCGAGATAGGCGAGCAGCGTGACGAGAATCGTGTAGTCGTCGGCCGACAGGGCCGGCGGCGCGAAGTGGCGAATCTCGCCCGTGTAGCCGCGCGCGACCATCGCATCGTAAATGCGCTCGCTGCGCTCGAATGAGCGCAGCGCCAGGCTGCCCACCATGCCGCCAGCCACACGCCCGCGCCAGGCGATGCCTCCGCCCGACTGATGCCCCTCGACTTCGCCGGATCGCGCGGCGCGGGCGCGCATCAGGCGCGTCGCTTCGTCGGCCAGCACGAAAATGTAGCGGTACATCAGGCCGACGACGGACACCAGCACGCGCGGGACGTGCAGCGCGCGCAGGCCCCACAGCAGATCGGGGAAAGTTGTAGTCGTCACGAGCAGGATTGCCATTTGCACCGAGATCCACGATTTCAGCACGATGCTGACGAAGCGCACGGCGCCTTCGATCGACACGGTCAGCCCTAGAATGGGCAGCGTGACCTGAGGGCCGGGCACGGTAAAGGGCAACGTAATCGCCGCCAGGGCGAAGGGGAGGGCGATGAACGATCGCTTGAGGAGGTAGCCAGGCCCGATTCCCGCCACGACCACTCCCAGCAGCGGGACGATCAGCAGCAGGCCGTAGTGAATCCACTCGCCGGGTGGCAGCAGCGCGGCCGTCAGGATGAAGGCCAGCGTGCACAGGACTTTAATACGTGGGTCGAGCCGGTGAACCAGGCTTGACCCGCTCCGATATTGGTCGGTGAAGTGAACGTGCATCAGGCGGCTATCTTCTTCCGGGCGCCGATGCGGCCGATCACGAAGGCGATCCCGAACACGACGAGCGTGCCAATGCCCACCGCCGCGATCTTGGTCAGGTTCGGGTTTTCAATCAGCGGCATCGAGTAGCCGGGAAGGATTTCGTAAGGCGCGGCCTGCGCCTCGCTGTCGAAGCCCAGGTCGGCGGCAACGCGGTTCAGTCCATCGGGATCGGGTGAAGCCAAAGGCGAGACGAGCGCCAACCCGAGCGCGATCACCAGAGCGAGGAGCACCCAGATCGCGCTGCGGGATCCAGTCGCGGCCCGGCCTGCCCTGAGCAGATCGGGACGGGTGGCATTGATGAAGAGGAGTGCGCCGGCGGTGATCAGCGCTTCGCCGACGCCGATCAACGCGTGCACGCCCAGCATAGCCGGCAGTGCGATGCTCAGCGCCGCAGCGCCGGACAACGCGAGCTGCGCGGCCGTTGCGGCCGCGCCCAACATCACGGACAGCCAGCCGCCGAGCGCGCCGGCGACGATCAGGCTCGTGCGGCCGTCCCCTGTAACCCGCCGCGCGAACTGATACACGCCGTATCCGGTGAAAGCCCCGAGAATGCCCATGTTGACGATGTTCCAGCCAAGCGACAGCAAGCCGCCGTCCTGGAAGAGAATTGCTTGCAGCCCGATCACACTGGTCATGATCAGCATGGCCGCCCACGGGCCGACGACGATCGCGGCGAGCGTCGCGCCGAGCAAGTGCCCCGACGTGCCTCCCGCGACCGGGAAATTCAGCGCCTGCGCCGCGAAGATGAACGCGGCCAGGACGCCCATGAGTGGAATCTGTTTCTCGCCGAGCTGGCCGCGCGTCTTCAGTAGGGCGTATCCGATACAAATAGCGGCGACGATCCAGCCTGCGGCGGCGACCGGCACGCTCAGGAAGCCGTCGGGAATGTGCAGTTGGGGCGGCGATTGAACCGGCAGAAACAACATGGCGAATCCTCCCTCGTCCCATTGGGATCGATTTATGACTCGCGTCCGGCCTCGGCGCGGCGGCAATCTTCGCACAGACCGAACAGGCCCACGTGATCCATATCGACGTAGAAATGATGCTTCTTGTCGATCGACACGACAAGCCCTTCCAGCAGTGTACTGTCCAATTGGACTATCGCTCCACACGAGCGGCAGACGAGATGGTGATGCGGTCTCTCGCCGGCAATCTCGTAATACGTCTGGCCGCCGACGCGCATGGCGACGACTAGGCGCAGCTCGCACAGGAAATCGAGCGTGCGATAGACGGTCGCGCGGTTGATGGCGGGCGCTTTGGCGTGCACACGTCGGTAGATTTCCTCGGGGGTGGTGTGGCCGCCGCCTTCGCAGATCGCGTCGAGGATGACCTGCCGCTGCGGCGTCACCCGGAAGCCGCGTTTCCGCATCAGAGCGGGGTAATCCATAGTGTGGTGTGTCATGCGATGATTCGTTGTTGCAAATAGATGCAATAACATTATATCACATTAGCGGTGAGTGTCAACCAGAATTACGCACGTCGGGGATGTTTGAATTTCGGGAGGGTGGTTTTATGGAGTGAAGATGCCCTGCGGGCCTTATCCGGCGCGCAGAATGTGCGTGACCACGGACGCGCCCGATCCCCCGATATTCTGCGCCATGCCGATTTTCGCGCCGGGTACCTGTGTTTCGCCGGCTCGGCCGGTAAGCTGCAGGTATAGCTCGACGATCTGATACATCCCCGTTGCACCGACCGGATGCCCGCGCGCTTTCAGGCCGCCCATCGTGGCGATTGGGACTTTGCTGCGCGGGCCGATCTGATCGTCCAGCCCAAGCCGCGGCCCCTGACCTGGTTCGGCGAAGCCGGCCGCTTCGAGCGACAGCGCCGCCATAATGCTGAAGGCGTCGTGCAGCTCGAACACGTCGACGTCAGCCGGGCTGAGACCCGCCTGGGCGTAGGCGCGCTCTGCTGATTGCCGCGCGGCGGCCAGCTCGAGCGTGTCGTATCGGTCGTGCAGCGCGATCGAATCGGTGGCGGCCGCCGAAGCGGCGATGGTGACGAGAGGCCCACCGCTCCGATATTTGCCGGCACGTTCGACGGGGACGATGACTGCCGCCGCCGCGCCGTCGCCGGTCGGTGAGACGTCGAGCAGGTTGATCGGGTCGGCGACCATGCGTGCGCGGCTGTGCTGCTTCTCGTCGATTGGATTGCGGAGCCGGGCGTAGGGATTGTGCCGGGCGTTAGCATGTGCGTTGATCGAGAACGGCGCGAAGTCGGCGTGCTTCCAGCCATGCACTTCCATGTAGCGCCGCATGAGCAGCGCATTGATGGCGACGAACGACGTGCCCATCGCGGCCTCGAAGTCCGCATCGGCGGCAGACGCCAGCGCGGCGGTGACTTCGCCGCCGACGGCGTCCGTCATCTTCTCGACGCCGGCCACGACGGCAACGCCGATTTCCCCTGAGGCGACGGCGCTCAATCCCAGCCGCAGCGCCGACGCGCCGGAGCTGCAGGCCGTGTCCACTTTTATGGACTCGGCTACGCCGAGCCTTGCCCGGCCGGCGATCAGCGCGCCGGGCGTCGACTGGCGGCTCACCGTGCCCGACATCATGTTGCCGGCATATAGCGCGTCTGCCCGATCGAGTCCTGCGTCGTTCAGCGCGGCCCGTATCGCCTCACTTGCCAGATCGACCAGCGATTTGTCCCAGTGCTCGGCGACCGGCGTTTGACCGACGCCAATGATGGCTACTTCGCGCATCCCATGTCCTATGGTGCTGAAACTGCACCGGCCTCGAAGACTGTTCACCACGGATTACACGGATGTCACGGATAGCCTAGTCTGAACATCTGTGCGCGGAGCGTCCGTGTCATCCGTGGTTGATCTGTTGGTTCCGGCCGGAACACGCGCTATGGCGTAAACTCGACCGACTGGTAGCCCACGAGCGTCAACAGCCGGCGCAGCTCGGCCCTGGCCTTTTCTCCTGCTTCTGCGAGTATGCCTTGATCGAGCGCCGACTGGTGGAACTGCTCGACCGACTTTCGGCGCGCCTCCGTCTCCAGGTCTCTGGCCGCCTCGAGCAGGATGCCGTCCGTGCGAAAAGCGACGTAGGTGCACGGCTCAGTGCCGCCTTCGATGAGCGAGGCGTCGAAGACCTCGACGGGCGGCAGCGCGATCACGACGTTTGCTCCATTCGTGCGAATGTGGGCTTCGGTGATTTTGCTCAAGTCGATGCCCGCCGTCACTTTGCCGCAGGCCACCAGGACGACTTTCTGCTCCTGCTGGAGCAGCCCGACGGTTTGCCTGGCCTCCGCAACCGTCGAAAGGTAGTAGCTCGTCGATTGCAGCTTCGGCTGCCTGTTGATCACTTCGAGCACGGGCGGCAGGACGATCGTCGTCGGCGTAGGCGGCGGCGGCTGTAACGCCTCGATGAGCGTCCCCGGCGCGCCGAGCAGCGCCTGCACGATCGTCAGACCGCCGATCACGATCACGGCAAAAACGCCGAGCTGCACAGCGCAACCCAGGCTGGAATTCTTAAGCATGCAACTTCACCTCCACGTCAGTCCAACTCACGCTCGTATCCCGTAAACGTACCCTGCGCGTCACGTCGCACGCCGACGACATCGATGATGGCATCAGGGCTGTGCTGAATGCAGTGTACGAATCCATCACGCTCGTAGTCAATAGGCAGATAGGGCCTGTCCGGTGGGATCGCCTGGAAATACTGGGCAGGCGCCAGATGAAGAACGTGGCCCATCGGTCAGCGCAGCCCCTCGAACAAATCGGTCTCGACGCGCCGCCCGCCGTTGATCACGCTGAACGCGCGATAGTAAGTCTGGTGACCGAACACGCCTGGGTCATGGGAGTCAACCCATTGCTTGATATGGCTGTATCCGGGCAACTGCGACCGGTGGCACGCGATCGCCTGCCATACGGTGGGCCAATGCGCCGTGCAATCGATTCGGCTGGTAACCGCCCAATCCGGCCACGCCCCGGGCCGGCGCTCGACGCCGTCAATGGTCATGACCACGTCGCCGAAGACTGCGACGTAGGCGTCGATGAGCGCCTGCGTATCGGCCATGTAGTACAGCTTGGAGACGCGGTGCGGGGGCAAATGGGCCGGATCGACGTAGGCGGGATCAGCAGCCGACACGATCGCGGCGTTGGTGAACTGGCAGATGGCGATGTGATCAGGGTGACCGTACGCTCCAACGGGATCGAACGTAATCACGACGTGCGGCTTCTCGCGCCGGATAGGGCTGACGATCTTGGCAATCGCCTCAGCCGGATTGGCCTGGTCGAGGTCGCCGTCGACGTAATCGAGAAAGTCGACTCGCCGCACGCCGAGCACCTTCGCCGCTGCGAGCAGCTCGGCTTCGCGGATCTTGCCCAGACCCTCTACGCCGGGGTAATCCTTCTCGTCGCCCCACCAGCCGCGCTCGCCGCGCGTGGCGGTGACGACGAAAGTTTCCACCCCTTCGGCGGCGTATTTCGCCAGAATGCCGCCCGTGCCGAGCGACTCGTCGTCAGGATGGGCGAGGACGCACATCAGTCTGAGCGGATCGGTCATATCTTTTTCCCCTGACTATGCGTGAATTGTACCTGATTTGACGAGGGTGAAAAGCGGGGGGCGCCCGTGGGCTTGCCTCACGCGTCTCCGCCCTTGACGCCCCTGAGCTTGCCCGAACATGCCCGAGTGCAGATTCAGGTCCAACAGGTATCCGCGCCCGACGATGCCACTGCGCATCGTGGACGGGTTAGAGAGGTGTTGCTCGCGGCGGGGTTGAGCCTGCCTGCCTCGCCCAGCATTTCGACGGCGGACATTCTCTCAGATGAGCAGCGGGAAGAGCTGGCGCTCCGATTCTCTGCCCCGCGCCCGCTGTCTGATCTGATCATCGAGGAGCGCGAGAGCCGCTGATGGCCGACTACTATGCCGACAGCAGCGTTTTGAGTGGTCCGCGACGAGGTTCGGCGTGGACTTGCGAGAAGTGCATCGACAAGAGGTCGAGCGGCTGTCGGTGTTGGAACTGATCGACGTCGACTCAGAGAGAGTGAGGTTGAGCCATCGAGGGTGCCTGGTCGGGAATCGCGTGTTCGGGGCGTTCTTGCCGGCCTTATAAACTCTCGTAGTCTATCTGCTCTTTCCGCCGCACACGCAAAACGAGAATTCGCTTCGGGTCCTCATCTATCTTGTAGACGATACGCCACTTTCTCGCCAGCCAAATTCGATAGACACTCGGCTTGTCGCGCAACTCCTTGGCGCGGGGGAGGCGAGGGTTTTCACTCAGGCTGCGGAGTAACTTGAGAGCTTGGGCACGCACATTGCCGGATAACGCCTTAATCTCCCTCTGCGCATCCGGCGAAATTTCAACCCGGTAACTCATGCGTGGCCTCAGCCTCAGCAAGCTCGGCCTCAAAAACCTCTAACGTCTTCCAGCCTTCCGGGTTCTTCTCATACTGCTGTATCAGCGTCAGCGCTTCAGCGAGTAGCTGTTCGTCGCCGGCTGGGTCATCCGGTCCTTCATGCTCCCAATAGTCGAGAACTGAGCGATCGGGCGTGCGCAGTAAACGCGTGAGTTCTTCCCGCACCGCTTCGCGCACGACACGACGGATCAGATTTTCGAGATCGGTCAGGTTGATGATAATAGCGGCTTCAGTTGCGGTCGTGCTCATGGCAAACTCTCCTCAGGATTTCACAATGACCATTCTAGCACCACCTAACTGATCTGACAATACTTGGCCGTCGAGCTTTCACGGCGTACCAAAGTCCACTGCTTAGATTCATCGTTACTGCCCCCCTTGGCGAGAGGAACAATGTGCTCGATTTCCAGGCGAGCCATCACCAGATGTTGAGGACTCAAGCAATAACCACAACGATTGCGAGTGGCTGTACGGACACGCTGCTCAGCCTCTGCGGAGATATATGGGCGCGCCATCACCGTCAGTTCAGAGGCGGTCGCAAGCCGCGTTCCACGGCGACCTTAAGGGCCTGCGCTTTGCGCACCAGGCCACGCCGGTAGATGAGCATCAGTTTCTCAAGGCGTTCGTGATCCGCCTGGTTGAGCTGACCTTCTCGGTTGCGGGCCAGCAGATCGCTCAGTTCCTTTTGCTGCTCACCATCCATCTGCAGATCACACAACACAAGAACCTGATCATCGGGCAGGGATTCCACCGGCGGCTCGGCCGCGGCGCGATCAAGCCACTCGACCAACACGTCTTCTACGCGGCGGCGTGTGCGAGCGGCCATCTCTTTGGCGCGCAGTGTCACCTTCTCTGGAAGTTCGAGCGTCACGATTTCACTCATCTTCTTCTCCTTGCTTGAAGACGCTTGAGATATAGCATACACTGCCCCTTCGGTCAAACGTCGCTTTTGGACACCATTTTACACCATCTTACACCTGGGCTTCGGTTGTGGGGGCACTCGCGGTTCGGGGGGCGACGATTATCGAACGTGCGACATCCGCGCGTCTACGTCACCCTGCGGCTGCTGGAAGGAGGCGTGCGGTAGTAAGGCAGCAGCGCTCTGAGCGCGTGCAGGTTATCGCCCTCGACGAGCAGGTTGCTGCGCCAGCCTCGCCGACGGAGAGATCGCCGTTGCAGCGGATGAGGCGATAGGGCACTTGTTGGTCGTGATTGACGACGGCTTCTTTGATGGTTATGCGGCTCTCACCCGATCCGCTAACTCATTCAACTCAGCCGCTACCTCTCGCAGCCGCTTGGCTACGTCAACCGGCTCCGGTGGCGGCTGAGTCACAGCCGCCAGTTCCAACTTGTCCATGAACCAGCCGTTGTTCTTCAGCCCCCAACGCCCGCGAACCTCGACCGTGAGCTCAACGTCACTGTCCGGCGGCGCGAAGTCGAGAGTGAAGTGGGTATACCGCCCAAAGGGCACCTGGTTGCCGTTCAGCCAGCCGGTCTCACACACCTGCCCTCCCGACCTGGCGATGAGCCTGTGTTCACCCGCCAGCATGTCATCCGCGAACACTTTGTTCCGGCCCTCGTATCGCATCACCAGGTCGGGGAAGATGGGCACCGTGAAACGATAGGGCGCCTGGGGCGTCAGGCCCGTCACCGCCTGCATCAACTTCCACCAAATGGGTCGCCACGCCCCGAAGCACTTGAAGCAATAGATGCCATCCAGGAAGAACAGGTCTTTCTCCTGCTCAGGGGCATCCCCTCTGTTCCAGACTACCGTCTCTGGCCGCGCCCATGCATCGTCCTGCCTCTCCAGCTTAGGCTCATCTGAAGGCGCAAACCAGAAAGTCCACTCGTTCGGCATCGCCAGTTCTGGCACGCGATTATGGTAGTAATACCCCTCTTCAAAACTAGGGTTGTTCAGTAGGTTGGCCGGTATATTGGACATTTCAACTCCTCGTGTGCCGGCGGCGGGCGCGGAGCGTCCGACCGTAGCGGAATGATGGGTGATGGTGCAGTCGAGAGGTTGTCAGGCCGGAACCCGTTCCGTTCGCACGGCGGGTCTATCTGCGTGGGTCGGCGCGCGAAGCGCGCTGGCGGGCAGGGTCACGACCGCCAGCGTGTGACCGAGCATGTCGAAAAACTCGACGCTGTAACCGACTTCGAGGCCCGGGATCTCGTGTCGCTCGACAACGGTGCCGACATCTCCCGCGCGCAGGTTTTCTTCGGGCACGTCGCGCATCAGCACCACGTCTTTGTAGAACTCAAATGACATCTCGCCACCTTCCGCTCAGTCAGGGAAGAGCGTAATCAGTCGCGGCATATCCGTGCCTGTATCGATCTGCCAGATGGTTCGGATCGTGAGTGTCCGACCGCTGGGCGTTTCCAGTGGGGCGCGGATTTCATAGCGCACACCGTACAGGGTTCTTCGCATCTCATCCACTTCGGCGTCCAAATGAAATCGCCGAATATCCATATCCAGTTGACGCCAATTGTCTTGATTATACCCGAATTCGGCGAGCAGGCGTGCTTTCGTGCCACCGCGCTCGTGCTCAACATTGAGCAGATATTCGACGAGTTTGTCGGGCGCGATCACAGCACGCTCGCGGTTCGGAAGTCTCATTGCTTCTTCCCAAACTTTGCGCTCAGAATATCCCTCAGCGTTGGCTGCCCGATCTCCTGCAGCTCGTAGCGCACGCGCTGGCTCGGCAGCTTGATGGTGACAATGCGGCGCAGATCGATCGGCGTGGCGACAATGATCATGTCGGCGGGCGTGCGGTTGATCGTCTCTTCCAGTTCTTTGGTTTGCTGCTCGCCGTAGCCCATCGCCGGGAGGACGCTGCCGGTCGTCGGGTACTTCCGGTAGGTATCGAGGATCGAGCCGACGGCGTAGGGGCGCGGATCGACGATCTCTTTCGCGCCGAAGCGCTGCGCGGCGATCACGCCCGCGCCGTAGGCCATTTCGCCGTGGGTGAGGGTGGGGCCGTCTTCGATCACGAGCACGCGCTTGCCGCGAATCGCCGCCGGATCGTCGACGAATATCGGCGATGCGCCGTCGACGATCTGCGCAGTTGGATTGACTGCATGGACGCTCTCGCGCACGGCGGCGACGTTCTTGCGATCGGCGGTGTCGATTTTGTTGATCACGACGACGTCGGCCGCGCGCAGGTTCGCTTCGCCGGGATGGTACGTCGTTTCGTGGCCGGGCCGGTGTGGGTCGACGACGACGATGTGCAGGTCGCTCTTGTAGAAGGGCAGGTCGTTGTTGCCGCCGTCCCACACGAGGATGTCGGCTTCCCCCTCGGCCATCTCGAGAATGCGCCCGTAGTCGACGCCGGCGAACACGGTCACGCCACGATCGATGTGCGGTTCGTACTCCTCGCGCTCTTCGATCGTGCAGTCGTACTCGTCCAGATCGTCGTAGTCGGCGAAGCGCTGCGCCGTCTGCTTGACGAGGTTGCCGTACGGCATGGGGTGGCGAATCGCGGCGACCGTGTAGCCCAGCTCCTTCAGGACCTGCGTGACGCGGCGCGTCGTCTGGCTCTTGCCCGAGCCCGTGCGGACAGCGCCGATCGACACGACCGGTTTGTTCGACTTGATCTGCGTCGCCTTCAGGCCCATCAGCCTGAAGTCGGCTCCCGCAGCCAGCACTTCCGACGCCTTGTGCATGACGTGCTCGTGGCTGATGTCCGAGTAAGCGAACACGACCTGGTCGACGTCCAGGTCCCGGATTAGCCGCCGAAGCTCGGATTCGGGATAGATCGGGATGCCATGGGGATACAACCTGCCGGCCAGCACGTCGGGGTAGACGCGGCCTTCGATATTGGGAATCTGCGTCGCGGTGAAGGCGACGACTTCGTAGCGCTCGTCGCCACGGAAGAACACGTTGAAGTTGTGAAAGTCGCGCCCGGCGGCGCCCATGATCAGGACGCGGGTTCGGAGCATGAGGAGTTTCTCCTGAGGGTGATGAGTAATCTGTGCAACGTGAAGCGTGAAGCGGGGAGCGTGGAGCGTCAGTTCACGCTCCCCCCTTCACGTGCGACTTCTCCTCTTAAGCAGCGATGATCGCCGTTTCGATAGAGGTTTCGGTCGAGGCGACCTCTTTTCCCTTCGCACCAGCGCCGCGAGCAGAATGCTGAGCAGGTACAGGACGAACAGCGGCGCCATGACGAGCGCCATGTTGACCGGATCGGCGGTGGGAGTGACCAGCGCGGCCAGCACAGCAACCGCGACCACGGCCACGCGCCAGCCCTGCACGAGCTGACCTGCCGTAATCAGCCCGAGGCGCGCCAGCGCCGCAATCACCAGTGGGATCTCGAAGCTCAAGCCGATCCACATCAGCAGCCGCGTCACGTCGGCCACGTAGTCGCTCAGCCGGAGATAGTTGGGCAGGTCCTCGAAAATGCTCAGCAGGAAGGGGATCGCCGCTGGCAGCATCACGAAGTAGGCGAAGGCTGCGCCGGTGATGAACAGGATCGTCGCGCCGGGCACGAACCAGTACACGGTGCGACGCTCGCCCGCCTTCAAACCTTGCGAGATGAAGATCCAGAACTGCGTGGCGATAAACGGCATGGCCAGCGCGAGCCCCGAGGTAAGCGCGATGCGCATGAACATGCCCAACTGATCGGTGATCGTCGCGGCGACGACGACGGCGTCTGAGGGCAGCGGGGCCATCAGCGCATCGAGCAATTGCGACGTAAAGGTGAAACTGATGGCAGTCGTGACGGCGAGCATGATCACCGAGTAGAAGATGCGGTTGCGCAGCTCGACCAGGTGCGGCAGGATCACGCGCCAGTCCTGGGCGACGGTCTCGAGCGTGCCGGCCAAGTCTCCGTCTTCCTCGGCCGCTTCGGCGCGCATGACGCGCAGGTTTCGCAAGATGGCGAGCAGTGAAAAGAGAAAACTGAACGCGAACAGCGCGATGACGAGCAGCGCCGGATCAACGAATGGCATTGGATAGCTCGTCGGCCGCCGGGGGCGCGGGCGCGTGCGGCGGCTCGATGGAGTGGTCGGCCCCTGGGGCGCCCGGCTCTCGCGGCGATGCATCCGAAGTGGGCGGCTCGACCTGCGCGCCCGGGCTCGCAGCCGGCTGCGTAGGGGATAATGTCGTGGAAGGCGCGACCTGACTGAGGCCAGGGTCGATCGATCTTCTCAGATCGCTGATTTCGTTGTTGAGGTTTTTCTGCATTTCTTCCAGCTCGGCCAGCCGAGCCAGGGCGGCAGGCAGGTCCTGGATCTGCTTGCGGATTTGTTGGCTCTCCCGGTACAGCGGCGAGCGGAACAGCCGATTGAGCGCCCGGCCGGCGGTACGCGCCATCTTGGGAATGCTTTCCGGCCCGAACAGCAGCGCGATCAGGATGCCGACGAAGATCAGCTCTTCGATCCCGATTCCGAGTATCTCACCCATGTCACTTCTTCGCGGCCTCGACATGTTCCGTCGAAGCGTCGGGCGCGCTGGCGATCGCGCCCAGCACGCCGTTTACGAAGCGCGGCGCGCTGTCCGCCCCGAATTCCTTGGCCAACTCTACGGCTTCGTTGATCGCGACGCGCATCGGCGTGATCTGGGCGATTTCGAACTCGAAAATGGCGATGCGCAGCACGTTGCGATCGACGACGGCGAGCTGGTCGATCGGCCACTCCGGCGCATGCCGCTGGATCAGCGCGTCGAGCCGATCGCGCTCGCGCAGCACGCCGGCGACCAGGGCGCGGGCGAACGCCTCGCCCTCCGGCTTGAGGCGTGCGTCGCTAAAGCGGTGCGCCAGCACGGTGCCCGGGTCGTGATGCGTGCTATCCAGTTCGTAAAGGGCCTGCAGCGCGACGCTGCGCGCGCGCCGTCGTCCTTTCATGCTGTCCAACTGCCGCTCAGGCGGCCGGCGGCTCCACGTCCTGGATGTGGACGTTCACCTCCGCCGCGTCCATGCCGACGATCTGGTTCATCGCCCGCGCGATCTCGACCTGTATCTCTTTGCCGATCTGGCGCATGTTGGCGTCGTGCGTCACGATCACGTAGACGTCGACGAACACCTTATCGTCGACGACGTCGACGCGCACGCCGTCTGAGCCTCGACGCAGCCCTCCGCGCGTGGCGAGCCGCGCCACGCCAGGCACGTTCAGCGTGGTCAACTGCGCGATGGCGTCGAGCACCCGCTGCGCAACCGTGACGCGTCCCTTCGACTCGGGTGCCGTCGCGCTTTCCGAGGCGTTTTCAGCAGCCACGCGGTGACCTCCTGTGTCGCCTCACTGCATCGCCAGCCCGCCGTCGACCGACAGCGTCTGGCCGGTGATGAAAGCCGCTTCGTCAGACGCAAGGAAGGCGACGGCATACGCCACCTCTTCGGCGGTTCCCCAACGGCCCAGCGGCGTCGCTTTGAGCGCCGCTTCTTTCAGATCGGCAGGCAAGTCTTTCGTCAGCTTCGTTTCGACGAAGCCCGGCGCCACGGCGTTCACCGTGATATGGCGGGGGCCGATCTCTTTCGCCAGCGACTTGGTGAATCCGATCAGACCGGCTTTCGAGGCGGCGTAGTTCGTCTGTCCCGGGTTGCCCGCGATGCCGGCGACCGACGTAATGTTCACGATACGGCCGTATTTCTGGCGCATCATCGCCCGCAGCGCGGCCTTGCTGCAGTTGAAGGCGCTCTTCAGGTTGGTCGCCAGCACCAGGTCCCAGTCTTCTTCCTGCATCATCGCCAGCAGCATGTCGCGCGTGGTGCCCGCGTTGTTCACCAGAATGTCGAGGCGGCCGAATGTGTCGGTGGCGGCCTTGATCAGTGCCTTGGCCTGGTCGAGCTTGCTCACGTCGGCCTTCACGGCGATCGCCTCACTGCCCGCGTCTTTGATTGCGAGCACGACTTCCTCGGCCGCATCGGCGCTGGCATTGTAGTTGACGACGACTTTCGCCCCGCGCCTGGCCAGTTCTATCGCGATCGCCCGCCCGATTCCGCGCGAGGCCCCGGTCACGACGGCCACCCTATCCTTCAGCTGCATGGCTCCTCCAAATCTCCAATTTCAAACTTCAAACCTCCAACCTCCAATCTCCGGCCCTTAATCTCTAGTCTCCGAAAGTTTGACTCGCGCCAGCTCCTCGATCACGCCGATCACTGCCGAGTTGTCCAGGTCGCCCTGGCCGGCTGCCACCAGCGCGGCAAACAACTGCGCGTTCACGGCGGTCATTGGCAGCGGGATGCCGTATACCTTCGCCGAATCGACGATGATATTCAGGTCTTTCAGCATCATCGACGACTTGAAGCCCGGCGCGCGGTTACCGGCGAACAAGCGCTGCGGCTTGGTGTCAAGCGTCCAGCACTGCGCGGCGCCCGCTTTGATCGCCTCGACGACTTCGCGCGGATCGGCGCCGGCCTTCTGCGCGAACACGAGCAGCTCGCCCATCGCTACCATTTGCGCGGCCACCATGATCTGGTTGCACGCCTTGGCGATCTGTCCCGCGCCGTGATCGCCGATGAGCGTGATTTTCTTGCCGAGCGTTTCAAAAATCGGCAGGCACTTCTGGAACACATCGGGTTTCCCGCCGACCATGATCGTCAGCGTCGCGTTCTTCGCGCCGACGTCGCCGCCGCTCACCGGCGCGTCGAGGTTCTCGACGCCGGCGCGGCTTTCCGCCTCGGCGATGCGGCGCGCCGCGGCAGGCGCGATCGTGCTCATGTCGACGTGGATCATCCCCGGCCGCGCGGCCGCCAGGATGCCTTGTTCGCCGAAAGCCACAGCTTCGACGTCCGGCGAATCGGGGAGCATGGTGATCACGACGTCGCTCTCCGCCGCCACGCCCTTGGGGTTGTCCGCCGCGCGCCCGCCTTGCGCGATGAGTTCGTCGACGGCTGCCCTGCTGCGATTGTGTACCGTGACCCTGTAGCCGGCTCTCACGAGATGGCCGGCTATGGGTTTGCCCATCAGTCCCAGACCGATGAATCCGATGCGGGGAGCAGAGATCATGACGCCACCAGCAATTCTACCCCCGTTGGGTCACCGACGCTTATAGCTGTCACACTGGGATCGATGCGGCGCACCAGCCCGGCGAGCACATCCTTCGGCCCGACCTCGACGAAGCGCGTGACGCCCTGCGCAACGAGATACTGGATCGTCTCCGTCCAGCGCACGGGCGCGGTGAGCTGCGCCTCAAGCTCGTCGCGAATATCGACGAAGTCGATCGGCCGCGCGTAGACGTTGCCGACGACCGGAATCTTCATCGGAGCGAACGTGACCGCATCCAGCTCGCCTCGGAACGAGCGGACGATCGGCTTCATCAGGGGCGAATGCGCGGCGATGCTGACCGCCAGCGGGATGACGCGCCGCGCACCCTTCACCTTTGCCAGTTCCATCGTTTTGTCCAACGCGGCCTTGTCGCCTGAGATAACGATCTGGCCGGGCGAGTTGTCGTTCGCAATCTGGACGCGCTTGCCTGTCCCGGCCTCTGCCTCGCGGCAGATATCGGCCAGCGTCTCACGGTCGAGATTGAGGATGGCAGCCATTCCGCCGGGAGCGAGCGCGCCGGCCTGCTTCATGAGGCGGCCGCGCTCGCGCACTAACTGGACGGCGTCCGCGAATGCAAGCGCTCCGGCGGCGACGAGCGCCGTGAATTCGCCGAGGCTGTGCCCGGCGAGGAAGGCCGGCCGCGTCTCCGGCGCGCGCGCTTCGACGACGCGCAGCGCGGCGACGCTGTCGATCAGAATGGCCGGCTGCTGATTGATCGTGTCGGTCAGTTCGGCTTCCGGCCCTTCGAAGCATAGCGCGGACACAGGAAAGCCCAAGACCTCGTCGGCTTGGGCGAACACGTCGCGGGCTTCGGGATACGTCTCGGCAAGCGCCCGGCCCATCCCCACGTGGTGGGACCCCTGGCCGGGAAAGAGAAAGGCGGTGGCGGCGGACGTCACCCGTCAACTCCCTGTGATGTGGATATGGAAATGTTCGAGGCCGCAGCCCGTGATGCACGCCGCCGGCCGGCAGGGCTAACGCTGCGACTTGCTCTTCTTCTTGGCCGCTCGCGCTTCCACGTCGATCACTTCAACACCACGGTACTTGCCGCATTCCGGGCAGACCTGGTGAGGTCGCATCGCCGACTTGCAGGAGGGACACACGCTCAGCGATCCGGGCTTGAGCGCCAGGTGACTGCGACGGCGATTGCGCGCCCCCTTGGATAGTTTTCGCTTCGGTAAGGGTGTCACGAGAACCTAAACTCCTTCTGGAATTGAGTGCCGTCGTATTATAACAGAGCGAAAAGGGGTGTCAAGAATTTGATGGTTGCGCTTCTTCGGACGCCGAGCGCATGGCCGCAGCCTGGCGCTCGGCTTGCAGCTTGGCCAGCCCGTTGCGCACCACGCTCAGCGTCTTGGTCAGATTAATATCCAGCTCGCTGAGAACCTGCATGACGTAATCGTCGGCGTCGGCCTTGATGACCTCTGCATCGCGGCGGGCGCGCTCGACGATCGTCTCGGCGCGGGATTCGGCGTTGCGCGTCAATTCGTGGTCGGAGACGAGTCCCGACGCCTCCTCGCGCGCCAGATCGGTGATGCGCCCGGATTCCTCGTGGGCCTGCGCGATGATCCGATCGCGCTCCTGGTTCACCCGCTTGGCTTTCTTGATTTCGTCCGGGATGGCAATTCTCATCTGGTCGATGATGTCCCAGGCGCGCTGCTCGTCGACCACGACCCCTTTCGTCAGGGGCAGGTGGCGGCCTTCGTTCAGCAGGGCTTCGAGTCGATCGATCAGGTAAAGGATGTCCACGATGTCCTCCCGGCGAGGCAGATGTGGGCGCGTCAATCGGCGAGCGAGGCGGGCGCGATGCCGTGACTCTCGCCCGCCAGAGCGGCCGCCTTTCGCGCGAGTGCGCGCGCCGCCGGCGGCGGCACCATGCCGGAGACGTCGCCGCCCAGCAGCGCGACTTCGCGCACCGTGCTCGAGCTCAGGAATGCGTACTCGCGGCTGGTCATCAGGCAAATCATTTCGAGATCCGGAGCGAGCTGCTTATTCGTCAGCGCCATGCGCCATTCTAGCTCGAAGTCCGACACGACCCGCAATCCCCGCACGATGACCTGGGCGCCGGCCTCGCGGGCGAAGTCGACCGTCAGGCCGCTGTAGGACGTGACGCGCGTGCGCGAGATGTCGGCGACCGCCTCCCTCGCCAGCGCCAGCCGCTCGTGAATATCGAACAGCAAGTTCTTCATCGGGCGATCGTAGACGCCGACGATCACTTCGTCGAAAATCGCGGCGGCGCGGCGGATGATGTCGAGGTGGCCGTAGTGAATCGGGTCGAACGAGGCAGGGTAGACGGCTTTGGTCATTCAGAGTTTCCTATACGATTCAGGTTGTGTAAGTATAACACGCTACAGGCCAAAGTCGTATTGCGGATGAGCTCGACTGTACTGAGCCGCCATTGCAGAGCGTTCGAGATCGTGAGATAGCCCAGTCTTGGCGGTAACGCTATGCCAATTATAGAACAGCCATTCAGATAAGGCGAATCTGGAAACTTCGCAGTGACACGCCTACAAGTCAGTGTCAGTTGTCGCATGCTGTCCGAATCAATGATCTTGTGTTATCATAACACATGCTGCGACGTGACTTTGCTCGTGCACAGCAGTGTTCATATTGGCTATTTGATGGAGGCTCGATGTTCGATCCGACGACCCACTGGTTCTACTCTGGCAAAATGCCCAGTGCGGGCGCGATCGCCGAGAACATGCGCCACGAATTCTGGGAGCAGCATGTGTACGGCGTCTGGTTCACCTGCACCCGCACAGAGAATCCGCATTTGTTCCGGGGTTTGTGGCAGAATAAGCAGTTCGAAGTAGAGATGGAACCGCGCAGGTACGTCATCGTCCGCTCTAAGGAAGAGCTGCCGTGGATTGTCGAAGGATTCAAACGCGGGCTGCGTAGCGTGCCGACCTTCAAGTACCAGGAGGCTGACGGCCGTTTCGCAGCGGAATGGCGGTTTGATGGCCGCGAGGCGCGTTGGCAATCCATGCAAGGCAAACCCGCGTTCAAGAACCTGAAGCGGCTGGACATGCGCCCCGGCGCGTGACCCGATGTTGTGGGGGAAGCCACGGCGGTTGATTCTACCCAAGATTGACGTGAGAGGGTGGCCGAGCGCCACTCTCTTTTCGTTTTGACACATTCTCCGCATATAGGTATCCTTGCGCCGATGTCATTCGACGTTGCGCGAATCCACGTCAAGGGCGGCGACGGCGGAAACGGCGCCGTGTCCTTCCGCCGTGAGAAGTACGTACCATTCGGCGGGCCTGATGGCGGCGATGGCGGCCGGGGCGGCAGCGTCTACCTCGTCGTCAATCCGCAGAGGAACACGCTGAACTACTTCCAGCGACGCCCGAGTTTCAAGGCCGCTCCCGGCAAGCCCGGCCGTGGCAAGGATCAGACCGGCGCGGATGGTCATGATGTGACGGTCGAGGTGCCGCCGGGCACCGTCGTGCGCGACGCAGGCACGGGCGCCGTGTACGGCGATCTCGTCAAACCTGGACAGCGGCTGCTCGTCGCGCGCGGTGGGCGCCCCGGCAAGGGCAATGCGCGTTTTGCGACGCCGACGAACCAGGCGCCGCGCATGGCGACGAACGGCGAGCCTGGCGAAGAACGAACTTTGCTGCTCGAGCTCAAGCTCATCGCCGACGTGGGCCTGTTCGGCAAACCCAACGCCGGAAAGTCGACTTTTCTGGCGGCTACGACGGCCGCGCGGCCTAAGATCGCAGACTATCCGTTCACGACGCTGCAGCCGAATCTCGGCGTCGTCGATCTCGGGGCCGACGACGGGTTCGTGCTGGCCGACATTCCCGGCCTGATCGAGGGCGCGAGCCGGGGTGCCGGTCTCGGCCACGAGTTTCTGCGTCACGTCGAGCGCACGCGCGTGCTGATTCACCTGGTCGACGGCGCGTCGCCTGATCCGCTCGGCGATTATCGTGCCATCCATGCTGAGCTGTCTGCGGTCGGCCACGCGCTGGACGCCAAGCCGCAAATCGTCTGCCTCAACAAGATCGATCTGCCCGAAGCGCAGGACAAGTGGCCGGCGTTCGAAAGCTCCTTGAAAGCCGAGGGGGTCGAGGCTCACGCCATCTCGGCAGCCACGCAGCGCGGCACGCGAGAAGTGCTGTATCTCGCTTTGCAGATGCTGCGGGAGCTGCCCCTACCCGAAGCCGAGCCTACGCCGGCAGAGATCCCGGTTCCACGCCCGGCAGGCCCTGGATTTAGGATTCGCCGCCTGCCCGACGCCTCATGGCGGGTCGAAGGCGCGCCGGTTGAGCTAGCGGCCGTCCGCAGCCGGTTCGATTCCGAAGAAGCGCTGATGCGCTTCCATCGCACGCTCGAAAAGATGGGGGTGATCGACGCGCTGCGCGAAGCCGGGGTGAAAGAGGGCGATACCGTATGGATCGGGACGGACTACGAGCTGGAATGGAGAGAATGAACCACGGAGGCGTGGAGGGCACGGAGAAAGTGGAAATTGGATCTCCTGGATGTCGATGACGATAGAAGCCGTGTTGTTTGATCTCGACGGTTTGATGGTCGATTCGGAGGCGCACGCGCTGGCGACGTGGCGGGAAGTGATGGCGCGGCGCGGCGTCGAGCTTGACCAGGCGACGATCGACGCCATGTTGGGCCAGCGCCTGGACGAAACGGCGCGCATGGTGGTCGAGAGGCTCGCGCTGGCAGACGATCCGCGCGCGCTCGGCGCGGAGAAGTCGGCGCTCCAGATCGAGCGTCTCGACGGCAACGTCACGGCGATGCCCGGCTTGTTCGAATTGATCGACGCGCTGGACTCGCGCGGTATGAAGCGCGCGGTGGCAAGCAGCGGCGTGAGGCCGTACGTGTTGGCGGTGCTGGACTCGATCGGCGTGGCGAGGCGCTTCGAGGTCGTCGTCACCGGGGACGACGTCGCGAAGGGGAAACCTGCCCCTGACGCGTTTCTGCGGGCGGCCGAGCGTCTGGACGTGCGTTCGCAAAGATGCCTGGTGCTGGAAGACGCGCCGAACGGCATCGCCGCCGCGAAGGCGGCCGGCATGCGGTGCGTCGCCGTGCCGAACGCGTTCACTCGAACGCTGGACCTCTCCGCCGCCGATCGCGTTCTTCCGTCGCTGAACGCCGTGCGCGACGCGCTCGACGCGCTGCTCGACTAACCGGCTCTCTGACCATTCGACCAACTGACCATTCGACTATCCGACTAATACTCATGCGCATCGGCGTCTTCGGCGGCACGTTCGATCCGCCGCACAACGGTCACCTGCGCATCGCGCGCGCGGCGAAGGAGCAATTGCTGCTGGAGCGCGTGCTGTTCACACCGGCTGGCGTTCAGCCGCTCAAGCAAGATCAAGCCCTCTCGCCTGCGATGCATCGGGCGAAGATGGTCGAGCTGGCGATCGCCCACCAGCCCGGCTTCGAGTTCTCTCGGATCGACCTCGACCGGCCTGGCCCGCACTACACGGTGGATTTGCTGCGCATCGTGTCCGGCATTTATCCCGGCGCGCCGCTGTCGTTCATTCTAGGAAGCGACTCGCTCGTCGATTTGCTGCGCTGGCACGACCCACAGGGGTGCATCGATCAGGCGCGGCTGGCCGTGTATCGCCGGGTCGGCTCCGAGCCTGACTGGGATGCCCTCGACGCGGCGCTTCCGAGCCTGCGCGATCGCCTGGACTGGATCGACGCGCCGCCCATCGACATCTCGTCGACCGACATTCGACGCCGCGTGCGGGCGGGGCAGCCGATCGCGGGGCTTGTGCCCCCTGCCGTTGCGGTGTACATTGTGGAGCAACAGTTGTATAAATGATGTATGTGCGACGCACGCTTGCCTTCGTAGCAAAGCCGAGAGGGTCAAAAGTGCGTCGCACATCGGAGCACAAGGAGACTGACATGCCGCGATCGACGGTGATTACCAATCCCGCGACCGACCTGGATCGGCTCATCGGCGGAGGCAAGCGCAACCGGTGTGCGTGCTGCGGCGGCCCTACGCTGCCGGTGCTCGATGTGCGGGGCGACGTCATGCTGTGCAGCCGCTGCGCGCGATTCTGCACGGTGAAGGGTAGCCACTTCACTCACGTCATCCCGGCGCGCATCGACCGTGACAGCGCCGAGCGCATCTGGTCGGTCGATCTGGGGTTCAAGAAACTCGGTGCATAGGAGAGATGCCATGCAGATAAGAATCTGGGCCGTCATCCTCACGGTCGTGCTGATCACGGTCGCGTGCGATCCTTTCGGCACGCAGGGCCGAGCGGCGAGCATGTTGCCCGACGTGCCAAACACGACGATCGTCAAAGGGCAGACGATCGCGGAATACATTGCGTCGCTGGCTTCGGGCGGCTCGCTGCTGACAGGCAATCCGCCATTGGCGGCGGCCATCGAGTTCGCGCAGGGCGCGATCAACTGTTACCAGAACATCGGCGCCATTGCCGTCCGCATCTACAGCGACAATGCGTTCCCGCTGTCGTCGGGCATGGTGGCGATCGTCGATCGCAACGCGATCACCGACCTCGGCAATCTGGCGCGCTGCCTGGGCGGGGGCGCCGAGGCGGGAGCACAGGCCACCCTTCAGGTCTGCACTCACTCGTACACGCTGAAGAAGGACGACAACGAATTCCACATCGCCTACGTCGGGACGACTTTAGAGATGTGCCAGGCATTTTGTACCCGGCTCGAAGGCTGCACGGCGCACCAGCCGTAAGATCGGTGGCTACGAATTTATCATGCCTGCTGACCCAGGGCCAGCAGCCGTTTCACCTCTCCGATCAGGTCGCCAATGCGAAACGGCTTTTCGACGTAACCGTCAGGGTGGTAGTGCCGGATCTCTTGAAAGCGCGGCGAGTTCGCCACGGCGGTCAGTATGATCACGCGCAGGTCGTTGAGCCTGGGATGGACGCGCACCCGGCGCAGCACCTCCAGCCCGTCAACGCGCTGCATCGACAGATCGAGCAGCATGACGTCGGGTCGCCGTCGCTCGAGGTACGCCAGCGCCTCGTCGCCGTCGGCCACGGCGGCGACCTCCATATCCTGCCCGCCGAGAATCGTCGTCACGAGATTGCGAATCGTGGCGTTGTCGTCGACGACCAGGATGTGTGGCCGCCCGGCTGAGTCCGGTGCCAATACCGATCGCTCCCTAGCAGATAACCACGGAGACCACAGAGGTTTTGCACTGATGCCCTGCGCTCTCCGTTGTCCGGCTCGCATCGACTGTCAGAAAGGGACAGGCCCCGCCGCGCGGCGCGCGCGGCGGGGCTGGAGGAGCCGGCTACTTCCTGGTTGATCGTCTGGCCGACTTCTTTGCCGCCGGTTTCTTCGCGGGCTTCTTGGCGGCCGGTTTCTTCCTGGCAGCCTTCTTAGGGGCCGCCTTCTTGGCGGCGGCCTTCCTCGCAGGCGCCTTCTTGGCGGCAGGCTTCGCCGTCGTGACTCTCTTCACAGCCACGCGCGCCACCGGTTTCCGCATCATCGGCGGGGCGGGCGGGGTCGGGGCCGGAGCGAGTGCGGGTTCCGCGCCAAGCTCCTTGCGCAGTTCGTCCACCGCTATACGAATGACCCACTGGCAGCGTGGACAATGCTCGACGTGATGCGTGGCTTGCAGGCGATCCGCTTCGGCGACAGCCTGCGCGATCGCGTCCAGCGCCAATTCGGACGTCCAGGCACAGTTCGGGCAGCGTATGGTATACATGGGCATCTCCTCCAGGTGAAGTTCGGACGAGTCAGGTGGTATTCTACTCCGTTGGACCGCGATGGCAAGAATCGCAATGCGCTCCGGCGCCCGCTGGCGGTTTCACTTTTTGGACGATCGCCGGGGCGCCGCTTTCGGTTTGGCTGCGGCCTTGGGTTTGGACACCGCTTTCGGTTCTGCAGCAGGCTCGGCTTCAGGCGTCGGCGGCTTACCTGGTTCAGGCTCGGGAGCAGGCGCGGCAGCCGGTGGGGAGGCAGCCGCTTTCGACTCTTCGCCTTTAGAGACGTGAACCGGCGTAGGCTTGGGAGGGAGAACTGGCAGCGTGTAATCGGCGGGCAGGCGCTTCCGAAGCTCCCTCACCTGAATCTTGATCACATTCCGGCACTTGGGGCAAGGCTCCTGGTAGTACTCGGCCTCGGACGCCTGAGCCTCGGCGACGGCGAAGCCGATCGCGTCGCGGCTCAGCGTGAACACCCATCCACAACGTTGGCAGCGCACCTGCATCATGGTCGAATCTCCTGGGGCGGTCTGCACACAGGCCCGGCGAAGCGCATTGTAGCCCATCGCCCTGCGAAGAGCAAGATCGGGCCTGCTGCTGATTATCCACAAGTTGGTTCGACTGCAGCCGCACTGCGGCCACGGCCGGCAGTTCAACTGCCGGCCGAACCTGTGAGCGGGTCTGGCCCTCGACGCACGCGGGCAGCGGGAAAGTATCGATGGCGAGTCGCTTGACAAGCATTTTGAACGGGCGGCCAACCGCGAGGACGCGGTTTGGCAAGCACTGTAACGACTGACAACATTTGCGCGCACACTCGATGGCGAGTCGCTTGACAAGCATTTTGAATGTGGCTACAATCACTCAGATTATCGCGCGGTCATGTTGCGCCAGCCGCGTGTATCTGGTGTCCCCATATCCACCCTGAATCAGACTGACGAGGAGGCAACCGATGGCACATGAACTTCCCGCGCTTCCGTACGACTACAACGCGCTCGAGCCCCACATCGACGAGATGACGATGCGGATTCATCACGACAAGCATCACGCGGCTTACGTGACGAATCTCAACAAGGCGCTGGAAAGCGCTCCCGAGTTACAGGCGCTCAGCGTCGAGGACCTCCTGAAGGACCTCGGCAAAGTCCCGGAAAGCATCCGAACGGCGGTCAACAACAACGGCGGCGGCCACTATAACCACACCATGTTCTGGACGATCATGGGGCCGAACATGGGCGCCGAGCCGGCGGGCGAGCTGGCCGATGCGATCAGGGCCGCGTTCGGCGATTTCGCTTCATTCAAAGAGAAGATCAACAACGCCGGGATGACGCGTTTCGGCAGCGGCTGGGCCTGGCTGGTCATGGCTAAAGGTGGCAAGCTGTCGGTCATGAGCACGGCGAACCAGGACTGCCCGCTGTCTTCCGGCTTGCAGCCGATCCTGGGCGTGGACGTGTGGGAGCACGCATACTACCTGAAGTATCAGAATCGCCGCGCCGACTACCTGGCCGCGTGGTGGAACGTCGTCAACTGGCAGGAAGTCGCCAACCGATATAAGAAGGCGATGGGCTAAGAATATAAAGGTCACTCTAGGCGCCGGCGCGCCGGCGCCCGAATATCTCACCTCAGCGGAGGACATTTATGACCCACATCATCACCAGTTTGTGTCTTCGCGACGGCGCGTGCGTCGACGTATGCCCCGTCGAGTGCATCATCGCGGGAAAGCCGGAAGAGCAGTGGCCGTGGTACCTGATCGACCCGGACACGTGCATCGACTGCGGCGCGTGCATCCCCGAATGCCCGTACGAGGCGATCTTCCCCGAAGACGAGGTGCCCGAGGCCCTCACGGCCAAGCCCGGCCAGTGGATCACGAACACGAAGGAGAAGCTGCCGGATGGCGCGCCGTTCTCCGGCCAGGTATCCGGCCACGCCGTCACCGTGATGAACGCGAAGGAACTGGCAGGCGGCGAAGTGCTCAACCTGCGCGACGACATTCAGCCCAACTACGACTTTTTCAAGGAAGGGCCTGGCTACGAGGCGAAGAATATGTAGTCGAGGATGGACCCACGCATGGGCCTGCACTCGACGATCTGCGAGGCTGTCAGCACTGGCGCACAATCGCCGGTCTGATGGCCTCGTTGTTTTTGTGCCAGCGAGGGAGGGGCGCGAGTGGCGGAGGCATTTCGAATCGAGAAGGACTCGCTGGGCGAAGTGAAGGTTCCGGCGAGCGCGTATTACGGCGCTCAGACGCAGCGCGCCGCGATCAATTTCCCCGTCAGTGGGCTGCGGCCGTGGCGCGCCTTCATCTGGAGCATGGCGTCGATCAAGCGCGCCGCCGCCGAGGTCAACCGCGACCTGGGCTTGCTGGATCCGAAGCGGGCCGATGCGATTGCGCAGGCAGCGCAGGAGGTCGTCAACGGCAAATTCGACGCCGACTTCGTCGTCGATCCATTCCAGGCCGGCGCGGGTACCAGCCATAACATGAATACGAACGAGGTGATCGCCAACCGCGCCAACGAGCTGCTCGGCGGGGAGAAGGGAGAATACAAGCCGGTTCACCCCAACGACCACGTCAACATGGCGCAGTCGACGAACGACACGATCCCCACAGCGATCCGGCTCGGCGCGCTGTGGCGGCTCGACGAGCTGCTCGGCGCGCTGGATCAGTTGGCGGCGGCGCTCGACGAGAAGGGGAGGGAGTTCGATCCGATTGTGAAGTCGGGCCGCACGCACCTTCAGGACGCGGTGCCGATTCGCCTCGGCCAGGAGTTCGGCGCGTACGCGCTGTCGGTGAAGCGCGGGCGAGACCGCGTCGCTCAGGCGGCGGAGGGCCTGCGCCGGTTAGGGATCGGCGGCACGGCGACCGGTACCGGCCTCAACGCGCATCCCGAATATCACACGCGCATGGTGACGCGGCTGAGCGAGCTGACCGGCTTGAAGCTTTACGAGTCGGACAACCTGTTCGAGTCGATGCAGTCGCACGGCGACGCCGTGTATTTCTCCGGCGCGATCCGCGCCGTGGCGCAGGACCTGGTGCGCATCGCCAACGACTTTCGGCTGCTATCGTCCGGCCCGGCGACCGGACTGGACGAGATCCGGCTACCGCCCGTGCAGCCCGGATCGTCGATCATGCCGGGCAAAGTCAATCCGGTTCTGGCCGAAATGCTCGACATGGCGATGTTCCACGTGCTGGGCTGCGACCTGACGATCACGCTGGCGGCGCAGGCGGGGCAGCTTGAATTGAACGTGATGATGCCGATCCTGGCGCACAACCTGTTCGAGATGATGCAGGTGATGATCGGTTCGGTCAATGCGTTCACGCAGTTCTGCGTCGTCGGGCTGAAGGCTAATCCCGACAAGGCGACCAGTTGGCTGGCGAAGAACGCGATCCTCGTCACCGCGCTCAATCCGATCCTCGGCTACGCCCAAGGCGCAGAGATCGCCAAGGCGGCGATGGCGCGCACGAATCTTTTCCGCGAGGTGGCGCTGGAAAAGATTCGGGCGGGTGAGCTTGTCCACAAGGATACCGGCGAGCCGGTGTCGATCGAGGACATCGACGCGATCCTGGGCGACGTGCGCAAGCTCACCGACGGCGGTATTCATGGCGCAGCCGGGGGAGGGGGCTAGGCAGGCGGCCGGGTCCTCAGACTTCGGAAGTCTTGGAGCGCGCCGTTGCAGGCGAAAGCACCTGGCAATCAGAGTGGTCTTTTGGCGAGGTGATGACCGGAGACTTCCGAAGTCTGGACGGCGGCTTGCGCGTTGGGGGAATGCCCTTTACAATAGGCGTCGCCGGCTGAGACGCGCAATACGATTTTCGAGTTCGCCTAGTCTGGATTGCCAGATCCGGGTCGGAAGCGGGCTGGTGCTTGCACACATTTGCTCCCTGCACCGTCCCTTCGACAGGCTCCCCACTCCCTTCGGTCGGGGACTTCGCAGGGCAGGCCTCGGCGCGGAGGCGACCGCCGGGGACGGCGGTCTGAGCGACTTGTGGGTAATCACCAGAAGCGGGGGCTTGACAATCCCGTTTGAGCCTGTGTTCATATCTATCAGGAGGAGAAGAAATGCCTTACGAACCGATGAGCCGAACTGAAGAGCCGATTCGCCTGTTCAAGAACGACTTTCTCGAATCTCTGACGCACGTGCATCCGGCGCTGGTGCCTGCTATCTGGCTGCCGGTGGCGCTGTGGCACCTGGGGCTGGCGATTTCGGGCATGCCGGCGAGCGGCCTGACGCCGCTGCACCTCGCGCTGGGATTCACGATCGGTGTGCTCGTATGGTCGTTCACCGAGTACACGGTGCATCGATTCATTTTCCACTTCGAGCCGAAGAGCCCGCCGCCGTGGCTGGATCGATTGATTTTTTTGTTTCATGGTATTCATCATGCGCAGCCGTGGGACAAGACCCGGCTGGTTATGCCGCCGTCCGTCAGCGTCCCGCTGGCGCTGGTGTTTTACTGGCTGTTCAGCCGTGTCGTGGGCGGCCTGCTAGGCGCGCCGCAGTGGGTCGACGTCCTGTTCCCCGGTTTTGTCGTTGCCTACATTGTCTACGACATGATCCACTACGCGACGCACCACCTGCCGATGAAGCGGGGCATCCTGAAGTGGCTCAAGAAGCATCACATGCTGCATCACTACAAGACGCCGAACGAGCGCTTCGGCGTCAGCTCGCCCACGTGGGACGTGGTGTTCGGCACCTTCCCCGAGGAGCCTACGAGCACAGAGAAGGTCGTTGCCTAGAGACGAATGAGAAAAACGCCCCGCCGCGAACACTCGCGGCGGGGCTTCAGTTTGTAGTGGCGACTTCAGTCGCTCCTATGACGACTGAAGTCGTCACTACCATCTGTGCAAAATCCTCTTCGCCTGTCACGACGGGCTGTGCCGCCTGTCTCCGCTGTGTCCGGAGCGTGTACGTCATGATGATGAGCGTAGTGTGTCGGTCCATGCTGATTCTGGTATAATCAAACTTGAAGGCTAGCAGACGCCGAAAACGATTGGACTAAACAGACTGCAGCACATTTGATGCGGAGGAGACGCAATGCTCGAGATAGCCGAATTCACTGCGCCGCAGACGCTCAAGCTGCCGGCCGAAATTGCCGACCGCTTCCAGTCCTCCGATCGCTTCGTCGTTTGGGTAGAGGGCGATACTCTACACCTTAAGCGCATCACGCCGCCGCCTGTGACCCAAATCGTCGAGCAAGCACCGGAAGGCGAGCCTTTGTCACTGGACGAGATCAACGACATCGTCCACCAGGTGCGGCGCCAGCGCCAGACCGGGTAACCCGTGCGCGTTGTGATCGACACCAACATCTGGGTGTCTGGCATGCTGTGGCGCGGGTTGCCCTGGCAGTTGCTGCGCCTGGCCGAGCAGGGGGCCGTTGAACTGTGCATGGCACCCGCGATGCTCGCCGAACTGGCCGAAGTCCTCGCCTACGAACGCCTCCAGCCTCGTCTCGTGGAACTCAAACTGAATCCGGCCGAACTGGTCGCCTATGCGATGAACCTGGCGACGATGTTCGAGGTGATAGCCGAAGGCTCCCCCATCGTGGCGGCCGATCCGGATGATGATGTGATCCTTCACTGCGCAGTCATCGCTCGGGCCGAGTATGTAGTGTCTGGCGACCGTCATATCCTGGCTCTAGGCGAGTACGCCGGCATCCCTATTCTCACAGTTCACGATTTTCTCGACAAGCTGACTCTATAACACACTCGTGTCGATCGGGACTTTCATCATCCGGCCCGGTATGCGGCGATTTCAGCGGTGCCCTTGTCGCCCAGGCGACGCCGGTCGGCGCGATCGGCCAGCAGACGCCTGGCCGTCTCGAAAAGCCCCGCCGCGAACACTCGCGGCGGGGCTTTTTTTGGCGTAGGGCGCTAACTCGCCGTAGCGGGCCGTGCTGTTCATGTTGCCTGTGTCTTGAGCGTGTATGCAATGATGATCAGCATCAGGCCAGCGCAGATCGCTACCAGCATGCCGTAACCCAGCGAGGCGATCAGAACGCCGCTGGCAAGGCCGCTGGCGGCCGATGCCAGATGGTGCGTGCTCTTGTTATCTCACCACCTGCTTGAGAAACTCTGCTGCTGGCCCGCGTGCCAACAGTTCATGATAGGGCTGGTTCCTATAGTTGCGGAGACACTCATAGCAACTGGTCTCCGAGCCGCATTCGCAGTCTTTAATTCGTTTCAAAGCTGAAGCGAGAACAAGTTTCAGGTTATCGCCGATACGCTTAACGTGGCCCGCGCCACCGGGGACATTGTCAAACAGCATAAGCGCGGGTGGCTGAGATAAGTTATATCGGTAGAGACAGCCGTCCAAGTCGTCGCGGCGGATACTCAGGGCCTCAGCAGCACCCTCCAGGGTAGCATAAAGCAGGGACAGCCAGAAGCCCTCGTCTCTTCCAACGCAGAGTGTGCCGAGGAAGCGCAACTCCAGAACGTCGGTGAGGAACTTGTGACCGATGTGACGATGGACAAACGTGCCCCAGCAATTGCGGCCGGTGCGAGGATCGTGATGGTCACGAGGAGTATTGCGACGTGCCTTCGTAGACTCCGGTGTGACCTCACCACGTCCGCAGCTAGCACAAATGCGGAAGCCGCGGCCTCGCGGGCCGGCATTGATCACGGCCAATTCCCCATGGCGCGAGTAGCGCTTGCTCAGTGCGAAGGCGCTGCCGAGCTCAAGACTGCTCTCGGTTTCAATTTCAGGTTCCACATTGGCCGCATAGTCGGCAAAGAACACGCGGGATGTATAAGTCCGCTGTGGTCGTGCCTCGCCGGGCGCGCGTGGTTCTTTGAGATCGGCTACGAACCCAAATAAAGGTATGACAAATTGCCCCCGCAATCCCTGCCGCCCACGACTCAGGGAAGCCTGACATGTCTTGCATACCCCATTCAACGGGGCCGGGCTACTATTGAATCGGCCACAGTCCGGGCAGACTGCGTAATGATACTCTGGCCAACCCTGATCCGGCCGGCGATACAGACCCCCACTCACCCAAACACGCTTGCCGGCGACAATCTCGCCACCGGGCGCATATTCGGACAGGGCAATCCGCAAGTCGCGCTGCAAATCGAGTTTTTTGGCCGTGTCAAAGTGCAAATGATCTGTCTTCAGTTCGACCACGTCTACTGGGAAACCGTATTTGGGCAGCACATTCCGTGAGCCCAAGAAACCCAACAGATCCCTGCCTCGCAGAGTTACCAGTATTCGCTTGTAGCGCTCCAGATCATAGCCCTTTTTCTGGGCAACAGCCTCATCCATCAGTTGGGAGAAAGTGGCAAGATCGTTTTCGACCTCGCTCCGTGCGTTATCTAGCACTCCCTTGCTGTCCGGGTTGGTCAGTCCTGTGATCCATTCCCACGTATCGATCCCCAACTCGGCCTGCAACTCGTCCGGGACGATACGGGTTAGAGTCTCTCGAAGAGATTCCGGGCGCGAGGCGAGATAACCTTTAAGGAGCTCTGGGCCAGAGGGCGTGCCTTCAGACGTATCGAAAAAGTCGCCAACCGTGTGAAATTGCCTTCCGGTTTCGTCACGGACCGAACGGAAGAATGCGGCAAACAGCACCGAATGTGCATGGCGACGCACGATCTTCTCGTTAACAATGGCAAACGTCGGCGGGCGAATCTTCCCGGCCACAATTCGTTCGGGGTGGGCATAGTGCGACAGATCGTGCGAACGGCGCTGAGCAAAGGTGACGGCAAACGCAGTCGAATCGGTGCGGCGTCCGGCCCGGCCCGCCCGTTGAATGTAGTTGGCTGTAGTGGGCGGCACATTGCGCATGAGCACAGCCTGCAATTCGCCTACGTCCACGCCAAGTTCGAACGTTGTGGAGCAACTGAGCGCATTGACCTCACCTTTGACGAAAGCTTCCTGAATGGAAGCCGCCTCGGCACTCGTCCACTGCGCAGTGTGTTCTTCCACGCTGAAGGGAATGGGTTCAAGGCCGAGATACAGTCGCCGATAGTGGTTTTCCCCTTCGAGAGCCTCAGTCGGATCGAACGAGGTAAGTTGACCCGTGCATTGATACGTAGGGCAGATGCTCAAGTCCAACTGCGTGAGAACACTGCACCGTTGACATCTTCGCCACACACTTGACTGTATCTCTGGTGTTATCGTCGGCACAAGTTCCCAGAATTCGTGATCGATTCGGTAGACAAGACCTTCCTCCCTTTTACCCTTCTTACCTCGGTTGAGGGCGGCAAAATGTTCACGCCAGACAGACTGAGGACCGGTGAGGTGTAGCCAGACATCAGACAATGCCTTTAGCGCGATCTTGCGCCGGTCCTCTTCTTTAAGAGTGGGAGCGCGGAAACTCAACAGCCGGCTGAGAAAATCCAAGCGTCGGTTGGATCCGCGCGTCGGCATCCAACTCAAGATTCCCGCCTTGGGCTCAGAGCCCGATCCACGCATGAACAACTCGCGAGCACGGGGGGCAAACGCATCGTTGCCATTGGGCGAGACACTGTCGGGGAAAGTCACCACACCCTGGTGGCGAAGAGTACCAAGTAGGATTTGGAGCAGCACCCATTGTTCGTCTGGGGTCAGATTCCACGGGTCTTCCGCGAGTGGCGCGAGAGGCTGCCAGCCGGCTGGCTTGACTAATCGGAAAGCCATCAACCCAACACCCTCCGGACTGATGCGTCGATCAAAAGCCAGAAACTCTTGCATGAGCCAGGTCCAGATGATCTGCTTGCGCTCAGCAAAGCTCTGTCGTTGAGTGAACAGCCCGACTTTTTCAGCCCGTTGCAAAACGGGCGAGACAACATCCTTCAAACGAAGCATGCCGGTCACTGCGTCCGGCTCTTCGGCCAATGTCTTCACGATCAGCCGCCGGCGTAACAGCCCGCCGTAGGTGCGCTCAAGGTAGGCAGCAAAAAACGCCGCGTCTTGCCGGCTGTCAGAGAAGATGAGCAGCTTGCGTCCCTGCCCTGGCTTGTCAAGCACTGCGCGAGACGGCGGAATTTGCTGATAGAGCGCCGTCGCTAACACACTTACCGGCGCGTCCTGTCCCGGCAGAAAACGATAGACGATTTCGCCGGTTGAACGACTGCCGCAAGCCGCACAATAATGCAGTTCTGTGTGACCTTTGAGATCAACGCGCATCACGCGCAGATGGGCTCTGGGACGGTCGGAGCACGAGCAGCGCAGTTCGCCATCGGCCTGGGGCGCGATTGCGGCGCACGCCACGCATAGAACGTGAGGTTCGCCTAGTGGTTCGACTGACAAGTCTTCCCCCAAGGCCGCCTCTTCATCCTCATCTGAAGCGCTCGGCTGAACGTCGATCAGAAAATACGCTTTCTCGCCTCGGATCTCGCCGAAGTCCACTACCAGCTGTTTCAGGTGAGCCAATCCACTTTCACTCTCGAACAGTCCTCGTCCCGCCTCGACAATGCGTCCGACAAGATATTCGTGACCGCAACGCGTGCAGGCGGCCAGTTCAAAAACCTGTCCTTTGCGCCCACGTTCGGCGCACTCCGGGCAAATCTCACGCCGAGTTAGATACATTCGTGGATCATCCAGACCTGATGTGTCTGCTTCGAATACTGCCTGATGATTGCGTAGGCAGACAAAAGCACCTTCTAGGGCTCGGGCGAAGAGATGGTATCGAGCTGGGACGAGCGCAAGGCTATTGGCATCAGGGCGTGCGCGGACAGCGAGGGAAACCATCGCCGCCAGCGATGAGGCGGCTTCCTCGCCCTGGTCAGGGAATATTGCGGCAGCGGCAGACAAGAAGAAGCACGGAGCTTCAGCCAGCATCTCCCGCAAACGCTGAAGACGACCATTGCCCTGCAAGATGTCGAAAAGAAATCGTTCGACTGTTTGTCCGGAGCCCTCAATGATGTCAGCAGGAACTCCAAATGACAGCGCCTGTTCTTGAAGGCGGGAGAGTAGTTGGGCAGTTGATTCTGGCTCACCTTGAAGTGTCTGCCACAGTGCGGCATAGAGGTCTGGTCGGCCCTCTCCCCAGGGTTCGCCAAGCGCCGAAAGTGGAATACGCTCGCCAAGGATAGCATCCTGCCAATTAGAGTTACTATCATCCCATTCAAACGTTTCGCCGAATAAATTGGACGCGAAAGCGGTAACACCCTGGAAATCACCTTTACCGCCGAGCGTGGCGCTGGTAGCCATGCAACGTAGGCGGCTCCGCTCACTTTTAACCACCCGGTCTTTCAGCCTCCGCAGGAGCATAGCAATTTCGATACCGGTCGCGCCATCGTATGTGTGTGCCTCATCCAACACAATGAAACGCCAGCGGCCGGCTGTCGGCCCATCGAAGAACTCCGAGTCCGCCGGGCGGAGCAGAAGGTACTCCAGCATGGCGTAGTTGGTGAGCAATATATGTGGAGGTCGGGCTCGCATTTCCTCCCGACTAAGCAGATCGTTAGGTAAGCGGGGCTCTTCAGGGAATTGCTCCCGAAAACGTTCCTCGGCCCGCATCGGCTTCTCTTCCGTTTCTCCGATGTAGCGTCCAAAAGTGATCTCTGGGAAGCCAGCCAGTATGCGCCGAAGTCGCTTCATCTGATCGTTTGCCAATGCATTCATAGGGTATAGCAACAGAGCGCGAACGCCCGCGTGGGAGAGCGTGCCAGTCTCACGTTCGCGAAGACAGTAGTCTAGAATAGGGATCAGGAAGGTTTCGGTTTTTCCACTCCCGGTGCCGGTTGCCACGACCAAGTTGCGCCCCATCCGAACTGACTTCTCAATTGCTTTCTCCTGGTGGGCATATAAGGGACGTTCGAGCGGCAAGGCCTCCGAGGCCAAGAGGCGAAAACCTTGATGCAGAACACCATCCTGAATGAGTTGACCTATCGAGCGCGTTGTCTTGAATGGTGGCGCACCTTCCAGCAGAGGCCCTTTGACCAATCGATCAGGTTCCTCCAGTTTTTCCCGGAACTGTTCGCGCAGAACAGAGTTTTGCAGAGGGTAAATCGTTTTCAAGTAGCGCAGATAGGACTGACGCAACTGATCGGTGGTACGAATCGGGTCGAGCTCGAGTGGCATACTAGCCTCCGGTCAAATTGAGCGAGGGAGAGGAGACCAACTCGTTCGCGAGCAATAACAATTCGATCAGACAGACATCATGTGTGCAGAGACTGGGAGCAAAAGCATACAAATCATAGGCCGTTTGCCGCCAGCCACTAAGGGGAACTGCCAGCCGATGGGTTGCTTCGACGCCGTGCGCATTCAGACGCAGGACAAGAATCGTGATACCAACGACGAAGGGGAGATTGCATAATAAGCCAGGGCCATCATCGCTTTCGCGTTGCCTCAGTAAGTCAACGAGCTGAGGATTGGAAGTCATAGCTGCAGCGAGGTCGGAAAGCGCGGCGTCGGCAGCGGCCAGAGTGCGGCGGAGGAATGAAGTTACACGATGAGTTCTATCGGGGGCGGATTTCATCCACTCTACCCACTCGAGGTTAGCCAGTACCCACGAGTCAATGTCAAGCAAACTCTGCGGTAACAGGTCGAGGTTTCCACGTATCTGTTTCAACTGCTCAAGGCTGATTTCAATTTCCAGCTGATTGAGTCGAGGGCCAAAGAAACGAGTGTCATTCCAAACATTATCGGAAGTAGCCTCGTTGTCATTTCCATCAGCCAGGAAACGGGGCGAAAGCAAGCCTGATCCATAGCGTCCGAGGCAGCGGAAGGCGCGAAGCATTGCGCGCTCGTCAGCCCGTTGCAGCCGCGCGCTGTCAGCGAAAAGGCCCAAGGGTGGCCATAGGTTCCACAGAGCTTCACGTTCAGAGTCGGCCAAGACATCAGCCGAAGTTGACCAATCTATTGGCTGGTCAAGAACATTCTGCAGAATAAGCAGTTGGCGAACCGAAGTCCGATCGGCCTCTCTGATGCGTGAAGCAAGAGCCTGCAGAAAGGACGACGGGTAACGCAGCAGAGTTATGCCCAGTGCCTGTATATCCGCTTCCGAAACACCTGAAAAGTGTTTGTCTTTATAGGCAGTGAGAGCCAGTAACGCCTCCAAGAGCTGTGGGGCGTGTTCAGGAGCATATTCATCGGCGAGCGCAGCGAGTTCGCGACCGTGACCAAATGCCAGTACGGACTCCAGACGACGGAGAGGACCCTGAGGTAGAGCAGTCCAGTACCGCTGGAATTCATCGCTATCTCCGGGCGTAATTTCAGCGGTATTAGGCGATGAAGCGGGCGGGCAACGGACGCTCTGCGGCGCATTTGTCCACCGGCCACGGGTAGCAAATTCGAGACGATAAGCGCCGGGCGGGAGATTAGCAGCCGGCACGTCGAAGATGTATTCTTCGCGCACATCGTCAGGCAAGGCGATCTCACACGGTGCTGCCCACGGCCGCCAGAGGGGCCAGAAACGAAGTATGCGATCGTGGACGCGGTACGGCTGATGCCAGGAAACCAGAATGGTGCGGGTTTCGTCACGCAACTCAGCGTCGAGGGCAACATCGGAAACGACGTACTGCTGAGTGAGACGTACGGCGGGAACAAAGACCGTCTGAAGCGGGCGATTCGGTGCACGCAGCTCTCCCTCGATGATAAACGTCAAATCGGCTGCATCGGACTGGCGCACAGTGTCAAGGAATTTCTTGAGCGGAAAGCGCCGGAATCTCGTGCGCCCACCACTCTGTGATGACACCGACTCTTGTAGTTTCTGCCAGCCCTCTTCGTATAGTGTGCACTTGAGTTCGATTTGTTCATCCAAGTTCACCGGAACGCCCACGACGAGTTCTGGATCGGGTGCGCGTTCGAGACTCTCACGGTCGAGCTGGAGCGGGCTCATTTGCCAGTCCAACGAGGTGGGGCCATCGTTCAGTCCGATCACGGCCCAGCGCAAGCGACGGACTGGGATGAGAAACGGCAAGCGAATCTGATCCGGCGTGACGACGGACACGGAGATGGAGTTCACTTCAGGTGCGGCATTTAGGTGATATTCGTTCTCGCCGGTGTCGTCCAACTGCCGGGGTCCGGTGAGGGTAACTGCTGTTGAAGTTTCGACTTCCATCCGGACATGCTCTGGCACGCGGACGCTGAATTGGGCAGGAGGCACAATGCCCTGAGAATTGGGTACGAGAAGGTCATCGTGTCCGGCGAGGCTAATCTGCGGCAGTATTCGCAGGTTGAACGTGGCAGCCTGTCCCAATGCCCCACGCAGGATGAGGCGGAAATCGCCGATCGGATTTGGGCCCAAGAAGCCTACTTGATCTAACGCAAAGATGAGAGCACGGTTGTCAGGGGAGCGTTCGAATTCTAGATAGCGTAGTGGAACGGTGGATGACTCACCATTGGCGTCAATGGTGAGTGTGGTTCTGGCCAAAACGTCCTCAGGACTCTGACCTTCGACCAGCGGGAAGCGGAGGCGCGGCGGTGAGCTGGAATAGACCTGGAGAGGCGTTGGGGCAGCCGGGAATGGCCACAGTTCATGACCGTCGATCAGTTCAGGGTATCTTTCTGTCTCATCAGGGCGTTGCAACGGCACCGGCACTCGATTATTCGATCCGCTCAAGAAGAGAATGGCGAAGCCAGGTAAATCGACGTGCAGGCCGCGATAGCGTTCCCATCCTCGACCCAATGGTGGGAACTCTTCGATAATCGGAACAGGTTCTGCGCTCTTCTCGCCACGCCGAGTTGCAGTGAGGATATAGCCCTCTGGAAGGACCAGCCAGAGAGGCTTGGCCGGGAGGGCATCGCGCCAGATGATGATTCGGGCCGAATCAGGCTCAAAGGCAAGGAGTGGTTGATCTTTCGAGGTGCCTGGAAAGTGCCATGTGCGAACGCTCTCGCCGTTGACGACCAGCGAGAATTCGTAGGCTTGTGCGGGTCGGTCCAGGAAAAACGTCTTAGAGTCGCTTTCCAAGAGACCACCACGAGGGTGTAGGGCAAGAGAGATGGTACGGGTGGCAACTCCGCCGGCAATCGACCACTGCGAAGCGACCGAAGGTACTCTAAGCAGTGTCTGTGAAGGAAGTTCGACGAGTATCGCTCCGTCCCATGGCGCATAGGTCACGAGCGGTTTGCGATAAACGGCATGAGTCTGCTGGCGACGCGATAACCTACGGCCTTCGCGTTTGACCCACTCCTCGAACCAACGGGTAAATGACTCAATGACGTGTGGCGGCAAATGGAGTTCTTCAGCGGGTGGCACAGTGCGCTCATCCAGCGCACGTTCGGCCATTTGTTTGCAGCGGCTTAAGAAATCTTCCGCCACCCGACCACCATATAGCAGGAAACGACGGACAGGCTTGTCAATAGATACGAATGCACTCGGAAGCGCACGCCATTCTTCGATGAGTTCAGCGGTGCTCATACCTGCCCAATCCGGCCGGAGCAAAGCTCGCATCAGCAGGTGCTCGAAGAAATCATTGAGGCTGTAATCAGGAATGCCACCGTGAGCTAAAAACTTCGAGACGTATTTGGTAGCTGCCTCAAATTCCAATTGAGCAAAGGTGGGTAAGCCAAGTTCCTTGAGGATCGTCTCGAAGGCCGGGCCGACCTGGTTTACACAGGTTTGATGGGCAATGCCAGTGCGTCGGACAACGTCTGACCAATAGTCGCCTGCAGTGTAAAAATAACTCGCCTCAGCAGCGAGGAAGGCTGCGAAGGCTAGAGGGTAACGGCTCTGGATTCGGCGAATAGCCGGGGCCTGTCCGTCGATTGCAACGATTGTTCGGATGCATTCACCTATGTCTACACAATCGGTCCGGCTGAGGCCGAGTTCGACAAGCAAGGTGATGCCAGGAAGACGCTCGCGCAAACGCGTTTCCCACTCTCTGAGTCTGGCTTCAGCATGATAGGCAGTCACGCTCATTCACGCCGCTACCGAATACATGCTCCGCGACCGAGGCGGGCGGCCCGCAGGTATTTCAAAATCCCAGCACCGATACGCTCGGACCGCGTCGACTACCACGCCCGAATAGTGTAAGGGGGCGCATCCTGTATCACATTCTACAGGCGAGTGGCCCAAAGATCAATCTGCGTTGCGCTTTTCGTAATGCGTCTGTTATGCGTTCGACACTTACGATGCGATGATGAGGCGTGTCAGTGACCCGGCCTCATCGCCCGGGCAATGAGCCTATAGCGTGAGACACCGCCAGCCAAACAGGTGTAGAATGATGTTGAAGCGCGAGGAGGTGTGCTACGACGAGTGCCACACGTCAGACCGTCATCGTTAAGCCGGGTGGAGTGATCGAGATACGCGATCCACAGTTGCCGGCCGGCGCAGTCGCCGAAGTGATCGTGCTGGTCGATTTGCCGCTGGCTGAGATGGTCGAGGAAGCCCCAGTACCTCTGGCCAGTCTAATCGGCGCGGCGCAGGGCGGATTCGCCACGCCCGAGGAGGCAGATGCTTTCATCAACCGCGAGCGTGACGAATGGGCCTCGTGAGCGATCTGACCGGACAACAGATCTATCTGGACGCGAATATTTTCATCTACGCGCCACCACGTCCTTACGTCTGCCAGACGCGATTCATGTAGCTACGGCTCGCCGATCCGGCTGCTCGACGTTCATCAGCAATGATCAAGGTCTGCGCGCCGGTGCCGGCCTGCCTGTCGTCGTCTTGTCCGAAGTCGCCTGAACTTCTCAAGGTGCCTGCTCTATCAGCTTAATGGGTTGCAAATGTTGCGTCTTGAGTGTGGCTGCGACGACGATCAACGCCAGGCTCGCGCTGATGAGAGCCAGGGTCCCGAATCCCAGGGAGGCGATCAGGATGCCGCTCGCCAGGCTGCCGGCTGCCGAAGCCAGGTTGACGACGAAGTCGGCCGCGCCCTGAATGCGCGCGCGCTCCTGAACGGCGAGTGTGTCGGTCAGCAGTGACGATCCGGCGACGAAGCACATGTTCCAGCCGAATCCAAGCAGGAAGAGCGAGGCGGCCAGCGGCAGCGTATTCGAGTCTTGCGGCGCGAGCACGCACGCGGCGATGAGGAGCAGGCTGCCCAGGCCGATCGTGGCGCGGCGTCCCCAGCGGTCGCTCAACCAACCGGTCACGAATGACAATCCGTACATGCCCACAATGTGCGCCGATACGACCAGCCCGATCGCGTCGAGGCCGTGGTCGTAGTGCATCATGTACACGGGTGTGATCGTCATCACCATGACCATGACCGTCTGCGCCAGGCCAAGGCTGATCAATGCCAGCCGCGCGGGTGGCGCGGACATCACCTGCCGGAACGATCGCGCTGCCTGGCCGGTTTTCTGGGGTCGCTCGAAATCGCTCTCCCGATGCATGGCGCGCGCGATGTCGCGCGGGTCGGGATGCAGGAAGACGTTGACGAAGACCAGGGCGAAGACGAAGATGGCTGCGGTCGCGAACCACGGCCCGGCCAGTTCGCTATAGCCCAGGCTTTCCGCAATTTGGCCCGCAACTGGCGCCAGGATCGGCCCCAAGATCGCGCCGATCGTTCCGGCGAAGACGATCGTGCTCACGGCGCGCCCGCGCATACGAGCCGTATAGACGTCGGCCGCGGCGTAGCGCGACAGATCGGAGATCGCTCGCGCCGCGCCGAGGAGGATCATGCCGATCAGGAAGATGACAAGCGATTGGTCGATGACGCCAATGCCCGCGATCAGCCCGCCGGCGAGTCCGCACAGGTAGCCCACGCTCAGCCCGATGCGCCGTCCCGCCCGGCCCATCAGGCGGCCGGCAAGATAGGCCGCCAGCGCGCCGCCGATCAATGTCAACGTCGACGGCAGGCCGGCGCCCCGCTCGCTGCCGGTCAGTTCGGCGCCGATGATGCTCGACACCGTTGTCGATGCGACGAGCGCGGCCAGGGCCATGCCCTGGGCGGCGAAGAGGGTGGCCATGATACGGCGGAGGGTCGTGGCGTTCGTCGCCATCTCAGTGCGCGTCAAACAGGTGATCGACCGCATCCGCCAGTTGGGCCAGCGTGCTGACGGTGTGCACGGCGTCGCACAGCGGCGCGTACAGCAGCATGTCGCTGTCGCCAGTGCCCCACTGTCCGCGAAATTCGGGATTGAACCACAGGACTTTGCGAGCGCGCCGTTTGATCGCGTCGAGCGCGTCCAGGCGCGGATCGTTGAAGTTGTTCCGTCCGTCGCCGAGGACGATGACGGTCGTGCGGCGATCGATCGCGTCGAGGTAGTCTTTCACGAAGTGGGCGAGCGAGTAGCCGAGATCGGTGTTGTAGTAGCCGGGATGCAGGCGCTCCATCACCTGATACACGGCGACGTCGGGCGGGTTTTCGGCGAAGTCGTGGCTGATCTCGGTGATGTCGTCGATGAAGGCGAACGAGCGCGCTTTCGCGATCTGGTCGTTCAGCTCGTACATCAGGCGCAGCATGAACTCGACGATCGCACGCATCGAGGTGGAAACGTCGCAGATCAGGCACAGCTTGGGCTTGAGGTGCCGGCGCTTGTGCTTGATCTCCATGGGCACGCTGCCGTACTTGAGGCTGGCGCGCAGCGTCGCCTTCGCGTCGAGCTGGCCCTTCTTGCCGCGTTTCTGGCGCAGTGCGGCGCGGCTGCGCAGGTGAGCCGCCAATCGGCGCACCTGGTTGCGCAGCTCTTCGGCCTCCTCTTCGCTCAGCGATTGCAGCGGCCGGTTCATCAGGTCGTGGATCGGCGGGCGGCGCTGGTATTCCTCGGCCATGTTGCGGGCGATGCCTGCGCCGACGAACCGCTCGACCTGCTCCCGCATCGCGTCGGCGTTCTGGCCGACGGCTTCAGACAGTTGATCCATCGACTCCTGGCCCATGCCCATCGCCGCCAACAGTTCCAGGAGTTCCTTGAGTGCCTCCTCAAGGCTATTCCAGCCCATCTGCTGCAACATGCGCCTCGTGATCCAGGGCTGCTGGTACGGCGAGCGTGCGTTGGGCAGCCCGGCCTGCTGGCCGAGCTGCTCAAGCTCTTCGCGTGACAGCCCGCGGCCCTCCATGAGCTGCCGCATGCGCCGCGCGATCTCGCGCGCCATCTGCCGAAGCGCCTCGCGCAGCATCTCCTGCTCCTCGGGCGACAGCCCGCCCAGGCCGTTCATCATGGGCGGCGTTTCCGAGCTGAAGAACAGCGGGAACAGGCGGTCGAAGATCGGCCCGTCGGCCGACTCCTTGACGAGCGTCGTCTTGAGCGCGATGCGGAACGCCTCGCGATCCATCACGCCCAGGTGCTCGACGGCGCGCATCGCGTCCTGGCTTTCCGCGAGCGAAATGCGCACGCCCATCGCGCGCAGGGCGGCTATGAAGTCGATGATGCGATCGTCCACGGAGCGTACCTTTGGTTAGCGGTGATCAGTGACCAGTGATCAGTCACCAGTGATCAGTGGATGCCACGACTTGTCACTGTTCACTGATTACTGTTCACTGATTACTGCTCAGTTGCCTCTAGATCGGCGCGGCAGTTGGCGGTAGGGTATTTCGTCGTCGTCGACGTGCGCGGGCGGCTCGGCGCCGGCGGCGCGGCGGGCGCGCATCACGTCCGATTCGTGCTTGAGCAGGACGGTGATCGTCGTGTCGAGCGTCTTCCGGTCGATCGATCGGGCGTTGAGCGCGACGAGCGCCTTGGCCCAGTCGAGCGTCTCGCTGATCGAGGGCGCCTTCTTGAGGTCGAGCTTGCGCAGGCGCTGGACGAACTCGACGGCCTGGCGGGCGAGCTGCGGCGCGAGGCCGGGCACTTTGAGGCGGACGATATTGAGCTCGGCTTCGACGGTCGGATAGTCGATGAACAGGTACAGGCAGCGGCGCTTGAGCGCCTCGCTCAGCTCGCGCGTGTTGTTGCTCGTCAGCACGACGAGCGGCTGATGTCTGGCCTTGAGCGTCCCCAGCTCGGGCACGCTCACCTGGAAATCGCTCAGCACTTCGAGCAGGAAGGCTTCGAACTCGGCGTCGGCGCGGTCGATCTCGTCGATCAGGAGCAGCACGGGTGCGTCGCTGACAATCGCCTTGAGCAGCGGACGGGCGAGCAGGAAGCGATCGGAGAAGAAGACGTCCTCTTCGGCGGCGATACGGTCGGCGGCTTCGCCGAGCGTGCGGGCGCCGGTCATCACATCGGCGAGCTTGTCGCGGAGCAGTTGCGTGTACAGCATCTGCTTGGCGTATTCCCACTCGTACAGCGCCTTGGTCTCGTCCAGCCCTTCGTAGCACTGCAGGCGAATCAGGGGCCGGCACGTGGCGGCGGCCCACGCCTTGCCCAGCTCGGTCTTGCCGACGCCGGCCGGGCCTTCGGCCAGCACCGGCTTGTTGAGATGATCGGCGAGGAACAAGACGGTCGTGATTTCGTCGGAAGCGATGTATTGCTGGGTTTTGAGAGCGTCCTTGAGCTGGGCCGTGTCAGTAGGCATGCGAGTCCTTTCCGGGCGAATGGCTGAATTGTAACCTTGTTTGGAGAAAAGTGACAAGGTAACTGAGGGGTGCGGAGAGAGTGGGAAGTTAGAGTGGGGAGTTAGAGTTAGAGTTGGCGCTTGAGTTGCTCCAGTAGTGAGTCTGCCTCTTTCCGCAGTTCTGGCTCCGGGTTCAGCCGAATAGCGTTCTCTAGCGCGAAGATGGCCTTGGGCCGATCGCCTATGTCGGCGAATAGCTGGCCGCGCCAGAAATGGACTTCAGCGTCGTTTGGCCTGAGCGCGATTACCTTATTAAAGTCCGACAAGGCGCGCGCGTACTTATTGTTGCCATAGTACGCAAGGCCCCGGTAGAAGTAGGCTTGCGTATAATCGGGCTTAAGGTGGACAGCCTTGTTGAAGTCGGCAATCGCCGCATCCAAATAATTCCTGTCGTATGCGAAGACGCCTCGCTGCAAATAGTCCTCAGCAGACTCTAGCCGTGGGTTGGCTACACCCGTCAGGGACTTTGTCTCAGGCTCGCTTGACACAGTAGAAACGGATTCGGGCGATGGCGCACGCACGAACGGACGTTTGCTCCTTGCAAACCTTGGGCACGGTTGCCGCAAGCAGGATTCAGGCGCTGGCGCACGCACGAGCGGACGTTTGCTCCTCTCCTCTTGGCGACGGTCAATGGCTCTAACGACAGCAATGGTGAACACTGCCGCAGGAATGGTGACGAGTGAGGCAGCCAGCATGGTCTGGCTGGCTACCAGGAGCTGGCTGGCCGTGGTGACGTTTGAGGCACTGAGGGCAACAAACATTCCTGCGACTCCGGATACGAGCCAGCAAGCCCACCACAATTTTATCACAGGCGATGTCGGCAGCTTCTTCCATACGGCGGCGTCCGCGGTGTCGGTATCCGGGTCAGTGGCCTGCCAGATTTCTCGAACAACCAGGTACGGCAGGGCCAGGCTGGCGTATGGGATGAAAAACGAGGCCACGGCCCAACCGGGCGAGTAGCGCATACCACGCGCGCCCAGCGCCGGCAGGTTGCGATGGACGCGGTGAATCCACAGCAGGAAAAGAATAGCCGTCGCGATGAAGACCAGGAGTTCGATGGATAGGATCGCCTGCTGGCGGCTGTCGTTGACCAGCACTTCTGCCGCCGTAACTCTTTGTCCGCTCATGTGTCGAGAGATGAGATCGATCTGTAACAACAGTGACATGATGGCCAGCAAGTCGAGCAGGATGCCGGCAGCCAGCAGGCTCATGACCGATTCGGCACGCACGTGGCCGGAAGTGAACGCTGGAATAGACGTGACGCTGCTCATGGCAGATGCCACATTCCCAGTTGCGCTTCGGCCTGCGCCTGCTGGTCGGCTTCCAGCCCCAGCTCGAGGGCTTTGTGGATGTCCGCAATAGCCCTTCCGCGGTCGCCGCCATTGCCGCGCGCCGTGCCTCGCAACAGGTAGGCTTCGGCATTTTGAGGGTCGAGGGTGATCGCTTTGTCGAGGTCGGCCATGGCCAGATCGTGATTGCCCGAATTCGCGTGGGCGACGGCGCGGCTCGTGTAGGCGCCGGCGTCCTGGGGATTGAGCGCGATGGCGCGGCCGAGGTCGGCGATGGCGTTCTGATACTCGCCGCGGCCGCCGTGGAGCACGCCCCGGTTGAAGTATGCCTCGGCCATCTCCGCGTTGAGCATGATCGCCCGATCGTAGTCGGCGAGCGCGCGGGAGTAGTCGCCTTTCTCGTGGTAAAGGATGGCCCGGTTGTAATAGGCTTCGGCGAAGCGCGGGTTGTACGTGAGCGCCCGGTTGAATTCCGCCATCGCGTAGTCGTAGTCGGCGGTGCTGGCGTAGACCAGGCCGCGCTCCATGTACTCCTTCGCGGCCTCCGGGTCGAGCGGGGCGGGCGGCAGCTCGGGCGGCTTTGCCGGCTTCGCCAGCAATTCCGAGAGCTGCCGGTGTCTTGCGCGCTGCCTGGCGCCGATCCCGGAGACGACGCGAATCGCAAACAGGGCGGCGAACACCGTGAGCACATCGGAAACGAGTATCACCCCAGGCCCAATCAGGAGAGCCTCCGGCGCCTCCGAACCAGCAAAGTACCCGTTGGCCGCGCGTCCTGCAATGCCGGCAAGAGGCGAAAGAAGGCACATCGTCCACCACCATCCGATGGCGGACGACGCGGGCGCATACTGCCACGAGATGTCGTAATCGTCGTCGATATTCGGGTCGCTCGCCTTCCAGATTTCCTTGACGACTTGGTATGGCCGGACGAGGTTAAAGATCGGCACGAAGAAGCCGCCGACCGCCCAGCCGGGAGAGTACTTGAGACCGTGGGCGCCGAGCGCCTTCAGGTTCTTGTGGGCGCGATGAATCCACAAGAGGAAGAAGAATGCCGTGACGACAAACAGAGCCAGTTGCGCGATGCCTATCATCTGCTGGCGGCTGTCGTTCGCCTCGGCGCCGGCCATGGTGATCTCTTGACCCGACATCAAGTCGGAAATGATCTGTATCTGTAGATAGTCTGAAGCGATGGCGATCAGGCTGAGCACCACATTCGCGATCAGGAATAGCGCCACCAGCAGGGTGCGCGCACGGGCGGGCCTGAAGGGTGGGGCAGAAGCGGCGTTGCTCATAGGCTGCGAGCCTCCCGTTGGGCTGGAGCTACGCACATAACTCCCGGCGCGCGCCCTGGCCGCAGACGTGGATGGATTGCGTTTTGTAAGCTTTAGACTACCTGAGACCTGCGCCGTTTGTCCATGCCTATTCGTTCCTAATCCGGTTTTCGGAAGGTCAGAATACAATTTCAAAATCCAAAAGCCAAAAACCAAACTTCAAACTGCAAACTGCAAAGGAGTTCCTGGTCCCGGTTTTCGGATGCTTAGAATGCGACGTCAGCGGTGCTGTCCCTGGGCAAGACTGGCCTGCGAGCGCCGCAAGGGAGGGCGGTCTGAACGAGAAGACGCCCCTGCGAATAGCGTCAGGGACGAGTTGAGCACTGTGCGAATGTGGGGCTACTGAATAGGCCTGGTTTTTGGAACGTGTCAGGCTCTGCTCACGAACAGCTCCGTTGTGCCCAACGGTTATCGCTCAAGCCTGCTTTTGACTCAGCGCGATGGCTCTGTTGTAGTCCGCTATGGCACGGTCATTGTCGCCCTTCTTGGCGTAGGCATTGCCTCGGTTGACGTATGCTTCGGAGAAGTCGGGAGCAAGTTCGATAGCCTTGTCATAGTCGGCGATAGCGCGATCTATGTCATCCTGTGCCGCATAAACTATACCACGGTTGCTGTAGGCGAAAGCAAAATCTGGATTGAGACTAATGCTCATGTCTAAGTCGGCGATGGCCCGGTCGAAGTCGCCTTTGTCGAAGTGGTAAATGCCACGCTTGAAATAAGCCACATCGAACTTCGGATTGATCTCAATGGCTTTGGAGCAATCTGCGATCGCTCTATCGCGTTCGCCCCTTTTGTCAAAGGCAACAGCGCGATTGATATACAGTCGAATATCGACCGGGTTAAGCTCAATGGCTTTACTCAGATCGTCAACGGCGTGGTCGTAATCGCCTTTCTGGAGATAGGTGGTGCCTCGATTTTCATAAGCTGCAGCAAAATTAGGCTTGATCTGGATAGCCGTGTCGAAGTCGGCAATAGCTCGGTCGTAGTCACCGTTGGCGGCATGAGCTAAGCCGCGATTGTTGTGAATTTCCTCAATGTTCATGATCCTGCTCCGCCAATCCAGGCGACCTGTAGACATGGCACTGCCAGAGGACAGGGTATGTGCCAAAGTATTGTGTCAGACTTTGCTCGGCAAATACGGATGTGCTACCACTTGATTCCTGGACAGTGGCAGGGCATGTAGTTTCTTTGCCACTGCCACAGGCTCTTGACGCCGGTGCTACCTCGAACGGCCGGATCACGGGGCGGTGAGTGTAGGAGTGAGGGCTATGGATCGCGCACCTCGAATTGCTGGTGCTTTCCATCCAGCGTGATGATGAAGTGATTCAGCACGTCTCGTCCAAGCAGGATATTCGATCGCGGTGCAGCAACGGCCAGCACTGCCTCAATTCGATCTTCACCGATTTCCAGATCGACGGCATACAACGGACGCTCGACCTGGCTTCCATCATAGCCCGACAGACGGACGGTTCCGGCCGGTGGCAATTGGAGCTCGACGACGAGCGAAGGCGGAATGACCGTCAGGTCCGCGCCCGTGTCCAGCTTGCCAGCCAGCACTCGTGATGGGCCATCTGCCGAGGCCGCGCGGAGGGTTACATCGACGACCGGACACGGTGGGCTGAAGGAAGTATCGTAGCTTGGCATCAGAGGATCGACTCAGGGGAGGGTGCTTCATAGACGCGAGGCACTTCGCGCACTTCAACGAAGTAAATTGGCCTTTGGGTCGTTTGGCGGTAGATGCGCTTGACCAGCGCGCGCTGATCGGGATCGGAATCCACCACGAAGCCATTGTGGATCGCTACCCACTGTCCGCGATGCGTTATGAGCAATTCCGGCCGCAACTGCTCATAGGCAGTCTTCTCGTCCGCAAGCGCGTCGATCTGGGCGCGCTGCCAGGCCTCCGCTTCCTGCCGTTTTTGCCAGACGGTGAACCGCTCATAATCCTCGAACGGGATTACGGCTGCGATAGGTTTGCCATCGCGCTCCAGGATCAGAGTATCGTTACCCACTTGAGCCGGGTCCACAGCGTAGGTCGCTTGGGCCTCTTTGAGGACGATCGTCTTAGTCACGCTAAGCCTCTATCTTTCCGGGTGTCTTGCCGGAGAGTGTATCCGACAGTCCCTCCCGCGTCAAGCCGGAGCGAGTTGCGTTTTGTCATAGCGCCGTCCTCGGCGCGGAGGCGATCGCCGGGGACGGCGGTCTGAGCGACTTGTGGGTAATCACCAGCTAAACGTGGGTTGATTTATCCAAAATCGGCAGTATACTGAAATAGACTTGCAGGAGAGATAACCGAACGCCTCAGGCCGTCACCAGGCACTAAGGCGATAGCCAGGGCGCAGAACGCCTTGGTGGGGAAGCTGAAACGCTCTCCCACCGACATGGTGGGGCGGGCGTTTTTGTTCGAGAAGCCAATGAGGGAAATGCAGGGAAGAGGAAAACTATGTTCACTACACGAATGACGCACACCCGTGCGCGCGTCCTTCGGCTTTACGGCGTTGCGCTTGCGCGAAGCTTGCGCGCGGCGCTCGTTATCAGCCTGCTGGCCGGGCTGGTAATCGCCGCGTCCGCAGCCTACGCGCAGTCCGCCGACGATGGCTTCAACCCGGGGGCGAACGGCACGGTCCGCGCCCTGGCGGTGCAGGCGGACGGCAAGATGCTGGTGGGGGGCCTTTTCACCACGCTGGGCGGGCAGGCGCGCGACCGCATCGCGCGGCTGAATTCGGATGGCAGCCTGGACACGACCTTCAACCCGGGGGCGAACGATTGGGTCTACGCCCTGGCGGTGCAGGCGGACGGCAAGATCGTGGTGGGAGGCCTTTTCACCACGCTGGGCGGGCAGGCGCGCGACCGCATCGCGCGGCTGAACCCGGATGGCAGCCTGGACATGACCTTCAACCTGGGGGCGAACGATTGGGTCTACGCCCTGGCGGTGCAGGCGGACGGCAAGATCGTGGTGGGAGGCCTTTTCACCACGCTGGGCGGGCAGGCGCGCGACCG
>Ga0209342_10000262_pt1 | contig 59108 bp, 57 predicted proteins | sample RifCSP16_2_FD_184023 | JGI IMG/M metagenome (GOLD analysis project Ga0209342, IMG submission 184023) | Soil microbial communities from Rifle, Colorado - Rifle CSP2_sed 16_2 (SPAdes) (version 2) | ecosystem: Environmental > Terrestrial > Deep subsurface > Rock core/Sediment | place: Rifle... | reverse complement strand
ATTCGCGATAGAGCGCCTGCCCCGGGCCGCGGGAGGCCGTGATGACCATCGTTTCCGGGTCGCCCGAGTCGACCGCCAATCCCCACAAGTAATGATGGCGCAGCCCGGCATCGGCCGGGCCCCACGTCTGGCCTGCATCACGGCTCTCGGCGAAGCCGCCACCCGCGACTTCGTAGACCCGGCCAGGCGCCAAGGCATGGGTGCGCAACACATGCGCGTCGTGCTGTGAGCCAGGCTTCCGATCTTCCCAGGTCAGCCCGCCGTCCAGGCTCCGCATGACTCCCCCGAGCTCGATCCCGACGAAGATCCGTTCCGGCTCAATCGGGTCGGGGGCGATCCAACGAACATGGCTCGTCGATGGGCGAGGCGGGAAGCTCCAAGTCGGGGCGGAGGGCAGATCCTTCAGGCTCGCCCGCTCTTGCCATGTGCGCCCGCCGTCTTCCGAGCGGAACAGGGCGCTCGGCTCGGTGCCCGCCCAGATCACACCGTGCCCACCCTGCCGCTCGGCGGCGCTGACGGCGACGGACATGACTTGGGGATGCGCGATCCCTTCCCCGGCCGGCGACCAGGTTTCACCGCCATCGGCGCTCAGCCACAGGCCCTGGCCGAACGTCCCACAGAAGACTCGCGCCGCGTTCAGCGGATCGACGGCGACGCACTCGGTCGGGAGACCGACCAACTTGAGCGCGGCGTTCCACTCTCCGCCGCGCTCGGTCAATAGGACGAGCTCCCGGCCTGTCGTGACGTACATCCGTGTAGTTGTGGACTTCATCGAGCTCCCTGTACTCATGATTTCCGTGACGCGTGTTCGGTCTACCAACCCCGTCACACATCCGCAGCGGATCTGATCCGCCGCAGAGCGTGTGCACAAAACCACATGCGTCTCTGACGAGACTGAGCTGTAACCTTAACCCTCCATGCCCCAAGCATGTCTCAACCAACTTGAAGGGGAGAAAAGCCCGAGTGGGATGGCGGATCAGCTTGGCTGATCCGCCATCCCACTCGGGCTTCTTTCCTCCGGCTGAGGCCCCAGGATCGAACAACCGAAGCCATGGGAGACGGTCCTCAAGCTGCAGATCTTGCTGACGATCTAGACCTTCACCAAGAACGCCGTGAAGTACATGATCGCCAACCCGAGCAGGAACCCGACCAGGTTGAACCAGGAGACGAGGGGCGTACCATCCCTTCGACTGTCGCGTTGCAGCAACCTCCCGACTTCGACAATCACCTGCCAGATCGCCCCCGCGCCCAGCCCAAGGAAGATCGTCGCCAAGACCGGCGAAAAGGCGAAACCTCCGATCCAGGTGCCGGCGACGGCCGGAGCGCCGGCCAGGAATGCCAGCCCGGCGAAGTGAGTCCACGCCGGCGATGGTTCTGGGGCGGTTTCTTCCAGTTCGTTGCTCGTCTTGCGGGCCGGGATCAAGGGCGCCACGATCCCGATCCCCTCGGTGATGTTATGCAGGGTGAAACCGACCACCAGGAAAGAGCCGAGGGCCCCCGCGCCAAGCGCAAAGGCGGCCCCGATCGCCAGGCCCTCGCCCAAGTTGTGCAACCCGATGCCGAGCGCGATCAATCCCGCCAGATAGACGCGCGCCCTGGCTGGATCCGTCTCACCGGTCGAGGCCCTGGATGAGCCGATGGCGACCAGGACCAACCAGGCCAAGAGAGCCGAGAACAGCATCAGCGGTACCCCCTGGAAGGCGCCGGGGAGCTCGCTCCCGACCTCCAGTCCCTCCAGAAGCGTGTCGATGAGCAGAAACACAAGAAGCCCGATCGTGAGCGAGAGGATTGCGCCCATCCAGCGGCGCTCCAGCCGGCGCATGGCCGGATACCACAACATCCCCAGGACCACAGGGATGATGCCGACGTATATCCCGACCAGCCCGTAGGCCAGGAACTGCCTCACCCCCGGTAAGGGCGTCGGTACAGCCGCCTCGACGAGACCCTCGAATGCCAGTCCGGTCGAAGTCAAAACCCGTATCAGGTTTGGCTCGCCGGTCACCCATGGATAGTGGATGTCGAGCTCCGCCCGACCCAGGCGTGGGATCGTGTTCGAGGGGGTCATGCCGAACGACCAGTAGGCCTGGTCCACCTGGACTTGCGATACGGTCACCTCCGCCGGGCCGCCGTTGACCAGGGTCACCCGGAACCCGTCCTGGGTGACTTGTATCCGATCGAAGGTCAACTCTTCCGCCGGCGGAATATTGCTGCGGAATAGTGCCAGCGGGTTGCCAAAGGTGAAGACCGACAGGAGCAAGCCCAGGGCCACCAACGGGACGAGAGCGGCGAGCCAGATGGGAACCTGGCGGCCCATGACCGTTACCGCAGAGGTTGGGCGACTCGTCGGTGTATCCATCAAAGGCTATCCCGTCACCTGGAAGAAACCCATCCAACCCAACTCGGCGAATTCGCTTTGATGGGCATGGAACATGTAGTTCCCGGGCTCAAACCCGGCGAAGCTGAACTCGAGAATCCCGCGCTGCGCCTGGCACTGCATCACCGTGTCCACGGTCCGCAGCGTCGGTTGAAGAGTCGTCCCATGATCGTAGTAGTCGAAGAAGTTCGCATGAATATGGATGGAGTTGAGCGGATCGAACTCGGTGATATTGATCAGGTACAGTCGTTGCAATTGATCGCGGCGGATTTCAATCGGATTGTGCATGAACGCAAATGCTACCGTGTTGACCGCATAAACCTCGTTCTCATCGTCGAAGTTGGTGTCGAAGGCATTCATCACCATGACCATTTCGTGAACCGCAGAGTTCTCCTCGTAGTTGTGGTTTCGCGACATGGCCGCCAGCCGATCTCCCCCTGCGTGCTTCTCAGGGTCGGGATCGATGACGAACGCCCCGTAAAGACCCTTGTGGATGTGTCGCTTGAGCGGGACGGAATGGCAGTGATACAAATGGCAGCCGAAGGGATAGGCATCGAACTCATACACAGTCCGATCCCCTGGCTGGACCATGCCCGCCCCTGCTCCCGGAACGCCGTCCATCGAGGCAGCGTGGATCCCGTGGAAATGCATCGTGTGCGGATGGCTACTTCCATTCGAAAAAGTGATCCGGATGTGGTCGCCTTCCACGCAGCGCAAGCTAGGCCCAGGAACCCGGCCGTTGTAAGTCCAAGCGGGGAACATGACGCCCGGCGCGATCTCAATCTCTTTGTCCAGGGCAACGATGTTGTATTCGCGCAGCGTCTGACCGTTCGGCATCACACTCACTGTCCCGTAGTCAAAGTCTGTTAGCATGTCCGTCGGATTGAAACCATTGCGCACGTGGTCCACTTCACCGACAACACCAAAACCCCCGTGTTCGGCATGGTCCCCGGGGTTGTCCACCTGCGGCACCGGGCAGAAGAGCGTCTGCGTTTCCTCGACCGGTCTGGGCACAATCCGGCCCGACTCGAGAACCGCCCCGGCAAGCCCTCCCGCCAGCAGGCCGGTCTTGATGAAACCTCGGCGGGACAAACGCGGCCGGCTCTGCTCACCCTCAGCCATTGGTAGAGCTCCTCGATGCTTCCTCGGCTTGCAGTACGTAGACCCGATCGGTCACGCTCCGGCCCAGTGCGTGTGTCGTGGGCTCCTCAGCCACTCGCACATGGAGCGGACCGTCAAACGGACCTCTGTCCGTGACCTCGATGGGGGTCGAGAGCCGGAGACCAATCTGATCCAGGTAGCGCAGGATGGCCGGGTCCTGATCGGATACTCGGCAGACGACGGCCACGCTCCCTTCAGGGAGCTCGCTCAGGCGGATCTCCTGTCTCTTGTTGATGGTCCCATCGCGAGCAGGGATCGGCTGCCCGTGAGGATCGAGCTCGGGGTAGCCAAGTTTCTGGGCGATCCGATCCTCCAAGGCTTCGGAGATGACGTGTTCCAGCTGGTCGGCCTCGTGGTTGACCTCATCCCAGGGGAAATCGAGAGCCTCGGATAGGTAGCTCTCAATCAGCCTGTGATGGCGGATGACCTCGAGGGCCACTTTCTCGCCGGCGGGTGTCAGGCGGACACCCTGGTAGCGGAGGTACTCGACCAACCCTGGCTTGGTGGAGGCCATTTTCTGGAGCATGCCGGTGACCGAAGGCCGGGCGAGGCCCAGTCGATCCGCCAGTAGCGAGGTTGTTACCGGCTCCGGAGCGCATTCCTCCGCAAGTTCGTAGATCGCCTTGAGGTAGTCCTGAATGGACGAGGAGGGAGTTTTCAATGCCTTATTCCATTATTAGTCTTACCTAACTTATGGAAGATTATAAAGCGGATCAAACGGACCGTCAATAGCCAATTCACCCGCCGATCAATAGACGGCGAGGCCGGCAGGGGTTAGCTCTCCCAATTCCGTTCAAGACGCCTTAAAATGGGCGTAAGCCATGGGCGGGTCTGTTTCTGCAACATCTCACCTTGCGGCATGGCCCGTGATGGTGCCGGGATCGTGTGCCTTGGAGGCTCCTGGCTGCTCCACCAACAAGAATGAGTAGTGTGTTCCCCACAGCGGGCCTAAGCATGCCCTTGGACTCCGGGAGAATCGATGAAGAAGCAGACTAGACGGGAGCTCCGCCGAGCCCGACAACAGAGAGCGCGCTCTCGATCCCTATGGATCTGGGGCGGGGTTGGCCTCGGCGTCATCGTTGTAATCGCCGCGGTCGTTGCCTTGAACCGTTCACGGCAGACTGATGCCGGTGGGAGTCTGTCGGCGCCCGTTGGCGAAGCGGTGGCTATACTCCCCTCAGACCACGTGGAACCGGGAACGGACCCGGGGCCTTACAACTCTGACCCCCCCACGTCAGGCCGGCACTACGCCGCCGAATACAACGCTGGCTTCTACGAAGAGACCTCTCCCGAAGCGTCCGAGAAGTACCCGGAGGGGTATCTGGTCCACAACCTCGAACATGGCTACGTGATCTTCTGGTACAACTGCACACTCCTTGACCAGACCGGCTGCGCGACCCTCAAAGATCAGATCAGACAGGTGATGTCTGCATTCGACAGCTTCAAAGTGATTGCCTTTCCGCGCGCCTCCATCGATGCATCGTTAGTAATGACTTCGTGGGGACGCATCCAGCGATTCGAGACGTTCGACGGCGATCTGGCGAGGGAATTCGTGCGAGCCAACCAGAACAAGGCGCCGGAGCCTAATGCGCCCTGAACCACGCGACCCCCAGCGAGGAGCCCGATCAACCAAACGCCCGGTTAAGCCGGGCGTTCCGCTTCGTTCCGATACGGTCGAGGTCCAGAATCTGCTCCGACCTATGTTGGTTTCACATCGGCGTGGCCTCCGACGAATTCCTGCTGGATGCGGCTGCCTGCCGGTGCGACATGGCCTCGGCCGCAAGCAGCACCGCGAGTGCGACCACCTGCGCGATCCGGATTCTCCCCGGGAGCAACAGGCTGTCGCCGCGGAAGGCCTCCAGGAACAGGCGGGAGAACGAGGCTAAGGCGACCCAGACGAGGAAGGTGGCGCCGGTGCCAGTCGACATCCGACCCGCGTGCAGGATCGCAATCAGCACGAGACCGGCAGCCAGGGTTTCGTAGACCTGCGAGGGGTGCCGGAGTTCGCCCCAGAGGTTGATGGCCCAAGGCACGCTTGTCGGCGAGCCAAAGGCGTCTCCGCTGGCCATATGGGAGATGCCCAAGAAAACGCTGAAGACCGCCAGCCCCGGGGACAGGGCATCCATCGTCCGCCAGAACGGAAGCTGCTTCCGCTGCCCGAAGATCCAACCCGCGATGATCCCGGTCAGCAGTCCCGCCGACGGTGACAACGCAGCCGGCTGAAGGGAAATCAGGCCGGTGGGATTCTCGAGGTATACATCCAGGTAGCGAGCGGCGTAGCCCAGCCTAGCGCCGACGACCCCGGCGGCGAGGGCCAGGAGTACAAGTTTTTGGAGCGTCGGGATCGGCAAATCGAGTCGAGCCGCCTGCCTGTCGACCGCGTTCGTGCCCAACCACACACCCGCCAGGAGCAGCAAGCCGGGTAGTTGGATCGCCAGAGGTCCTATCTGCAGAATCGGAAGCATCAGCGCCGCTCGTCGAGGAGCTCTGCCACGGCGGTGCGTATCGTGGCCTCACTCATCGGCCCGCCGATCACCACCTTCCGAATGACGCCATCGGCATCGACGAAGAAGGTTGAGGGCAGCGCCCGCAACTGATACCGGCGTGCGGCCTCCCCCTCCGCGTCGACCAGGATCGGGAAGGTCAGGTCGTATCGCTCGACGAAAGACCTCGCCTCTGTCAGGCTGTCCTGATAGGTCGTGTTAACGGCGAGCAGCTCCACCCCTTCGCTCCTCATCTCCCGATACACCCGTTCCAGCGCCGGCATCTCCTCACGGCAAGGCGGACACCAGGATGCCCAGAAGTTAATGACGACGACCTGACCTCGCAGGTCGGAGAGACTCACAACCTCCCCCTCAAGCTCCTCCAGCGTGAATCCAGGTGCGCTAAACCCCTGGCGAGGACTGGGAATGCGGCCAGCGGTCATCGATGAGAAGGGGTCCTTCGAGACTGCAATCCATCCAGACCCGACGAGCAACGTCGCTGTCATCAGCATTCGCCAGCGAAAGGTGATTTGAAACCAGGAGAGCATAGGCCTCATCAAGATCCCCTCAGACTAAGTGTAGGAAAGAAGTAGGGCGCGCCCCGAATCCCCGGCGAGGCAGTCCGAGTCGGCATTCAGGAGAGCCGCGGCTTTGCCCTTACGCGGATTCCAGCCCGTGAGCCATGAGGAGTTCTGCCTCAGACAGGATCGCCCGTGTCGCACCGTCGGCGACGATGACCCCGGCGTCGATCAAGATGGTCCTCGAAGAAAGTTCGGCCACTAGCCGCATGTCGTGGGTCGAGATCAGCATGGTCTGCGGCAGGTCTTTCAGCAGATGTACCAGGCCTCGGCGCGAGCGCGGGTCGAGCCCCGAGGTAGGCTCATCCAGCGCCAGGATCTCCGGCTCCATCGAAAGAACAGTGGCGATCGCCACGCGTTTCTTCTCGCCCACGCTCAGATGGTGAGGGACGCGCCCTTCACTGCCTTGCATCCCGACCGCGGCCAGTGCCTGCCTCACCCGCCCTTGAACCTCACTCTCCGGAAGCCCCATGTAGAGTGGACCGAAGGCCACGTCCTCAAAGACGGTCTGCGAGAAGAGTTGATCATCCGGATCCTGGAACACGAGCCCCACCGCCGCCCGGACCTCGGCCAGGGTCGACTCCGAGACGCGCGTGCCGCAAACGAAGATCTCTCCGTCACCATGCAGAATCCCATTCATATGCAGCATCAGCGTTGACTTGCCCGCACCGTTAGGACCTACCAGAGCGACCTTCTCTCCGGGAGCGATATACAGATCGATCCCGTTCAGGGCAAGCACCCCGTCCGGGTAGGCGAAGCGGAGGTTACGAATATCGATCGTATGGTGCATCGGCTCAAACCAGCACTACGGGCAGCAATGTCGCACTGAGCGCGATCCCACTCGCACCGAGCACGACCCAATCGGCGCGCCTCATCCGGAAGCGGCTCAGCGGCCTTGGATGTCCGTCATACCCGCGCGAGCGCATCGAGGCGAAGACGCGTTCGCTTCGCTCGATCGCACGCAAGAACAGGCCCCCGATCATCGAGCCCGCCACCCGGCCATGCCAGCCGACAGACGGCCGCCTGCGGCCGATGGCTGAGCCGCTCCGAGCCGCCCGGGCGCGCAGCATCCGCAAGGCCTCATCGGCAACCACGAAGAGGTAGCGATACATCAAACCGATAATCCCGACCAGCGTCAGGGGAACGCCCAGCGCACCGAGTCCCCATAGCAGGTCCGGGAAGCGGGTAGTGGCAGTCAAGAGGATCGCGGCCTGGACCGCCATCCACATCCGGATCAAGATGCTGAAGAAACGGACCAGGCCGGGCGCCGAGGCCGTCCATCCGAGCCAGGGGACGGAGAACAGCACGCTGCCAGGCGTTGTGAACGGTAGAGCTAAGGCTGCCAGAGCGAAGGGAATCGCCACATAGGATCGCCGGGCAGCGAAGAACCACCCCAGACCAGAGAGCCGGCTGGCGAGTAGGACGAGCCCGAGGAAGATCGAGAATGCCGCCCACGCCCCATTGGGCGTCAGGCCGACCGCCAGGACGTAGCCGACGGCCACGATGACCTTCACCCGTGGATCCAGCCGGTGAACACCGCTCTGCCCGGGGTGATACTGATCTGTAAGGTCGAAATGGAGTGTGCTAATCGGCTATACCCGCCGCCCGATCGTCGCCCGCCCGGCGAACCACGCCGCGACAAAGACGATCAGCGTCCCGATCCCCACGGCCACCATGGTCGTCACCGCCGGGTTGTGGATGATGCCTATCGTGTAGCCGGGCAGGATCGAATAGGGTGCGGACTGCCCTAGACCGAGGAACCTATACTGTCCGGCGACGAACTCGAGGCCGTCAGGAGACGGAGAGGTCAAGGGAGAGAGCGTCGCCACGGTCAGCGCGAGGACCATCCCTGCCACGACCGCCACGGCGCCCCGCCGACCGGGAGCCATCTCTCCGGCCTGGAGGAGTTCGGGGCGGCTGGCCTGCAGAAAGCCAACAGCCCCTGAGGTGACAAAGCCCTCTCCGAGGCCGATCAAGGCGTGAACGCCGGCCATCGCCGGGAGCGCCAGACTCAACGGGCTCGTGCCCGAGGCGGCCAGCTCGATCGATGTGGCGATTGCGCCGACCTCGACCGAGATCCAGGCGGCGACAAAGGCCGCCGCCACGGAAGCGCCGGAAGTCGATCCGATCAGACCGCGCGCGAGCCGGTAGCCGACATATCCCGTGAGGGCAGTGAACACCCCCATGTTGACGATATTCCACCCCATGACCAGCAGGCCGCCGTCCTGAAAGACCAATCCTTGGACGGCAATGACGGCCGTCATGATCAGCGTTGCCGCCCAGGGACCGACGACGATCGCCGCCAGGGCCCCGCCCAGCAAGTGGCCGGACGTCCCGGCCCCCACGGGGAAGTTGATAGCCTGTGCAGCGAAGATGAAGGCCGCCAGCACCCCCATCAGCGGGATCTGTCGTTCGCCGAGATGTCGACGCGTCTGACGGATCGCGACGGTGATGGATAACGCCGCCAGCAACCATCCGATTGCGGAAACGAGCGGTGTCAAGAATCCATCCGGGATGTGTATGGGAACAGGTGAGAGAAGCACAGGTCAACCCCGGCGAATGGTGGCTTGCGGAGCCAGAGACGCAGGCGTGTTATCGAGGCTGGAGCACTCTTCGCACAGGCCGACCAGCGTCAGGTGATCGAGGGCGATCTCGAAACCGGTCTCCCGATGGATCTTGCCCGCCAGGGAAGCCGCGTGCGCCGGATCCAGCGTCAGGGTCTGCCCACAGCGGTCACAGACGAGGTGGCCGTGCAGGTGGTCAGGATCGCGCAGCGAGAAACGTGTCACGCCTCCGGTATCGAACAGATCGACGAGCGACGCCGCGCGCAAGGTCTCCAGTGTTCGATAGATCGTGGCCAGGTTGAGGCCCGGCAGGCGCCCACCGGCGGCCTGGTAGACCTCTTGCGCCGTCCGGTGGCCGTCCATGTGGGCGATCGTTTCCAAGATGACGGCCCGTTGGGGGGTGACGCGGAAGCCTTGCTTGCGGAGCTCCTTGGCGAGCCGTTCGCCACACGACATTGGCAATCCTTTGTTTCTGCGAAGATTCGCAGCTAGATCATAGCTGCAACTGGTGAGCTTGTCAACGATCACCTGCCGGCGCAGGCCGCTGATCCGTGACCAGGTGAACTCCATCGATGAGCGAGAGGGGGATCTTGTAGCCGCACCCTTCATGGGCGCGCACGGGGGGAAGCCTGCGGCCACGAGAACGCGTCGGGCTTGAGTCAACGCAGGTCGGAGATCTGCGCCTACTAGAGCGACGACCCCGGGGAAATGACTGACGCACTATCCACCGGAATCAAGGACAAGGGCCGCCGGGGGCGGCAGCTCCAGCGTCCATTTGCCCGCTTCCTGCGCCGCCTCGGCGCAGGAACTAATCGGCCGCCGAGGACGGCGGCCCGAGCATTCTCCACCACGCTCCCGGCGCCGTCCTCGGCGCCGGAGCATCAGGGCCGGCAGGGGTGCCGGCCCGAGAAGTCTCGGCCCCGCTCCCTGCGCCGAGGACGGCGCAGGCAGGCGAGATCCCTTTCGTCCTGCGCTCAATCCTGTTTACTGAAGAGCCAGATGGCGGGGACCAGGAAGGCCACGCCGAACGCCGCCATCACGGCGATGTTGGTCCCGATCGGATGCAGCGTGAGATCCTGGAGGATCGCAGGCGGCAAACTCTCACGCAGCGCCACGAAACGCAGGGGATCGATCCCATAGGTTACCGGATCGATCTTGGAAACCCACTCCATCCAGAGCGGGACGCCCCGCAATGGGAAGAATGCCCCCGAGAGGAAGAACAGCGGCAGCAAGATGAAGTTCATGATCATGTGAAAGCCCTCCATCGTCCGCTGCCGGGCCGCGATCAGGATCCCGAGTGAGGTCATTACGGCCGCCAGGAGCAGCATCAGCCCAACAAGTGCCGTCACCTGTCCCAGCGTGAGTTTGATACCCAGGATGGGGGCGAAGATGAGCATGAGGATCCCCTGGAACATGGCCACCGTACTCCCGCCGGCCACTTTCCCGAGAGCGACTGCGGTTCGCGAAACGGGGGCGACCATCACTTCCTTCAAGAAGCCGAACTCGCGGTCCCAGACGATCGAGACTGACGAGAAAATCGAGGTGAAAAGGACCGCCATCCCGAGGATGCCCGGGAAGATGAACTGCTTGAAATCAAGCTGACCGGCCCCGAGACCTGTCATAGCCGGTGCCAGGCCGGCTCCAAAGACGAACAGGAAGAGCACTGGTTGGCCGAAGGAGGCCAGGATCCTCGATCGGTCGCGCGAGAAGCGCAGCACGTCCCGATACCATATCGTAAAGGCGCCTTTCAATTCACGCCCAACCGAACCCATGAAGACCGCCTCCTCTCATGTCCGAGCGGCCGCGCTCGGAAGTGTCAGCGCTGGAACATCCGCCGTCTCATTCGCATCCGGTCCTTCCCGCTCGCTTCTTCCTCGCGAATGGCCCGACCGGTGAGTTTGATGAAGACATCCTCGAGCGTCGGCCGACGCAGATTCACGCTCTGGACCTCGACCGGGTTCCCCCCATCGGCGAAGGTGCTGATCATCTGAGGGATGAACTGGTCCCCCTTATCTGTCTCGACGATCACCTGGCCTTCTGGGCCAAGTCGGGTCTGAATGCCCTGAAGTTGAGCCAACTTCGCCATCGCTGCCGCATTGTCCGAGGTCTGCACCGTGACGACATCGCCTCCGACAAGCCCCTTCAGCCCTTCGGGCGTGTCGAGGGCGACGATCTGCCCATGATCGATGATGGCGATGCGGTCGCAATTCTCGGCCTCGTCCATGTAATGGGTCGTCATGAACATAGTGATTCCCCGGCGGTCACGCAGCCGGAATAGATATTCCCAAATGTGACGCCGGGTTTGCGGATCGAGACCGAGGGTCGGTTCATCCAGAAAGAGCACCTTCGGGCGGTGGAGCAAGCCTCGCGAGATCTCCAGCCGGCGTTTCATCCCTCCGGAATAGGTGCGCACGAGATCGTCGGCCTTGTCGGTCAGGTCGACCATCTCCAGGAGCTCATCCGACCGCCGGCGGAAGTCGTCCCTGGCCACGTCGTAGAGCATGGCGTGAAAGCGCAGGTTCTCCCGGCCGGTGAGTTGTTCGTCCAGGCTCGGATCCTGGAAGATCAACCCGATGGACTGGCGTACCGCACCCGGGTCGACGGCGACATCGATCCCGTTCACCTCCGCCCGCCCACCGCTTGGGCGGAGTAGAGTGCACAGCATGTTGATGGTCGTCGTCTTGCCGGCTCCGTTTGGTCCCAGGAAACCGAAGACCTCGTTCTCAGGAACGTCAAAGCTCACCCCACGAACGGCAACGAACTCACCAAACTTCCGGGTGAGGTCTTCGACATGGATCGCGTTCATTCCTCGATACTCCTTGCGTACGGGCTGAGCGCCCTCCGCCGTTCATGGGGAGGCAGATCGGGGTGGCTGAAAACCCGGTGCAAGATCGCCAGTCCACGCACGAGGTTTTCGCAATCCTGGTCCGTTAAACCATCCAGCTGGCTGATCATAGCGTCGGCGGCCACCTTGTGGATGGCGGCCAGGACGGCCCGCCCTTCGTCTGTCAGCGCCAGACGGAGAATCCTGCGGTCGCTCGGGTCGCGCACCCTCACCACCCAGCCGCGCTCGACCAGGGTCGAGATCGAGCGGGAGGTCGTGGGCAGGCTGACCAACTGCCGCTCGGCGATCTCGCTCAGGCTAAATCGTTCACGAGCCAGCATCGTCATCACATGGTAGTGCCCGGGCATGATGGCGTAACCGGAGCGGCGCAACTCGGCCGATACGGTCCGCATGACGTGCGGGATGATCGAAAGGACTTCCTGGGCGGCGTCTTGCTGACAGCTTGTCATGATTCCTTCGCACCCCTAACTATTAGGCCAGCGAATAATACTCCCGGAATTGGATCTGTCAACCCCCGGGAGCTGATTGCCCGGCCGAACTGATCCCACAAGGGTAGAACGATCAGCCCGGCCGGAAGCTGGTGAGCCCCCTGGTTCGGGGACGAAACATCTTGACAGCCGCCCCGACCATGATAGACTCATAGATGATCATCTATGAATAGTGGCGATCCTCTCCAGACCCTGCTCTTCGCTCGCGCCCTGTCGGACGAAACTCGTCAGGAGCTCATGCGCCTGTGCTGCTGCGAGTGGCGCTCCGTCGGTGACTTGGCCAAGGCCGTTGGAGTGACCCAGCCGACGGTCTCGCACCACTTGGCATTCTTGAAGGAGGCCGGCCTGGTGGATGCCAGGCACGAGGGCCGCCAGACCTTTTACACCTTGAATCAGGATCGCGTCGCCGAGTGCTGCGGCCGGCTGGTGGCCCGCTACGCGCCCGAGGTGGCCATGGAGGCCATCGTTCTTCGGGGCCAGCCAGCTGGAGTCGAGGATAGGACTCAGTCCTTCCCCGTGCAATCGGACGCCCTAGGGGAGTCGACCCGGAAAGGGATTAAGGATGAGTTCAGACGAGAAGATCCATGAGACTGTACGGGCTTACTACGGACAGAAAGCCAGAGAGCTCACGGCCGGGGAGGGCTGCTGCGCCCCCTCGACATGCGATTGCTCCACATCCTACTCGGGCGAGGCGTTGCTCGATATTCCCGAGGAGATCAGCCTCGGATCCTTCGGCTGCGCCAACCCTCTCACTCATGCCTCCCTGAGGGAGGGTGAGCGGGTTCTTGATCTTGGGTCGGGCGGCGGGCTGGACTGTTTCCTGGCCGCCCGCCAAGTCGGCCCAACCGGCCAGGTGATCGGGGTCGACATGACCGATGAAATGCTGGACCTGGCAACCAGGAACTCCCGCCGCTTGGGCTTCGAGCATGTGGAATTTCGCCGCGGCACCATCGAGTCGATCCCAGTCGATGACCAATCCGTCGATGCAGTCCTCTCCAACTGCGTGATCAATCTCTCTCCCGATAAGCCTGAGGTTTTCGCGGAGATCTTCCGCGTGCTGGCCCCGGGAGGGAGGGTCAGCCTGGCCGACATTGTCACGCTCGGGCCTCTCTCATCCGAGTATCTGGACCAGGGGGACAGCTGGGCGGCCTGTGTCGCCGGTGCGCTTACGATCGACGACTATGCTGAGGGTCTCACCCGGGCCGGGTTCACCGATGTCAGCGTACTGCCGGCCGACGGAAGCGACTGGCGCAATGTCGCCCACGGCCACCCGATCTCGGCCTTGATCACGGGGCGCAAACCGGCCCGCAGCAGCTTTCCCTCCGAAGGACCGGGGGCGGGGTAGCCAGTCACGTCTTCACGAGGGTACGTCGAGCGGCCCAGACGCCCGTCCGGCTCAAGCCGGGATGCCGACCCAACCCCTGGGGCAGGGCGGCCGTCCTACGCCCCTCTCGCATAAATCCAATTGAAGTCACCCCTACGTAATATGGGATAATGGCTCTCTGAATTAGAGATGCCCAAGCAAGCCGATTGACGGGTGTCTCTTTAAGTACATCTTGTCTGGTGTTATCCACAAGTCTGGGAGCCGCTGCTGAACCCTGGGCCATCCCCTTCCACGAGGTTGTAAGATGAGCGAGTTGGACGTACAACAGATGGCATGCGCCCGCATCCCAACCGCCGAGGCCGATTTCCGGCTCTACCTTTACCACAACAACCAAGACGACAAAGAACACCTTGCCCTGGTCATGGGAGAGGTGGCCGGCCAGGACGAGATACTCGTGCGTGTGCACTCTGAGTGCTTCACTGGCGACGTTCTGGGCTCGCTCCGGTGTGATTGCGGTGACCAGTTCCACCGGGCGCTGGAGATGATCACGGCGGCGGGTCGGGGCGTTCTGGTCTATCTGCGACAAGAAGGCCGAGGCATCGGTCTTCTCGACAAGCTCCGCTCTTACAATCTGCAGGATGCAGGATTCGACACGGTGGACGCGAACCTCCTCCTCGGTCACCAGGCCGACGAGCGCGATTACAGCATCGCCGCCAGTATCTTGACCGACCTCGGTGTCAATTCGATCCGGCTGCTGACCAACAATCCAGAGAAGCTCAAGGATTTGAAGGGCCGGGGGGTTGATGTTGCCGATCGAATCCCGCTTCAAACGCCCGTGACCCCGGAGAACGTGGGATACCTGAGAACCAAGATCGTACGCATGCATCACATGCTCAATCTGGGTCACCCGGCGGAGTTCCAGGCCTCATCGGCATCCGGAGTCTGATGCCGGACGCTTTGGAGGAGCTGTCGGACTGGCTGAGCGGCGCGCCCCGGCCGCCAACGCGCCCGCTCGTCACGGTGAGCTATGCCCAGAGCCTCGACGGGAGCATCGCCGCTCCTGGCGGGGGCACATTGAGGCTCAGCGGACCTCAGTCCAGGCGCATGACTCACGTTCTGCGGTCCCTTCACGACTCCATCATGGTGGGAATCGGAACCGTGCTGGCGGATGATCCTCAGCTCACGGTTCGCGAGGTCGAGGGCGAGAACCCGCGTCCCTTCATCGTCGACACCCACTTGCGGACGCCGGTAAGCGCCAGAGTGCTGAGCTCCGGCAAGCCCCCCGTCATCGCCGCCGCTGAGAGCGCCGATGCAAGTGCCCAGGTCGCGTTGGAGGAAGTCGGAGCAGAGGTCGTCCGCGTGCCCGCCTCCCCCGACGGCTGGCTGCAACTCACCTCATTGTTGTCCAGGCTCGAATCATTGGGCGTCACGCGCTTGATGGTTGAAGGTGGGGCCAGGCTGGTCACGAGCTTCCTCAACGCCCGGCTCGTCGACCGGGTCGTGATCACCGTATGCCCATGCCTGGTCGGGGGTTTGAAGGCTGTTGGCATCATCGACCTCACCCAGTTCGGTCACTATCCACGCCTGGTGAATCCGCATTCGGCGTGCTTCGGTGAAGACATCGTCATTTGGGGCGGTGTCGAGTCAGCGTCCCGATGAACCGGTTGGCGGTGTACTTCACGGGTTTGAAGGAAGTGGAGGTCCGGCAAGAGCCGATCCCTGAAGTCTACCCGGGGAGCGTGCTGGTCCAGAGCGAGTGCTCGGCCATCAGCCCCGGGACCGAGATGTTGCTCTACCGGGGACAGGCGCCGCACGATCTCGCCACGGACGACGTGATCCCGGCTCTCGCGGGAGAAATGCGCTTCCCCTTCAAGTACGGCTATGCCTCCGTCGGTGTCGTCACAGAAGTTGGTGAGGGCGTTGACAGATCGTGGGAGGGCCAAAGGGTATTCTCCTTCAACCCTCACGAGACCCACTTTCTCGCCTCCCCCTCCGACCTGATCAGGATCCCGGACAGCCTCCCCACGGAGGATGCTGTGTTCCTGGCCAACATGGAGACAGCGGTTAACTTCCTGCACGATGGCCACCCCCTGGTTGGCGAATCGGTTGCCGTCATCGGCCAGGGGGTTGTCGGGTTGCTCACGACGATGCTGCTAGGCCGCATCCCGCTTGCCGCTTTGATGACGCTGGAACCTGTAGCTCGCCGGCGGGCCGTCTCACGATCGGCCGGGGCGCATGCCAGCTTCGATCCCTCGCTGGAGGGCGTCCAGAACGAAGTTCTGACAGCCTTGAGGCGGATGTCCGCGTCGTCAGGCTTCGACCTCAGCTACGAGGTCTCCGGGTCGCCCGAGGCTCTGAACCTGGCGATCGGTCTCACCGGGGATAGCGGCCGGGTTATCATCGGATCGTGGTACGGCCGAAAGCAAGCTGCTCTGGATCTGGGCGGGCGCTTCCATCGGAGCCGGATCGAATTCAAAAGCAGTCAAGTGTCGACCGTAGATCCTCGCCTTTCCGGCCGCTGGTCGAAATCACGCCGGCTGGCTACGGCCCTTCAGATGCTGACAGTAGCGAAGCCGGCCCAACTCATCACCCACCGCTTCCCGATTGGTGAGGCGTCCCTGGCTTACGATTTGTTGGACAAGCACCCGGATGAGGCGATCCAGGTATTGCTCGAGCATTCCACGTCGAAGAGCGGTTGATACCGATGCCACGAAAGCACTCCGCCGGGAGTAATCCGACCGTGTGGATCACATACTCTTGAGCGAGCGACGCTACCACGGCGATCCGCCGCCCGTTTCTATCGCATTTACCCGCAACAATGCTGCCTGAGGAGCGTTCATGTACAGCCTGGGACTCCGCCGCGACCTGGTCGCCCGCCATTACCTGATCGGCGGCGATTGGGGATCCGAGAACGAGCTCCATCCGCACAACTACCGGATCGAGGTACGGCTGGAAGGCGAGTCCCTCGATCGCCATGGTTTCATCGTCGACCTGGTGGATCTCGAGAGCCACTTGGATCGTCTCATCGCCCGCTATCGCGATCGGACGCTGAACGAGCTGCCGGAGTTTGAAGAGTTGAACCCGAGCCTGGAGCATTTTGCCCGCATCCTCTGCCAGGCATTAGCGGCGGCGCTCGAGCCGACCAGCCTGACGGCCTTCCAGGTCACCATCTGGGAGGACGAAGCCGCCTGGGCGGCCTACCGGCAGGAGGCTTGATGCATCTGGGTCTTGTCATCCACGGAGGCCTCGACCGGCTCTCCGGCGGGTTCTTGTACGATCGCATGCTGGTGCAGCACCTGCAAGCCAGCGGATGGCGGGTCGATGTCTTTGCGCTGCCTTGGGGCAGCTATCTCAGCAGCCTGGCCCTCAATCTTTCCGCCCAGCTCTTGAGTGAGATCGAATCCAGTTCGATTGACTTGCTTGTCGAGGATGAATTGAGTCATCCCTCGCTATTCGCCCTCAACCGCGGGGTCCGCCGGCATATTCAGATACCGATCGTCTCCGTCGTCCATCACTTGCGCTCGGACGAAGGGCGCTCTGCCTGGATGAACCCCTTCTACCGCGTACTCGAGCGAACCTACCTCCGCGGAGTCGATGCCGCAGTCTGTAACAGCTTGGCCACGCAGCGCAGCCTTGAGGCGCTCCTGGACCGTCGGCTGCCGTCAGTCGTCGCCTATCCCGGGCGCGACCCCATTCTCCCGGAGATCGATCCCGAGCAAATACGGACCCGGGCCATTGCAGCGGGCCCGTTGAAGGTCGTGTTCCTTGGGAATGTAATCCCACGCAAGGGCCTTCTGGTGTTGGTCGAGGCACTATCGTCCGTCTCGGCCGGAGATTGGCGTCTTGAGATCATCGGCGACCTGACGGCGGACCCCTCGCACACCCGCCGCCTTCGGCGGGCAATCGAGCAGGCCGGGGTGGCGGATCGAGTGAACCTTGCAGGGCGCCTTGACGGAGCTGCCCTTGGCCGACGTCTGATGGAGTGCCATGTCATGGTCGTACCGGCCTCGTACGAAGGGTTCGGGATCGCGTATCTGGACGGCATGGCCTATGGGCTGCCGGCATTGGCGACGACGGCCGGCGGGGCAGGAGAACTCGTGCGTCACGGTCACAATGGCTATCTGATCCCTCCGAATGACGCCCAGGGCTTGGCCGCCGGTCTGGTCAGCCTGATGAAAGATCGGCGCACGCTGGCCAAGATGGGCCTGGCTGCGCTCGAAACCTATCGGTCACATCCAACCTGGAGTGAGAGTGCAGAGCTCGTCCGTAGGTTCTTGTTCGACTTGCGTGGCGATGTCAGCCGATTTGCCATGGCAGGCCGAAGATCGCCCTATCTCAGAGCCAGAGGAGGCTCCCCATGAGTCGTTCGGCCCTTCGCACAAGCATCATCGTTCTGGGACTGATCACTGCCATCGTCCACCTTGTTCTTCTCAATCTCGGATACATCATGCAAACCGGCAGGCCGGACATTCTATTCACCCTCAATGGCCTCGGATACCTCGGGCTATTGGGAGCCTTTATCATCAATCCCGGCTTCCTTGCCGGTCAGCGCAGGCTACTGCACTACGCGTTCATCGCGTACACGGCTATCACCATCTTGGCGTTCCTGGCCATGGGCGATACAGGGTTGGGCGGCAAACCCTTCAATCCAGTGGGATGGGTGACCAAGATCGATGAGGTGTTGCTGATCCTGGCGCTCTGGCGGAACAACAGCCTCGAGACGGCCGCCTGACACAGGAAGACGGCCGACGCCGAATTCGCCTCAGTACAGGATCACTCGCACGATAGACGGGGCTCGGCGGCGTGAGTCATGTCCGATTCTCCAAACGACAGCTTCATCCGGTATCTGGCGTCGAAAAAGACCGTCGATGATCGCGCGCTGAACGTGCGCGTCCTACGGAGTTTTCGCGACTCGCTGCCCGCCTCGGGCCCGGCCTCGCCCCTCCGAATACTCGAGGTGGGAGGCGGGATCGGAACGATGATCGAGCGACTTCTTGACTGGGGGTTTCTGGCCGACGCTCAGATCACCGCCGTCGACGAGCAAGCCGGATTGCTAATTGAAGCTCGTAGACGATTGACGGACTTCGGCAACGCGCACGAGTACCGCTCGAGTGGTACCGATCCCTCGTCACTCGAGTTGCGGCGCGGTGAACACCTCGTCCGCATCCACTTTGTTGAGCAGGAAGTTCTCGACTTCGCCCGTGGCCATTCCGGTCCACCGGAATGGGATGTCCTTCTGGCGAATGCCTTCCTCGACCTTGTCGATCCGCAGGCGACGCTTCGAGCACTCTCCAGACTCTTGCGAAGGCCGGCGCTCTTGTATCTAACGATCAATTTCGACGGCATGACCCTGTTCATACCTGAGATCGATTCGGAGCTGGATGCGCAGATCGAGGCTTCATATCACCGGACGATGGATGAGAGAATGCGGGATGGACTGCGATCCGGGGGCAGCCGAACCGGGCGAGGGTTGTTCGGCGTGCTGCCCATGGTTGGAGCGGAAATCCTCGATGCCGGGTCCTCAGACTGGATCGTCTTCCCCGATCGATCCGGCTATCCGGCCGATGAGGCCTACTTCCTGCGATGGATCCTGGATTCGCACGAGAGTGCGCTGAGCAAGAGCACCGATCTCGAGCAGACGCGTCTTGTGGAATGGATCGCCGAGCGTCGGCAGCAGCTCGAGCGTGGGGAGTTGATCTACGTCGCCCATCAGATCGACTTCCTTGCCCGCCTCGCCGGGGACCATCCTATCGAGGAGCGGAGGTCGCGCGCGAGCATTTCCCCACAATGGAGGGTTGATCGTTAGACTCCCGTGTGGCCTGGCGGACAGGGCTGCCGCCCGCCTCACCCGCTGCCGTCGCTCAGGCGGCGTCCGAAGGACCCGCCGGCTTGCGGCCGGCACGCTTCCCAGGCGCTAAGACGACCCCCAGCCAGAGCCCGAGCCCTGCGAAGAGCAAGTCACGCGCCCGGATCAACAGCCCCAGTCCCACCCCATCTGCCCGACTGAAACCGAGAGCGCTGACCGCCAGGACCTGGCTGGCTTCGAGCGCTCCGAGTCCGCCGGGAACGGGGAGCAGGAAAGCGAGCCGCGCCGCGGTAAGCACGCCGACAGCCTGGGTCGGACTGACCGAGATCCCGATAAACCTCATCGCCACCCACGCCCCAAGCAGCACAGCCAGCCAGCTAACCAAGGTCAAACCCACGGCGGCGACGAGCCAGAGTGAGCGTCCACGACAGAGCGCACCCACTTGCTCCTCACCTCCGGCAACGGCCTCGGCCAAACGCCGGTAGCCAGGCCACCGTCGGGCGGCGACATGGAAGCGCCTCAGGAGCCATGTCGCCGGGCCCACACCTCGGCAGGACAGCCAGAGATACAAGACGGGCAGGAGGAACAGACCCACCGAGAGCGAGACCAGGGCGGTCCTTGCCGTCGTGGGTATCAGACCGAGATGGAGAACGACCTGGATACCGATCACGAGGAAGGTGAAGTTACCGATCAACTCGAGCGTCTTGTCGAGAAGGACCGAGGCGATCGCTGTTGATGCCGGCAGAGAGTGGCGGCGCGAAAGCAAGTAGATCTGCAGCGGCTCACCGCCGAACTGAGTACCAGGAGTCAGGTAGCTCACGGCAAATGCCGCCAGACGGTAGAGGGCCAGAAAGCGCGAGGGGACAGGATGTCCTTGAGCGCGAAGCACAGCCCACCAACGCCAGCTGAAACTCCACAGGATGAGAAGATCGAGCGCCAGGAGCCCGATCAGTTGACTGACACGTAACCGGCCCAACACTCGGCCGATGTCGGCAAGGGGAATGCCCCGGAGTGCCCATCCGAGAAGCACGAAGACAAGGATCCACTGCAGGATCCGGGCTGACCACCGGCGGAGCTCCGGCCTCATGCCCATTCCCCATGGCTTGCGTCCCGCCAATGAAACCCCTCCGTCATGAAACAACCGTCTTTTCCCCAGCCCGCCGCCCGAGCCAGCGCGGCTCCGGCTGCCAGACTGAAAGCGCACCGCTTCCGAGGATCAAGACACCGATCGTGGCGAGCAGCGCCGCCAGCATTGCCGGGGAAACATCGCTTCCGGCAGCGTGAACAACCAGCGTGGCCAAGACGACGCACGCCGACACGCGGGGTGCCACGCCCAGTGCGATCGCAACAGCGGCCGTGATCTCAGCCAGCCGCACGACGGTGCTGGCCGCCGACATCGGCTCTGGTCCCGCAATCGGCATTGCTCCGGCTGCCCCGGACACGACGAGGATCCGAGGCCGCGTGAGAAGGATGACTTGCACAAAGGCGATCAGGCGCAACGGGACCGGGAGCCAGCGCAGTAGGATACGTTTGAGGACACGGCGGAGCTCCTGGTAGCCTTCGGAGGCAGGATCGATGACCCCCGAAACCACGAACCAGTCACGCGCAAAGCCGGCCAAGAGCGGAATGCCGAACACCAAGCCAGCTAAACTCGTCACAGGCGGTCTCAGAATCGGGACGAGGACCACACTCAGCATTCCCATTTGAAGCCCCGCCAACGGCCGGCGAGCATCGCTGGGGGGCAAGGGGAAGATCGGTCGCCGCGTACGCTCCCTGAGCCAGAGTCCGAAAAGGAACGCATATCGGGCGAGGCCGACCGGAAGGTACCAGACCGGAAGGACCGAATAGTGGATGGCCAATGCCACAGCGATGAGGAGACCCAGCGCATCGAACTCGATATCCAACGCCTCGCCCAACAGAGTCGAGTGATTCGAGATTCGGGCAAGGTAACCATCCAGGTAATCGGCCACATCCGCCAGGACGTAGGTGACGGCCGGGAGCCATCCCAGATCTCCGGCCGGCCTCAGGATCAAGAGGAAACCGGCCAGGCACGCCAAGAGCCAGCCCCGCACGAAGGTGAGACTCGTCCCCGGCCCGAAATCAGCGAGGAGAGTGGTCTCGTCTCGCCGATGATTTCTCCCGAGTCGGTTCCAGACAAAGACGCCCTGGTAAAGCCACACTGTCAGGGCCAGGCCCCCCCATAGCGCAGCCGCACCCGGTCGCCGCGCATACCCGGTGACGACGGCGGCGGCCAGGATCCCGACGACACCCAGGCCTATCAGGGTGCGCCAGCGATGACGTAATCCAGGCAGCAGTGCGTCTTCGTGCAAGGTGATCTGCTTTGAGTGTGGCATTCCCCAGGGAGGTGGTCCAGGCTCCCGGCGATCCTACCACACCCTCCGCCGCTGGCTCTTGGCCTGGAGCGGATGACGAGCTGAGGGAGCGTTGTCTCCAGAATCGGGTACTTCGATCATGACTCCTTGTCTGGAGCGAGGTCGATCCCTCCCGAAAACGACCTTCGCTCTTCCTAAGGCGGAGTCGCCGGCCGGAGAGCCGAGCCTGCGAGGCTTAGCCCGGCCTCGGTCGCCGCACGAGCTTTCAGCAACCGGGACCTCGATGCGGTGGGCCCGCGGAGTCGGGGTAGAATGCAGCTTTATATGAACCGGCTGATGGCGGACCAGCCAAGGAGACCTTGATGCCTTCAGACAGTCTTACTATCAACGACAATCGGACCGGAAAGAGCTACGAAATCCCCATCGAACACGGCACGATCCGCACGATGGACTTGCGGCAGATCAAGCTCGATGCGAATGACTTCGGCCTGATGGGATACGACCCGGCCTTCACCAACACGGCTTCCACCAAGAGCTCTGTGACCTACATCGACGGTGACAAAGGCATCCTCCAATACCGCGGCTATCCGATCGAACAGTTGGCGCAGAAGAGCACATTTCTTGAGGTCGCCTATCTGATCTTCTTCGGCGAGCTCCCCACCCGGGACCAACTCGACAGCTGGGTCCACGACATCACCTACCACACCTATGTGCACGAAAATATCAAGGATCTGATGCACGCCTTCCGCTACGACGCCCATCCGATGGGCATGTTCATTTCCACGCTGGCCGCCCTCTCGACGTTCTATCCCGAGGCACGCAATGTCGATGATCGGGCCGTCCGCCTGTACCAGATCAAGCGTCTGATCGCCAAGGTCCCGACGATCGCCGCTTTCTCTTATCGCCACAATCTCGGTCTTCCCTATGTGTACCCGGACAACAACCTGAGCTACGCCGGAAACTTCTTGTCGATGATGTTCAAGATGGCCGAAGCCAGGTACACACCCAAGCCGGCATTGGAGCGTGCATTGGACGTTCTATTCATCCTGCATGCTGATCACGAGCAGAATTGCAGCACGAATGCAATGCGCTCAATCGGCTCCAGCCGGGTAGACCCGTACAGCGCCATGTCCGGTGCGGTGGCGGCGCTGTTTGGTCCTCTGCACGGGGGCGCCAATGAAGCGGTCTTGAAGATGCTCATGGAGATCGGTGACAAGAAGAACATCCCGGATTTCTTGAAACGAGTTGAGTCCGGGCAAGGGCGACTGATGGGTTTCGGCCACCGGGTGTACAAGAACTATGACCCGCGGGCCAAGATCATCAAGCAGGTCGCCGACGAAGTCTTCGAGGTCACCGGCAGGAACCCTCTGTTGGATGTGGCCCTCGAGTTGGAACGCATTGCCCTCGAGGATGAGTACTTTGTCTCGCGCAAGCTCTATCCGAACGTCGACTTCTATTCGGGGATCATCTATCAGGCGATGGGCCTGCCGGTGACGATGTTTCCGGTGATATTCGCCATCGGGCGGACGGTGGGTTGGCTGGCCCAGTGGGAGGAGATGATCACCGACCAGGAGCAACGGATCGCCCGCCCACGCCAGATCTATCTGGGCGCCGACAAGCGCGATTTTGTGCCCATGAAGGATCGCAAGAACTCCGGGTAGGTCACCCGCGTCAGGTTGCCCAGGATCCTGTTCCTTCGAACCGCGAACTGCACCTCGGTTCACGGTGTCCGTTCCTGGATCTTCTAGCCACGCACGCTACTCGCCGAAACCGACGGCCACCTACTCGGAGGGCCACAGCCGGGGCATCGGCGGGGAAGCCGCCCTCGTTTCGCCTGCGCCCGCCTGTCCTGATCATCGGGAGTGTGATTCCAACGGCCCGACCACATCCAATCTTGCGCCGACCGAGAGGCCGGGCTATGATGCCCTTCACCGATGCTGGCCCTGAGACACCGGTGGGAAGTTAAGCCATGGCGTGCTACACTATGGCCCGGCTGATTCGCTCATGACTCGACGCGAATGGTCAGACGCTTCTCGATGAAGGCTCGCCTGCCTTTGCGATAACGTGATCCTACTAACAACCGACTGGGCCGTGGTCGATTGACCACGGTTGGAGCTATGGACATCTTTCGTCGCTTGTTCCAGAGCCGAGAACCCGCTGAGCCTCAAAAAGACTCCGCTCCCGGCGAGTCCGTGCCCACTGGGGCCGCTTCCTCCCAAGCGGCGCCCACCTCCGGACAGGGTCAGCAGGTGGGGACCGTGGACGAAGCCCAGGCATACCTCGAACGCCTGCAGGCCAAGATCAGCAAACTCGCCGAGGAATTTGCCTCGGGGGTAATCAGCCGGGTTCAGTTCCAGGAACTCTTCGACCACTACCAACGGGAAAGGCGGATGGTCGAGTCCTGGCTCGACACGGCCTCAATGGCCGAGGACTGGAAGCAGGCCGCCACCGAAGGCCGAAGCGTGATCATTCGCAGCCAACATGCCGCGCGAGTCCTGGGCTACTCGATTTATGAGAGCGACTCCGGCATGCCTCTGAAGACGATCGGCCAGTTCGAGCTTGATGCCGCGCTGGTTGTGCCGATGCTCTCGTCTTACCGTTCAGCCACCAAGGAGATCTTCGGCGCCGGGCTGCGTTCCACCGAGATCGAAGGTGGCCAATGGTTGTGCTTTGTCCCAGGGGAATTCACTACTCTAATGACTCTATTCAGCAAAGATCCGGCCGCCCGGCAGCTCGAGATGTTGGAGGAACTCCACCGTCTGTTCGAAATGGCCAATCGGCCCATGCTGAGCAGTCCGCCCGTGGATCCGGAGGCCCTGGCACTGCCGCATATCTCCTTCCTCGGCTCCGCCGGCTAAGGCGCGGGGGGCAGCTCCGTCATGCAGGATGTACCGGTTCTGAAAGTTGTGGTCGGCGGCGAAGGCACGGTGGGGAAGACATCCCTCATCCGGCGCTACTGCCAGGGGAAGTTCGAGGCCTCGCGTGTCGCCACGATCGGCGTCGACTTTCAAACTCAACTGGTGAAACTGCCGGAGAAGACCGTCAAGCTCTCGATTTGGGATATGGCCGGCCAGGATCGGTTTCAGGTGATCCGGGGAGGCTTCTACCGTGGCAGCCGCGCCTCGGCGCTCGTGTATGACGTGAGCCAGGCCGAGACGTTCGCCCAGCTGGGTAAGTGGCGGGACGAGATCATCCGGGTTGTCGCCGCGGAACCGTTTGTCGTCGTCGGCAATAAGACCGATCTGAACCGCGTGCAGAGTGCCGATGAAGCGCGAGCGTTCGCCAACTCGATCGGCGCCGAATACCTGGAAACAAGCGCCCTCACCGGTGAGGGCGTAGCGACACTGTTCGAAACCCTGGCCAGGCTCGCCGTCGGGCAATAACCACCCGGACCAGACTTCTTTCTTCAGCCCCCAGTTGACTATGCAGGTCTTAACCCGGCGGGCCTTGCCTTTAGCAAGGGGCAACGGCTTCCCGCCCATCAAGAGTCAGCCACTCTCCCGGTGCTGCAGCTGCAAGTGAGGGCCCTTCCGACCAAGGGCATCCTCCCGCATCCCGGCCAGAAGGCGGGAGGAGGGAGGTCTACCTGCCCAGCCTTGAACAACGCACTTCGGAGCCGATCGCCTACGATCCGACCTCGATCGTCTGGCTTGCCACAAGATCGGGGCGATTGACCGATTTGAAGTAGTCGAGGAAGAGAGAGATCTCCGGCGCCGTTGCGGAACGCAGATCTTCCAACCACCGGTACCCAATCGGCTGAAAGAGCAACTCGACCTCAAGCGTAAACGGCCCCGGCGCAGCTCCCAGATCGATCGCCAACTGCACCCGGTCGCCACCCCCGACGAAATCCTCATCTTCTTCCGCCCGGCCGTGAACGACGATATGTTCGTTGAAGCCAATCTCGTCGAAGCCCGGAGGCAGCAGCCGATTATCTTTGAGGTAGCCGGTCACCCCGGTGAGGGCCGTGGTCGGTCGGCCGCCCGTGTCTCGAAGAACGGCTTCGTAGATCTGCACCTGGTCCTGGCTGACGATCGCTTCATAGTGAGGCTCGATCTTTCCGGGATCCTCGTCGTTGTCGTCTCCAACGATCGCCCCGTCGGGTGTCACTTCCCCGGACTCGAACACCGCCCGCCCGGCCGAATCGCGGACCACAAGGTGCAACCACGCCCGGCGCGAGGGGAACCCCGTAGGAAACTTGTGGCCGGTCATCGACTCGATGACGATATCCGCCGTGAGGCGACTCCCCGATAGGCGCACATCCTCCAATGTCAGGCTGGCCGTCCCGGACCCGAGAAGCTCCTCCGTCCGCCGGATACCGGCCTCGAATGCCTCGCCCGAGGCGGTCGCGCCCAAGGCGTCGCCGAATTCTCGGAACACGCGAAGCATCCCTGCGTTCCCCCCGGTAAACGTATGTTGAGCGAAGGGGCTTCTCGGAAACTCGCTTGTAGTCGCGACTCGGGCCCCGCCGTCCGCGTCGGGCATGTGGCAGTCCTGGCAGGCTTGAGAGCCCCGGTAATCACTGTAGAACCATTCGAAGTAGGAGGCATCCAGCGCTACCGATCCCGTGGCCGCAGGGTTCGGCGGAGCGTAGGCCGTATGGCACGGCGCGCACACTTCGGCTTGAGCAACATGCAGGGCCTGGATCGGGATGAACCCCGACGCGCTTTGCATGTTATCCGACAGGTCATCCTCGACCGTATAGGGGCCATAGATGAGACGGCCCCCCATGATGGATGTGGTGTCGAGTTCGAACCCCCCGTTGTAGCTTGAGGCGGATCCGAGGTTCCCGGCCTGGATCTGGTGGCACAGGCTGCACGAAACCCCGTCCATTGCCAAGTCGTACAGCTCGTTCTGGGGATCGCCCAAGCCGTCCCCCAGGATGCGCGGCGTCTCGCCGGCGAGACCGGCGCTAACGCTCGCCATGGGCATGTGACAGACGGTGCAGTTCGCCTCCAGGTCCGTTCGCGACTCGGGATTGGCCTCCACCTCCCTTCGAACGGTCGCAAGCCAGAATGGGTCGCGGGCAGCGTTGCCCATCATCGAGGCCCGCCAGGCGGTGTCGATCGACACGTCGGTCCCGCTGTCATCCTCCATTCCAGTGTGGCACGGACTGCAAACACCGGAGGTCGCAAACCAGGCGTTCGATACCGACGCCAGCGGCAAGCCTGGATGAAGATTGTCAGCGCCCGGCTCTTCGGTGGGTGTAGTCACCGGTGTGGCTGTCGGCGGCGGTGTCCGCGTGGGGCCGGCCTGTGTCGGGATCGGCACCGCCGGTGTGACGGCTCCGCCCGAACACCCCACAACGATTCCACTGGAAACAACGATGAGGGCCATGCCGGCCCCCACCAGGCGCATCTTGGGGCGCAATTTGTGCCGGAGAGATTGCGGGGCGAGGTGCGTCCGGGCCTCGCCCGGGAGCCCGGCCGCGAGTCCGGTTGCGTCAGAGATGGAACGCGCCATCGGCGTAAATGAGATCCCCGTCGGCCCTGATCTGTCCCCCTTGGCGCATGTCGCAGACCATGTCCCAGTGGATGGCGCTCCTATTCTTGCTGCCGGTGTCAGGATAGCCGGCGCCGAGCGCCATGTGGATGGTTCCTCCGATCTTCTCATCGAACAGGACATTCCCGGTATGTCGCGTAATGCCCGAGTTCATCCCAACGGCGAACTCGCCCAGGTATTTCGCTCCCGGATCGGTCGCCAGCATCTCCTGGAGAAACGCCTCGTTCTTTCCGGCCTTGGCTTCCACTACCTGGCCGTCCTTGAAGACGAGCTCGACCCCGCGGACCTGATGGCCTTGATAGATCGCCGGGTACGAGAAACGGATCCAGCCGGTGACCGATTCCTCCACCGGTCCGGTGAACACCTCACCGTCGGGCATGTTGTGAACCCCAAAGGAAGTCAGAAAAACGCGATCCTTGATCGATAGGTCTAACTCGCAACTCGGGCTTCGAACTTCGAGCTTGTCGTGACCTACCAGTGCCTCGACCACACGTCTCTGCTCCGCCTCCACACCACACCAGTATGCCATCGTCTCGCCGGTTGCACCATCGACGTGACAGGCCCTGTAGACGAAGTCTTCATAGTCCTCGAGGCTCATCTCTGCATCCATGGCGTATGCCTGAGTCGGGTAGAGGGTCGTCACCCATTTGAAATCCCCCGCCGCGCCCCTCTCGAACTGGGCATTCAGGATCGGCTGGAGCGCGCGCCGGCGGCGGGCGAGTCGCTCGCTGTCGGCATTGGTGAGCGCCATGGTATTGCTGCTCGAGTGAATTCGGATCCGGCCCTCGAAAGTCTCATATGCCAGCTTGACAAACGTCGGTGAAAAGTCGAGTTGCTCATCCCCGGCCAATCGAATGAAACTCGAATCCAATCCGGTTTGAGTGGTTTCCACGCCTTGCAACGAGAGGAGCATGTGTGGGTGGCCGCCAGCCCTCAAGATCTCCTCGAACAGCGCCTGGATCAGCGGGGAGGCCGACGTCTCTCCCTCGATCAGAATCCGATCGCGCGGCTGCACGCGCACGGAGTGTCCGACCAATACGCGCGCGAGCATTTCAACACGAGGGTCGCGCATTAAATTCTCCAACGGGCAGGATGGCAATGGGCAGGAACGCCGATTCTATCACTGCTCCACAATCGACAGCGACCGACTTATGCCTGCATTCTCTCCGACAGCATCCGTCTCGCGGCTTGACGTGCGACTTCGACCGCGAAGTTCGTCCCGCGGTCCCATGGGTAAACCTGACTCATGCTAGCCAGCCATAGCCCGCGGATCGGAGTCCGCAAGTCGGGGATAGAACGCGAGTGATTGACCGGCGGTATCGGCTGGGCATAGGGCGTGCGGAACAGCCATGATCGGCGAACCCAATCGGGCCTGAAGTCCCGATTGAAGCGGGGCAGCGCCGGCAAGAACCGATCGAGCAACTCATCTTGTCTCAGATGGAAGTACTCGTGATCCGGATCGAGATAGTCCCCACAATAGACGATGTGCTCCCCGCCAAACAGGTCGGGCGACAGGAAATTGGTATGCTCGACGAGGGCCAAGAAGGGGAAACCGGCCGCCTTCGGGAGGTTGTGCCAGTAGTAACCCGCCTCGGACAACCGGTGGTTCAAAGCCAGCACCAGGACGACGGCTCCCATGGACCTCAGCTTCAGCAGGCGTCCAAGGTAGTCGGGAGGCAACTCGGGCGCCAGCTTGGCCAGCAACGCCGGCGACGTCGTTACCAGGCATTGGTCTACATGGATGTCGCCGCCCGGGGCGGCCAGGTCGAGCCCTCCGTCTTCGCTGGGGCGGATCTGATCCACGGGTGTCTTGAGCCTGACTAGCACGCCCTGAGAGCGGACTCGGTCGGCGAAGGCATCCATGAAGGCCTGGAAACCCCCTTCGAACGTGCCCAACCGCGGCGTGCGCGCTTTGACACGCGCCCAGAACCAGGCCATGTTGACGTCGCGGTAGTGCGGCCCGAATTTGCCGACCAGCAGCGGCTCCCAGAGTGTCCGGTATGCTCGGGCACCGGCGTGTCGTTGGAGCCACTCGTGCGCGGTCATGCCTTCGAACGGCATCCAGGAACGCGCCATGAGCAAAGTGGCACCCATCCATCCGTAGCGGAGCTTGTCGGCAAGCGATAGGCCCGGGAATCTGAAGACCCATAGGCCTCTTGAGATCAGGCCGGCACCGGGCAGCTCGTCAAGCCATGGCAAACCGGGGATGGCGCGCGAGATCGGACCGTCCAGAGGATAGAACTGGCCATCGTCAAAGACCGCGGTGACCGGCCAGGGAAACCGGACTCTGTCGCGCCAGCCAAGCTCATCAATCAACCCGAGGATGTGGCGATCGGTGGCAAACCAATGGTGATAGAACCGCTCGACGGACCAGTCCCAGCCTTCGGCCTTGAAGCCCGAAGCCAGGCCTCCGACCTGATCGGCGGCCTCGAAGACAACGACTTCATCACCGGCCCGGGAGAGATCGTACGCTGCGGCCAGACCGCCGGCGCCGGCTCCGATAATGGCGACCCTCATGCCTCACTCTCTTCAACCATCTCGGCACGGACCTCGCCCCATTGCAGTCTGCCGCGGAACATGAAGTAGGCACCGAGCAGGGTGATCGGCAGCCACAACGCGGCATGCAGGACCAGCGTATACCCGGCCGCGATGGCCCCCTCAACACCGTACGCCTGGAGTACGGCGATCCCGGGTGCGTCGAATGTCCCGATATAACCGGGGGCGGAGGGGAGTGTCGTTGCCAGGTTCACGATCCCGTTCATCAGCATCAGGCTGAAGAAGCTCACCTGGAACGGGAAGGCGTGCATCACAAACCAGTATTTGCCGGTCTCCAAGAGCCAAATCACCGTGGACGTCACCAGGACCATGAGCACATCGGCCGGCGAGCGCAGTGACCCCAACCCGCTGAGGAAGCGCCGTGTCAGGTCTTCGGCAGGCGATCGAAACCGCTGCGGCATGAGGCGATCAATCAGCCAACCGGCCGCCCGCATCGAGAAAGCGGGGTTGATGGCCAGCAAGACGAAGGCCACCACCGCTGCCATGAAGATCCCCGCTCCCCACAGGGCCAAAGTCCGGATACTCAAGGCCAGGCCTGAATCGCCGCCGAGAGCGGACAGTTCCGGTAAGTTGAGGAAGACGAATGCCAGCATCACCACGCCGTCGAAGGCGCGCTCGACTAGGATCGTCGCCAGCGAGGCCGAGATCGGGACTCCCTCCTTCTTCCGCAGGACGTACGCTCGGAGAACCTCGCCGGCTCTGGCGGGGTAGACATTGTTGCCCATATAGCCGATAGTCACGATGGGGAACATACGCCCGGTCGGGATCCGCTTCAATCCCCGAAGCAGATAGTGCCAGCGCCAGGCTCGGGCCCAGACAGCGATGAAGTACACGGCGACGCCGGGAAGTAGCCATACGTAGCGGGCGTGCTGGAGCGCCTGCCAAACATCCCCCAGACGGAGCGAGCGGAGAGCGAACCACAGGAAGGCGACACTGATGACGACGCCGAGCCAGAACTGCCAGCGTTTCAACTGCCCTCCGTCGAGCCGCTCCTGGAGACCGGCCGCGGATTCTACCATGCGCGGGAAAACAAAGCGGGCGCATAGATGTTCTATGCGCCCGCTCAGTTTTCCCGCGCACTCTTGTCAGACTGCTTCGACCGGGAGACTCAGCATCCCTTCCAGGATGCGCTCTAGGGCCATCGTATGGCTGCAGACGCCGCGTGAGAGAAAGAAGTCACAATCACAGCGCCAGGCACCGTTCTCGTACTTTACCGTATGCGGATTGTTTTCCCCGTCGAAAGTGGCTTGAAAGACCTCGAAGCGGATTCGCTCGCGCTCCTCAGCGTAGCGCTTGGCCTTCTCGATCTTGCCTATCATTCCATAGTCCATATTGCCTCCTTCTCAATCGGATGCAACAAAAAGGCACGGTGTCTGGTCAGCCCCGTGCCTGTGGTCGGCCTTCTCGAGTTTGTCGTTCAAATCCGCTCATAGCGGGGGACTCTCCATGGGTTCAATGTCAGTATAAGTGGCGCATTGCGGAGTGTCAACGTACGATCAACCTACGCGAGGCTTACGAAGCCGGCTGGCCGAGCTTCCCGTGAACCCGAACGCCCCCCCCGTCCCTCTTGTGTACCACTCAGGGAGTGGAGACAAACATCAGGCCAGCACGATCTGCTTCCAGTTTGGGGAGAGGCTCATCGCCTCCCCCGGCTCGTTGCGGCTATGCCAAACCTGGGCCATTGCCGGGGGATGGGGCGCCCCCAGATGCGCTGTGAGACCCAGGCAGTCAGACAGCCGGGCGGGTGGACCTAGCCACCGATGAACGACATTTCGACCTTGTGGAGATCGGCCGTCTCAGAACCTCGGATCTCGGAGTAGCGGTCGGCCCGATGGGACCATACGCTGCGGATTGCCTGAGAGATTTCCTCGTCCGCGGCCCCGCTCCGGAGCAGCTTGCGCAGATCGAACCCCATTGTGGCGAACAGGCAGGTAAAGAGCGAGCCGTCGGCCGAGAGGCGGGCGCGGGTGCAGTCGGCACAGAACGCTTGCGTGACCGAAGCCACAATCCCGAACTCACCGCCGCCATCCAGATAGCGCCATCGGTTGGCGACCTCGCCCCGATAGTTCGGCTCGACCGGTTCGATCGGCATCTCAGCGCCAATCATGCGCACGATCTCTGCGGCCGGGACGACATCATCCAGGCGCCATCCGTTCGTGTTCCCAACATCCATGTACTCGATGAAGCGCAGGATGTGACCGCTCCCGTGGAAGAAACGCGCCATCGGCAAGATGCTGTCTTCGTTGACGCCGCGCTTGGCGACCATGTTGACCTTGATCGGTGAGAGCCCGACCTCGACCGCAGCCTGGATTCCCTCGAGGACACGACTGACCGGGAAGTCGACGTCGTTCATGGCCATGAAGACCTTGTCATCGAGTGAGTCAAGGCTGACCGAGATCCGATGCAGTCCGGCCTGCGCAAGACCAACAGCCTTCTTGGCCAACAACGAGCCGTTGGTCGTTAGTGTCAACTCCACACCCGGAATACCTGCCAGCATCGCCACCAAGGTTTCGATGTCCCGGCGCAGAAGCGGCTCCCCGCCCGTCAGGCGGATCTTCTTGAGTCCGAACCCGCTGAAGATGCGCGCCAAACGCAAGATCTCCTCGAACGACAGCAGCAGGTCTTTGGAGAGGAATACGTAGTCCCTTCCGAAGACTTCCTTGGGCATGCAATACCGGCAGCGAAAGTTGCAGCGATCCGTGACGGAAATCCGCAGATCTCGCAGGGGTCTTTTCAGCGTGTCGTTGAGTTCCAACTCCAGCCCTCTAGCCCTCGGGCGGGCGCATAAGCCGGGGACCATCGATCATCCCCGGCGAGGCACGTCGTCCAGTGAGCGTAGTGTGATTCTATCACAACGCCGCAATGGTCTCAGAAGCGGTGATGCTGCGGCTCCGGCCGACCCGAGAGAGGTATAATGGCTCTTCTTGCCGATGAAGGTGCGAACATGGGCGACAAACCAGGTCGACAACTGACACCCAGGCCCGAGGGGGGCGGGTTCTTCCAGGATCTGTCAACCCGGGTTAAGCTCATCATGCGGCTGCTGGCCGACCGGCGGGTGAACGTTCTCCTCAAGCTATTGCCCGTCGGATCCCTGGTCTACTTGATTGTCCCGGATCTGGCACCCGGGCCATTGGACGATGCCGCCGTGATCTGGCTGGGAGCGTACTTGTTCGTCGAACTGTGCCCGCAAGATGTCGTCCAAGAACACATGCGAGCCTTGACCTCGGTGATCGAGGGGGAGTGGCATGAGGCCCCCGAGGGTGAGAAGAGCGACGGCCAGGAAGAGGGCTAGCGCCTACACTCGAACGATTTGCGGTTCCCCGATCTCCACGGTTCCAGTTAGATCGTAAGCCATGGCACCGGTGATGCGCCCGGGAACGATCTCGCCCACCGGGACTTCGCCCTCGATCAGAACCAACCCATCGATCTCGGGTGCATCCCGATAGGAACGGCCGATCGAGATCCCATTATCGTAGCCTTCGACCAACACCGGCAGGGTTTTTCCGACAAGCCCCTGATTCTTCTCAAGCGATATCGACTGCTGCAAGGTCATTAACCGGGCGCGGCGTTCCTGTTTGACCTCTTCAGGGATCGGATCGCCAAGCGCCTCACTCGTCGTGCCAGGCTCGAATGAGAACGTAAAACACCCGAGGCGATCGAAGCGCATCTCCGCTACGAAATCCAACAGAGTCTGGAATTCTGCCTCTGACTCGCCCGGGTACCCCACAAGGAAAGTCGAGCGCAGCGCCAGATCTGGCATGGCGCGGCGCATCTTGGCCACCGTGTTCCGCACCCAATCCACATTCGCCGGGCGCCGCATACGTTTGAGCACCTGCCGGTCACCGTGCTGCAACGGCATGTCGAGATAGGGCAAGATCGCCGGGTGTTCGGCCATGACCTCGATCAATCGCTCGGTTACATTGCCCGGGTACGCGTAGAGCAGCCGGATCCAGTCGATCCCCCGGGCCTGGGTGGCGATCCTTTCAAGAAGGTCGGCCAGACCGTTCTTCAATCCTAGATCGTGCCCATAGTCCGTCGTGTCCTGGGCGATCAGGATGACCTCACGCACGCCCTGTTGTTCGAGCCGGCGTGCTTCATCCAGGATGGTTTCTGGCGGCCGGCTGACGGCAGTCCCCTTGATGAGCGGGATGGCGCAGAAAGCACATGGCCGCCGGCATCCATCGGCGATCTTGAGATAGGCGCTGTGCCCCTGAATGGCGACCCGCGGCAGATCGCCTTCATCTTGGCCGACGGTCGGTGTGTCCGGAAGGTGATAAACCGGCAAGGGGTGTGGCCCGCGCCGCAGCTTTCGAACCACGTGCACAATGTCCATCCATCGCCGGGTGCCCAGAAGGCCGTCAATCCCCGGAACCCGATCGATCACTTCCGAACCGTAACGTTGGGTCATGCATCCGGCAGCGATCAGAAGTTGACCCGGCCGCTTTGCCTCGGCCAGTTCCCTCAGAACTCTGAACGACTCCTCCCGCGCGGGTGCAATGAACCCGCATGTATTCACGATCAGGATGTCTGCCTCTTCCGGCAGTAGGATCGCTTCGAAACCGGCTTGCCGAAGAAGGCCGGCCATCGACTCCGAATCGACGGTGTTCTTGGCACAGCCTAGCGAAACGAGATGGAAACCGACTTGCTTCATGGCCCGCCCTCAGGTGTCGTGGTCGGGAGGCGGATTGGTCTGGGCGTTGGTGACACAAGAGGCGTCGGGGTGACTTTGGGGGTCTCGGTCGGGGTTGGGGTTTGAGTCGGGGTTGGTGTGAGGACTCCCTGCAAGGTCCACAAGCGGATCACCACTTCCCCTAGATCCCCGAGCAAACCCTGGTCTTGGCCGTTGTAAACTGCGTGCAAGCCTCCTCCGTTCCCCGTCCATACTTCAACAACCTGGCCCCGATAGTCGGGAAGGGGCTGCCCTGGAGCCGCCCGGCCCGAAAACGCCTCGGCTCCGTCGACAATGACCCGCAGCCAGGTTCGCTTCTCTACAACGAGATGCAGCTCCACCTGACTGGCCGGCCCAAGAATGGTCAACGCGCCCGGGGATGAAACAGCGCTGGTCGGCGTCGGAGACACACCGGAAAGCTCGTTGAGGAGGGGCTGCGGTGAGAGTCCTGGGCTGGGTGAGGATGTCTGGGTGGGGATCAAGAAGCCTGAAGCGGGCTGCAAAGCCTGACTGCTCTGTCGCATGGCCGCCATCACTCGACCCCCTCCCCAAATTAACACAGCAATAACAGCGAGCGTCACCAATGCGGCTACAAGCATGTCGACCGACAACCAGCCGGGCATCCGAGCCCGGACGGCCGTTGGCGCCGGGCGGAGCGCGGCTTCAAGGGGAGGACGCGGTCGAGTCTTGCGCTTGTGGAGTCCCTCGGCGTACTGGAGCATCACCTCGCCGGGTTCAAGCCCCAGGAACTCCGCATAGTTCCGCAAGAAACCGCGGGCCTGGACGGGTGAGGGGAGTCCCTCCAGCTCGCCGCGCTCGATCGCCTGCAAGTGGTGGATTCGAATGCGCGTGGTCCGCTCGACCTCTTCCAGGGTCAGGCCGAGCCGCTCGCGCGCCTCGCGAAGCCTGCCTCCGACGTCAGCCATTGCAGGCCCGGCTTGGAAAGAAAAACCACCGGCTTCGGGTGACCGTGACCACCCACAGCCGGTGGCTTGACAACGTCATATCTTAGGCCTCATCGGCAAGTTCTTTGACTTCGCCGTCGGCGTCCCCCTCCCCGCTGACATCGATTTCTTCCTTCGTCGCCTCGGAGCCACCCCGCCTCTCTGCCCTGAGCTCAACCTGATCTTCGGCTTCGGCCTCTTCCTCTTCCAACTCTTCCGCCTCGAGCTCTTCGATCAGCTCAGCAAAGGCCTCTTCTTCCGCCGGGACCTGCTCGTAGACGGTGTCAGGGGACTCTCCCTCCCGATAAACGAGCACGTTGATCTCCGGAACCAGGTCGATCGTCAAGCGGATGTGTACGGTGTGGGCCCCCAGGGTCCGAATCGGTTGAGTGTCGACCTGACGGCGGTCGATCACTGCCCCCGTCTGCGCCTCGATGGCCTCGACGATCATCGCCGAGGTGATCGAACCGTAGAGTTTGCCTGTCTCCCCCGCCTTGGCCGGGAAGTGCAGATTGAGGCCGGAGAGACGCTCCGCAACCGATCCAAGTTCTAGATTGAGGCGCGTCCGTTCCTGGGCGGCGGACGTCCGAATCCGCTCGGCTTGCTTGAGCGCGCCGGGTGTGGCCAGAACGCCCAGTCCCTGCGGCAAGAGGTAGTTGCGACCATAGCCGTCGGCTACCTTCTTCACATCACCGGCACGGCCGAGCTTATACACGTCTTTCAGAAGCATGACACGCATGGGGATCCAAGCCCTTTCTTCAAGTCTCGAGCGCCAAGGGCGGCGCTCGCGGGCGAAGGGTACAACGCCCGGGAGATCGACATTCTACCAGAAGCCTGGGCGCCGGTCAAAGAACGCTATTCAGAGGGGCATTCCATTTCAGGGGGCAGGGGTCACGTAGCCACGGAGGGCTCCATCAACCGCCATTTGCGTAAGGGGGCCGCCCGTCCCGATGCCCTTGTCGGGGTTCGCACCGCATGGTCTTAGCGGGGTAGTGGGAGGTGTGGAGGGAGGAGGGAGCCCGCCTGCCCCGATGCGCTTGTCGGGGTTCGCCCCGTATGATCTTAGCGGGGAAAATGCACTTTCCCCCTTCTCCCTCCACGAAGAGGCCGCGGCTCCATCACAGGCTAGGTGCGCAGGTCGGAGATCTACGGCTACAGGTGCAATTCCGCTGTCCGCCATGTCCGACGCAGCCGGCTTATGGGCGATCGCCCTCCTGACAGGTTTCACCCGGAACCCTCACAGGGTCTTCTCCATCAAGATGGCGTCCTCGCCGTCTCGGTAGTACCTGGACCATCGACCTGCGTCGATGTAACCCGAGGACTGATAGAGTTGCAAGGCGGCGGTGTTAGAGGCACGCAGAGTCAGACGAATCCGCGGGGTGCCCAACGAGACTTCACACGCCCGGAGCAGCCGCCGTGCCAGACCACGCCGGCGTACGTCGGGATGGACCCCGATCGAGGCAATCCACCCCAGCCCTTCTCGCCGCCTTCGGTCCCCGATCACGAACCCGACAATCCGTCCGGCGCGAACCGCCTTCAACGGAACCGTCTCAGGGAACGTGAGGGCTGCCAGGATATCTACCCAAGGCCAGGCGTCGCCCTCGAAGCAAGCTCGCTCCAACAGGAGGACATGCCGGAAATCTCTCCAGGTGGCCGCCTGGATCGTAGGCTCGTCCGCCTCCTGAGCCACGCGGCAGACGGACCTCTATCCCCCGCCCTTGCGGAAGCTCTCCAGAAGACTGGTGAACTCCATGGGCATGATGAACTTGGTTGCCGGGCTCGCCCCCATCGCCTTCAATGTCTCGAAGTATTGCAGGGTCATCGTCTTCTGATCGATTGACTGGGCGATGGAGAAGATCTTCTCGAGCGCGGCCGAGAACCCCTCAGCGCGCAGTAGCTGGGACTGCCTCTCCCCTTCGGCCACCAGGATATTCGATTGCTTCTGGCCTTCGGCCCTCAGGATCGCGGCCTGCTTCTCTCCTTGAGCCACATTGATCGCGGCTTCACGTGTACCTGTCGACTCCGTCACCACCGCCCGCCGAATGCGTTCCGCCGACATCTGGCGGTTCATCGCGTCCTGGACCTCGCGCGGCGGGATGATCTCCCGGATCTCGACATTCGTCACCTTGACCCCCCATCGCTCAGTGACTTCGTCGAGCTTTGTCCGCAGAACCTGATTGATGTGTTCGCGCTGGGATAGCACTTCATCCAAGGCAATCCCACCGATCACCGAGCGCAGGGTTGTCGTCGCCATACCCTGAGAGGCGACTTCGAAGTTGCCGACCTGAAGCACGCTTTGGGTCGCCTCGACCACTTTGTAGTACCAGAGGAAGTCGATCGCGATCGGGGCGTTGTCGAGCGTGATCGACGTCTGGTGAGGGATCTCACGCACCTGCTCGCGCAGGTCGACCTTCACGCCACGATCCAGGATCGGGATGAGCAGGACCACGCCGGGCCCTTTTTCACCGACGCACCGACCGAGCCTGAATACGACGAGCCGCTCATACTCCTGCACAATCCGGATGGCGGTGGCCAGGATCAGTACCGCCAACAGCCCGATGAACCCGACGACACACACGCTGGCAAAGGCCACGTTCCCCGTCTGCTGGACGGGCGATAACAATGCTGGCTGGATCATGGTCTTCCTCCTCGATAGGATGCTCTCATCCCGATTCGAATGGATTGGCTCACTTCCCCACTTCACCCCCGGCGTGCCCCGATTCCGCCGAGGCGCTGTCTGTCTCGACGGTCAGCACCAGGCCGTCTCTTTCGACGACCCGCACCCGGGCCCCCACAGCGATCGCAGCCTCCGCCCGAGCCGTCCACAACTCGCCGGCAACGTACACCGAACCCAGGGGGTCGATCCGGGTGCGCGCCTCACCGACTCGCCCGACGACATCCAAAGGCTCGATGCGAGGCTTCTCCCTCTGTGCGGCGATCGCCTTGCCCACGGCCAGCCAGAAGAACCCGACCGTCAGGGCTGAGGTCAGAACAGCCAGAAGCGGGTCAACCGCCGGACGGCCAGCCTCGGTCCGGAAAAGGAAGGCTGATCCCAGGCTTACTGCTCCGGCTGCCAGAAGCAGCCACAGCCACGAACGGCGGCCAACCAGTGAGGTGACGAAAGATGCCACCCCGAGCACGATGGGGATCAGCGCCCACGCGTTCATGGGGACAACCGCGGTCCCGACCGCCGCCGCCCCGAGACCAAAAACGGCGACGACCTCCAGGACACCCGTGCCGGGGCTGACGATTGCCAGGGCCAGGGTCCACAGGCCAAGCACGAAGAGCAGATACAGGATATTGGGCAACATCGGGCTGTTTAGCAGCGTCATGATCGCCCTCCAGACGGGCGCGGACCGGTTAGCGGGCTGGGCGGGTCATTTCAGGCCCCGTCCTGCCTGGCCTGCTCGACGGGCAGCATGGTCTCAGAGCCGGCTCGAGCCACACAGACAGTGGAATCCACCATGATCATGATACGCGCTGCCTCCCCAGCCTGTATTCCAGCAACCGGACGCCCGGCTGACGCCGCGTTCCACACCGGTGATGATGATCCTGCCCTGGACTGCCACCGGACCTGACGGCAGCCGGCCTGGGGAGAAGGTCCCCCGTCGCGCGTGGTCTCAGATGGCCGGGAGGTGAGGGCCAGAGGCTACGGCCGGGCACCGAGGCTCACCGGGGCGCTTCATCCGATCAGCCCCCTCCCACCGGATGCTCCCGGGTGGTTCAGACTGGTTTCTCGTACATGCGGTAGGTCTTATAGACATTGCCCCCTAGGGCTCGGATAGCCCGGTTCATCATGACATTGTTCTCGAGGATCCAGCTCATCTCGGCGAAGCGGTAGCCTTTCGGCAGCGCCCGCTTGGCCGTCTCGAGGTACATCAGGGCATCCACCCCCTTCGCCCGGAACTCGGGCAACACGCCGAGGGCGACAACCCTGAGCCAGTCGATCCTTCGCCGGACCTTCCAGTTCCAGAGCAGGCGAGCCATCGTCAGAAACTCAGGGCGGCCCGGCCTCGGGTACGCCGTCCGCAATGGCTGGTTCAGGTCAGGCAGGGTCAGACCGAATCCGACTGGTTCGCCTTCAAACTCGACGACAACGACCAACTCCGGGTCGAGGAAGGCCTTCATCTGTTCCCCTAATCGATCGAACTCGGGGGCGGTCATCGGGACAAATCCCCAATTGCGCTCCCAGGACTTGTTGTAGATCTTCTTGACGCGCTCAATCTCCTCATCGAAGTGCTTCATGTCCACGCTGCGCACGCGCAGTTTTCCGCGATCCAGGACCTTCTGCGCGACTCGCACCAGCTTGGGCGGGATTGTCTTTCCGCCCTGGAAGTCATTGAGATCGAGCGAGTAGGCCCACAGATCCATGGCCTTCGCGTAGCCGCGACTCTCGAGGTATTCTCGGTAACGGGGAGGGTTATAGGTCATCAGGATCCGGGGCCTGTCGGCGAAACCATCCACCAGCAGTCCACATTCATCGTTGGTTGAAAACTGCGCCGGTCCAAGGATCGTGGCGTGGCCGCGTTCTGCCGCCCATCTCTCGGCCGTCTCCAAGAGAGCCGCCGCCGCTTCGGGATCATCGAGCACCTCGAAGAACCCAAAGAAGCCGGTGTTCACCTCTTGAAACTCGTTATACAGGTCGTTGGTGAAGGCGCCGATCGTGCCGACCGTTCGGCCATCACGACGCGCCAGGAAATACTCGGCTCGTGCGTGCTCAAAGAACGGGTTCTGCGCCGGATCGAGGAATGTCCGCCTCTCCGAGATCAGCGGAGGCACCCAATATGGATCGCCCCGGTAGACCTCCCAGGGAAAGGTGATAAAGGCCATCAATTCGGATTCCGTCCGCACAGGGGAAATCTGCAGCTCAGCCATCCTCGACTCCTCGAGAAGACTCTCGGATTATACAACCCGGGAACGGGGAGGGGGATCCTCCGGGCGCATCACTTCGACGCAAACTGCCGATTGCAGTGCAATTCCGACCTCAATCCCGGTGGTATGATTGCCGGCAGCGCACCCACGGAGCGCCTTTTGATCAATCCCTTCGCCGTGGCCATCATGCTCGGCTCTCTCGCCGGTCTAGTGTGGCTCGGCCAGGCCGACGGTTGGGGCGCACAGCCTCGGTCGAGCGGGAATCGGCTGGCCTCGGTCGAACGCATCGATGGCGGCCTGATCAGCCTGGGGGGCGGGTTGATCGGAGCACGGGCCGGGTTCGTCTTGACCCATTGGTTGTATTACGGCAGCCATCCCTGGGAGTCCCTGTGGTTTTGGCAGGGTGGACTGAGCTGGATGGGCGGTGCGATCGGCGCGGCCGCCGGCTTGTCCCTCTACGCCGCGGCGCGTCGCAGACCGTTCTGGATACTGGCGGACAGCCTGGCGCTTCCGGTAGCTCTCTTTTCCATCTCGGCCTGGATCGGCTGTCTTCTCGACGGCTGCGCCTATGGACGCCGCGCTTCATTCGGCCTACTCACCCCGACCTCACCGGATCTTTGGGGCAATTTGGCACAACGCTGGCCGACACAGACGATCGGCGCCCTTCTCGGCATCGCTGTCTTTGCACTTCTCCTGGTATACGATCGCCGTAAGCCTCGGCCTGGGGCAAAGGCATGCCTGGCAATGATCCTCCTCTCTGGAGGCGGCCTGGGATTGGAGTTCTTGCGCGCCGACCCAGCACCGGTGTTGGCCGGCCTGCGGTTGGAGGCGCTCGGCGCCGGAGCGTTCATGGCAGTCGGGATCATCGGGTTGGCATGGCGCGGTTTCCGCGGGAATCCGGAGGGAACATGACGGGGCTTACGCTGGCCATGGCCCAGATCAACACGCAATTGGGGAATGTCGAGGCGAACCTGGAGAAACACCTTTCGTTGATCCGGGACGCCCGGGGGCGGGGCGCCGACCTAGTCATCTTCCCTGAGCTGTCTCTGACCGGATATGTGCTCCAGGATTTGACGCCCGTCGTCGCCAGGCGGGCAGCCGCTGACGACGACACCTTCCGGCATCTACTCGGAGCCAGCCGGGACGTCGATGTCCTCGTCGGGTTCGTCGAGGCGGATCCGCGTCATCGCTTCTTCATCGCCGCGGCGTATCTGTCGAAGGGGGAGGTTGTGCACATCCACCGCAAGGTGTACTTGCCGACCTACGGTCTCTTCGACGAAGGGCGGTTCTTCGCCTGGGGCGACCAGGTGCGGGCCTTCGACACGCGCTTCGGTCGCTTCGGAGTCCTCATATGTGAAGACTTCTGGCACGCTTCCCCGCCCTACCTGCTATGGTTGGACGGGGCGGATGTCATGTTGTTTGCGTCGGCTTCACCCGGCCGAGGCTTGCACTCGGATGAACAGCTCGAATCCGCCGGCTGGGTCGAGCAGGTCAACCAGGCCTATGCCAGTCTGTTCACCGTGTTTGTCGCACATACGAACCGCGTCGGCTTCGAGGATGGCCTGTCTTTTTGGGGCGGCTGCACGGTCTTCGACCCAAACGGAACGGAGATTGCCCATGGGCCGTACCACCAAGAAGCCCTGACCATGGCCGAGTTAGATCTAGGCCAGCTTCATCGAACGCGGGCGCGCCTCCCGCTGCTGAGGGACGAGCGCACTTCCCTCGTACTGCGCGAGCTCAAGCGGATCCTCGACGAAGACTGATCCGCTTCCGGCGCCGCGTTCGATCAGCTCCGAGCGTGCGCCCGCTTTGTCGTCTCGCTAACAACAGAGGCCCTCAGAGACCATTCGCGGCTCGGCGGGCTCTTGAGCCGAGGCGCGTTCCGACTGCTTCGGTTCCGCCGCGGCTTGCATAGATGCGCTTGCAGTTAGCCGGTCGCAGACGAGCGCACAGACTCAGAGCCGACGGGCTGAAGGCGCTCCGCAGTCGAGGCCTATGGCGGTAGGCTGGCGGGTTCGTCGAGCATGAGGTACGATCCCTCCGCGACATCGGTACCTCCATCAGACTGCAATCCGAGCCGGCAAGCGGCGCAAGACCGATTGGCCCGATGGTGCGGATAGCCCGGACGGGTCCCACGAGAGAGCAGAATGGAGTTCGACGCGACCAACCAGAGCCAACTCACCCTGGACATCAACACCGGCCTTGCCCGCACGATCCTGGTTGATTGGATCCGAACCGAGCTCGGCCGAGCCGGTTTCGAACGGGCTGTCGTCGGCGTCTCCGGTGGCGTCGATTCGAGCCTGACGTGCACCCTTGCGGCACAAGCTTTGGGACCGGCCAACGTGTTGGCGGTCCAGATGCCGTATAAGACCTCTTCGCCGGACTCCTCCGAGCATGCCGAGATGGTCATCCGCGGGCTTGGCGTCAGGGAACTTAGCGTCCCGATTACGGAGATGGTCGATCCGTTGTTCGAACGTTTCCCCGAGGCGGACCAGGTGCGGCGCGGAAACGCCATGGCCCGCGCCCGGATGATCGTGCTTTACGATCAATCGGCCGCCTTCGGCGGGCTGGTAGTGGGCACGGGGAATAAGACTGAGATTCTGCTCGGATACACGACGCTCTTCGGCGACGCGGCCAACGCTCTCAATCCGCTCGGCGACCTATATAAGACACAGGTCCGTCAATTGGCTGGCGCCGTGGGGATCCCGGCGGTGATCATCGACAAGCCGCCGACAGCGGACTTATGGGTCGGCCAGACCGACGAAGCCGAGCTCGGCTTCTCCTACGCCCAAGTCGACCGTCTCCTGCTGCTGCTCGTCGACGGCCGATACTCCCTCGACGACTGCGTTTCGGCCGGGTTCGAACGCACCTTCGTCGAAAGCGTCGCCGAGCGCATCCGCACCAGCCAGTACAAGCGGGTCCTCGCCCCGATCGCCAAACTCAGCAACCGCACGGTCGGTTACGATTTCCTCTACCTCAGAGACTGGGGGACTTGAACCACTAGGCCCTCAGCGGACGGAAAAGCATCCTCAAACGCCTGAGAGGATAGCGCCCCTTGGTCTCATGCTGAAGATACCCATCCCACCTGCCCTGCAACATCGTCGCTACCGCCTGCTGTGGCTGGGCTTGTTGATATCGATCGCCGGGACGCGGATGCAGCTGGCCGCCGTCCTGTGGCACATCAGCGAGATCTCACCCCTGCCGATCGCCCTGGGTGCGGTCGGTTTGATGGACATCCTGCCCGTCCTTGTCTTTTCCTTGCTGGCCGGCGTGTTCGCCGACTCGATCAACCGCCGCCGCCTGATCTTAGTGACGCAGACCAGCATGGCCCTGTTCGCCGCCCTGTTGGGTTGGGCGACATTGAGCAATCGGGATAGCCTGTGGTTGATCTACGCCGTCATGGCGGCCAGCGCGTCTGTCAGCACTTTCGACCTGCCCGCCCGTCAGGCGCTGATCCCCAATCTTGTGCCGGCCTCAGTCCTGACGAATGCCTTCAGCATGAACTCGATCGCCTTCCAGTTGGGCTCGATTGCCGGGCCGGCACTCGCCGGGCTTGTCCTCGCTCACCTCGGCATCGGCTACGCGTATGTCTTCAATGCGGTCTCTTATCTGGCGGTGATCGTGGCGCTGATCCTGATGGGGCCGGTCGAACAGGAGCTCATGGCGCCGGCACCGATACCTGGAGCGCATTCGCGGCTGGCCGGGTGGAGAACGTCTGTTACCGAGGGGTTGAGCTTCGTTGCCCATCAGCCGGTCATCTTCTCCAGCATGCTGCTGGACTTCTTTGCCACATTCTTCTCGTCGGCTACGGTCCTGCTCCCCATCTTCAGTAAAGACATCTTGCACGTCGATGTCGTCGGCTACGGCTGGCTCATCGCAGCCCCCTCGGTCGGCGCCGTCCTGGTGGCGATCGTGCTCACATTCTCGCGTCAGGTGCCTCGACAGGGCCCCGTCTTGTTGGGCGCCGTGGCCGGCTTCGGCGTCGCCACAATCGTGTTCGGCCTTTCACGCGCCTTCTGGTTGACCTACGCCGCCCTCGTCCTCACCGGAGCGACCGACGGCCTGAGCACGATCATTCGCAACACGGTCCGCCAGTTGCTCACGCCCGATCGTTTACGCGGGCGCATGACCAGCGTCAACCAGATCTTCTTTCGAGGCGGGCCGGAGCTCGGCGAACTCGAGGCCGGTCTCCTGGCCCAGGCCTTCGGGCCCGTCGTCTCGGTGGTCAGCGGTGGGATCGGCTGCATCCTGGCCACCCTGTGGGTCTGGCGGCGTTACCCGAGCATCAGGGGCTACACCGGCGACGAGCCGGTTCGGGCAGGGACTCAGACGGTCGGCGGGTGATGGCAGGTTGGGCAGATCCCCCATCGGCATGGCGATATCTTGATTCAATTGAACCGGCACGATCGCCTCCCGTCTCGCCTGCGCCGCTAAGGAAACGGTGGGCGACTCGATCCCCCACCGACAGTGCTGCTTCGAGCCTCGTTCTCGGGTGCAGACCATGGGCACGGGGCGCGACCACCTTCCACTTCGTCGGTACAGTTATCGAAGCTAACTTTCCCCGACGGGCATAATCCAAGATCACAGCCCCGATTCATTGACCACACTCATTGCCGGGTGTACAGTGATCGAGACCGGAGTGAGAAGGCAGGAAACAGCCCATGAAGCGCGCTGTCAGTGTCAGTATCGGATCTTCCAAACGCGACAAGGCGGTTGAGATCGAACTCCTTGGACAGAAGGTGCGCATTGAGCGCATCGGCACCGATGGGGACATGGAGAAGGCGGCCCAGTTGTTTCGTGAGCTCGACGGCGTTATCGATGCTTTCGGGTTAGGGGGAGCGGATCTGGGCGTCCAGACCGACCGGCGCTACTATCCTCTGTATTCGATACGCCCGATCGTACGCTACGTGAAGAAGACACCCCTTGTCGATGGAGCCGGGCTCAAGAACACGCTTGAAGGACAGCTGGCTCCTTTCATTGATCGTCATCTGGGGGCAGACCTCGCCGAACGCCGGGCTCTGATCACGAGTTCCGTCGACCGCTGGGGCATGGCGATGTCGTTCCACCGCGCCGGTTATGAATGCGTCTTCGGTGACTTGATGTTCTCCCTTGGGATTCCCATCCCGTTGCACAGCCTGGCGTCGATCCGGCTCCTGGCCACCGTCCTCATGCCTATCGCCGGTCGCCTCCCGTTTGAGTGGGTGTACCCCACCGGGGAGAAACAAGAAGTCAGGGCGCCCAAGTGGGAGCGTTACTACAACTGGGCCAGCGTTGTGGCCGGGGACTGCCACTACGTGAGGCGGCACATGCCTGAGAAACTCGAGGGGAAGATCGTTGCCACCAACACGACGACCCCCGAGGATGTCGAGTTGTTTCGCCAAGCCGGCGTGCGTCACCTGGTCACGTCGACCCCGGTCTTTGAGGGCCGCTCCTTTGGGACGAACATGCTCGAGGCCGCGCTGGTCGCGGTAGCGGGCAAGGGTCGCGCGCTCACCCACGACGAGCTTGCCCAATTGCTGGACCAGCTCGGAATGGAACCTCAGCTTCAGACGCTCAACTGAATTGGGAGGAGGACCCTCCCCAATGAGCAAGACGAGGCAGAAACCGGCGGAGCGCCGGCGCAGTTTCAACGCGCGCGTTTACGAGATCGTGCGGATCATCCCTACCGGCAAGATCATGACCTACGGGGCGATCGGCCGTTTGATCCCCCCTCCCCGGGGTGTGGACGGGGGGGCGTACGAGAAGGTCCGAGCACGGTGGGTGGGCTATGCACTTGCCGACTGCCCCGACGACATCCCCTGGCATCGAGTGATCAACGCGGCCGGTCGCGTCAGCCCCCGGCCGGGGTACGATGGGATGCGACAACGCATCCTGTTGGAGCAGGAAGGTGTTATCTTCGATGAGCATGGGCGTGTGAACCTCCAAGACTACCTGTGGACTCCATTGGCAAGTTGGTTGACCCGACACGGCCTCCGGCCCGCTCGAGGGTGAACCACCTGGGAGCACGGTCGTCTGACTCCATCGGGAGAGCCCATCCATACCACGCCCGAGGGATCCTATGGACGCAATCATCGTCTGTGGAGGTGTGCCTAAGCCGGACGACCCGCTCTATCCTGAAGCCCAGGGCCGGCCCAAGGCACTGATCGATATCGCCGGAAGACCTATGGCACAATGGGTTCTCGACGCGCTGGAGAAGGCCGAACGCGTCACACGCCTGGTGGCCGTCGGCGTGGGGCCTGAGAGTGGGTTGACCTCGGCCAAGCTCGCCCGGTTTGTCCCGGAACAAGGCGGGCTCTTGGACAACGTGCTTGCCGGCATGCGTGTTGTCAGTGAGATCGCCCCGGGAGAGATGCTGGCCTTGCTCGTTTCCAGCGACGTTCCAGCCGTCACCGCCGAGATGATCGATTGGCGGGTCGAAACAGCGCAGGAGGCCAATGCCGACCTGGACTATGCCGTTGTCGAGAGGGCCGTAATGGAGGCGCGTTTCCCGGAGTCCAGGCGATCCTACGTCCGGCTTAAGGGGCTTGAGGTGTGCGGATGTGACGTCAACGCCGTGCGCTTGGCCTTGGCCGCCGACGAGAAGTTGTGGTCAAGAATCCTGGCGGCCCGTAAGAGCGCCTTTCGCCAGGCGGCGTTACTCGGCTTCGATACGCTCTTCCTCCTCCTCACCCGCCGGCTGAGTCTGGAGAGAGGCGAGCGACTGGTCAGCCGAAAGCTCAAGCTGGATGGGCGGGTACACCTGTGCCCGTACGCTGAAGTCGCTATGGATGTCGACAAGCCTCATCAGCTCGCGCTCATCCGGCATGACCTCGAGGGGCGAAGGACGTACTCACATTGAATCTGCGTTCGCTACTCGAGGCCGACGCTCGCTGGTCTGAGAGATTGCGAATGGCCGAACGGCCAGGAACGCTCCACATCGTTGGAGCGTTCCTGGCACATTCCGGCGACTCCTGGTTCTGGGGTTTGGCGCTGATCGCCGTGTGGGCCATGGGAGCGCCCGCATGGAAGGCGTGGTCGCTGCATCTTCTCATCGCCATCGGCGCCACCGCAGCACTGGTCCTTGCACTAAAGCTCGTCTTTCGTCGCCGGCGCCCCGAAGGCGACTGGGGCGGGATCTACCGCAACACCGACCCGCACTCCTTTCCCTCCGGGCATGCAGCCCGAGGGGTCTTGTTGGCGATCATGGTCTGGGCTATGGGGCCCGGGTGGCTGGCTCCGATTCTCTTCCTCTGGGCACCGCTCGTCGCCCTGGCGCGTGTGGCCATGGGGCTGCATTACCTGTCGGATGTCTTGGCTGGGGTTGCCGTCGGGGGGTTCATGGGCAGTCTGGCCGTCCTGATATTCCCGTATGTTCTGCCCCTCACCTGAAGCGAGACGCCTGCGGCGGCGCGTGCGTGGGCCGGATAGGATCACTCGGGCTGTAGCTGGAGTGCTCAAGAGGGCTGCTGGAGTCTTACTGGGGAACTTGCCAGTCTGAGCCCAGGATCAGGGCCATATCAACCGGGCTGTTTGGATCCGATTGGAGAAGGATCTGGCTTTCCGAAAGCTCGAGGAGCGAAGCCAGATAACTCACCGTGTACGGGAAAGTGTCCTGGTAGACAACGAGCCTGGACTTACCGTAATCCAAGCGGTCGGCGTTACCGATCTCGACGACGTTCAACCCTTGCTGCTTCAGGTAATCGGAGGTTTGGGTCGCCAAACCTTCGATGCCGGCCCCGTTGCGCACCGCTACTCGAGCTTCCTCTAGATCCGCTGCCGACCCGGGGTTGTCGAGACTGACCGATGGGCCGATCGCGCCAGTGGCCGTGAACAAGTCGTCGCGCAGGATTCGGATCTGATCCGGGTTAGGCCTCAGGACATCGGCGCCCGTCGGAAGCTTCTCCAGCGTGACCATATCTGGGGGCGCGATGACGCCGCGATGGATGTTCTCCGGCGGGATCTGGATAAGCAGCAGCCCCAGCCCGACCATCTGGTTCAGGGTGAGGTTTGTGTGAACACCGGAGGCCAGTTCCTTGTAGAGTCTAGGCGCCTTGGCCACGAGTGTCGGGATCATGTTGGAATAGAAAATGCGATCCCTAATGGCGAGGGCCACCCGTTGCTGGCGCTCGGCTCGATCGAAGTCTCCCCCTTCCGTCTTGCGGGCGCGCGCATAAGCAAGCGCCGTGGGACCGTCCATGTGGTAGGCCTTCGCGTGCAACCATCGGCTTAGCCTCCCGATGGGCGAGATCTTTACTTCCTCTTCGACCAGAACGTCTATCCCACCGATCTCATCGATCATCCGCTCGAAGGTCTGGAATTCGATCACCGCATAATACTGGACCGGCAACCCGAGCATGTCCTCCACCGTCTGCATGGCCACGGCCGGACCGCCACCGGGAAGCTTATAGCTCTCTCCCAAAAAATAAGCCGTATTGATCCTGTTGTGCCCAAACCCTCCGGGGATCTCAACCCACAGATCCCGCGGGATCGAGAGCATCCCGACGGTGTTGCTGACGGGATCGATGGAAATGAGCATCATGGAGTCCGTTCGTGGTGGTCCATCTCCGGTTTCCCAGTCGCGGAAATCCAGCCCCATCAAGAGGATCGTCACCCGGTCGGTCCCGTTCCATGGTACGGGTGCTTCGGACAATGTCGCTGCAGTTGGTGTGACGCCGGGGATCGGCGTTTCATCGCTGGAGGGCCGGTCGATAAGACCAAAAGAAGGCAAACCTCCAGCGTTCCATGAGGCAGCAATCTCGCGGACGCTTGAGTAAACCAGATACGCCGACAGGAGCGCCGCGGCGCAGAAGGCCGCTGCCAGAGTCCAAAAGACCCAGTCGGGGATTCTCAAGTCGCGTCGATGTGCTCGTGACATCCGGATTACGGCCTTTCTGCCCGGTCGTCAGGACCTGGAAAACCAGCGGATTATATCACCCCGCCTTGTCGTCCTTCGCCAGCCTTTCCCAGTGAGCCAGGACCTTCTCCAATTCAGTCTCAACTTCTGCGTAACGGATGCCCATTTGACGAACGCGGTCAAGATCTTCAGGCGGAGTCTGGAGTGCCTGGGTGAGACGGGCCAGCTCTTTTTCGAGTTCCCCGATCCGGAGTTCGATGGATTCCAGCTCTCGCCCCGCCCCAGCCGCACGTCCGAGTCGAGATGTCGGCCCGCGACTTTTCAACGCCGGCGCGTCGCTTGCCTGCGGGGGGACCCGGCTCGCCACGAACTCTGAGTAGCCACCAGGTACGATCTCCAAGGTTGTCGTGTCCGTGTGCACGACCCAGACCATGGTCGCCAGGAAGTCGATCAGGTAGCGGTCATGTGAAACAAGCACGAGAGTCCCCTCAAACCCAGATAAGGCTTCTTGGAGCGCCTCCTGACTCGAGAGGTCGAGATGATTGGTGGGCTCATCGAGGAAGAGGAAATTGGCCCCGGCCTGCACGAGCTTGGCCAGTGCCAGCCGGCGGCGTTCTCCGCCGGAGAGGGCCGGGATGGCCTTGTCGACGTCGTCCCCGACGAACAAGTAACGAGCCAGCCAGTCCCGAGCGGCCCGCCGCCCCAGACCAGCCGAGGAACGCTGCAACTCCTCCAAGACTGTGTTCTTCGGATCGAAACCCTCGTCAGCCTGGGCCAGGTAACCTACTCGCAATCCCTCCCCCAGGCGGAACTCGCCCTGGAGTGGCTCGACCTCACCCAGAAGGGTCTTGATGAACGTCGTCTTTCCCGCACCATTCGGCCCGATCAGAGCAATCCGAGCGCCTCGTTCAAGGACGATATCCGGCACTTCAATCAGAGGAGCTTGTCCACCCAGGTGGCCGATCTGAAGACCACGTGTCTCCAGAACCAGCGATCCAGACCGAGTCAGGCGCTGGAAGACCACCCGGAAGGTCTTGTCCACTCTTGGCGGAGAGACCGCTTCGTCACGGAGCATTCGTTCGAGCCTTTTGCGTCTTCCCTGGGCCTGTCTTGTGTTCTGGCCGGCAATGTTGCGCCGGATGTAGGCCTGTTCACTGACTACATGCTCTTGCTGTGCCTGGTAGGCTCCGAGCTGCGAGCGTCGCCGCTCAGCCCTTTGATGGACGTAGGCCGAGTAGTTTCCGTGATACGGTTCAAGCCCCAGAGGGGTCAATTCCCACACATTGTCGACGGTCCGGTCAAGGAAATAGCGATCATGGGAAACGATCACCACCGCGCCCGGCCAGTCCTTGAGCCAACCCTCCAGCCACTCCATCGCCTGGATATCGAGATGGTTTGTCGGCTCGTCCAGGAGTAGTAGATCGGGATCTTCGAGCAGCAAACTCGCCAGCCTGGCCCGGGTACGCTCCCCGCCCGAGAGATTATCCAGCGGCCGGTCGTGGTCGGATAGATCGAACCCGAGTCCGGAGAGCACCTGACGAATGCGGCTCGGATAGATGTACCCGCCGGCGCGCTCGAACGCCTCCTGGAGACCTCCATAGCGTTCCATCGCCTTCTCAGTCAGGGACGGATCAGCCATCGTGGTTTCCAGTCTGGCGAGTTCGGCCTCATCTCGCAGCAGACCGTCAAATGCGGTCAGACACGTCTCCCATAGCGTTCGGCGGTCCGGCCCTTCTGAAGTAGTGCCGTCCATTGTCTCTTGGGCCAGGTAACCAATCCGGAGTGAGCGTGCGCGTTGGACCTGGCCAGTGTCGTGGCCCTCGGCCCCGACCATGATTCTGAGGAGGGTCGTCTTACCGGCTCCGTTCGCGCCGACAAGTGCCACCCGCGCTTGATGAGGTATGGCGAGTGTCACCCCCTCGAACACGACGTGATCGCCGTAGGCCTTTGATAGATCGGTAGCCTGGATGAGCGACATGGGATCCTGCGGCGGATTATAACTGACCCGCATTGCCAGCCAGTCCAGCTCGCGTTTCCAGACTGGAATCGGCTGCGCTATAATTCCGGCCAAGTCACCCAAAAACGAAAATAATGCCCGATCAGCCATCACCCAACTATCGCAGCCTCATGCTCACAGCGGTCGCCCTGGCCGGCCTGGGCTGGCTCGGGCTCTTGCTGCTGCTCCGCGCGACCTTGCCCACAGCCGGGCCGCGCTGGCTCCTCTTCTTCCTGTGGACCCTTGCCGCCACAGGGACCTCACTCCCCTTCGTGTGGGTGCTCCACCGGCGCTTCGCCTCCGAGCGGCCGGCTCCGCCCGGGGTGCTGCTGCGGCATGGGCTCTGGGCGGGTCTATATGCTTCAACCTGCCTCTGGCTCCAGGTGAACCGCAGTCTCAGTATTTCCCTGGCGCTCGTGCTTTTCGTCGGCCTGGCGGCGTTTGAATGGTTCTTGGGGCTCCTGGAACGCAGCACCTGGAGACCTGAGCTTTGAGCCTGCGCAGCCTTCCCTCGATCGAGCGGCTCCTCCAGAGTGAAGGCGGAGCTTCCCTGATCGACGCTTTCGGGCGGCCTCTGACGGTTGATGCCCTGCGAAACGAGTTGGCCGCGGCCCGGTTGCTCGTCCGGAAAGGGAACCCGGCCCCGTCCACCGAGACCCTTCTGGCGGAAGCCCGCCGCAACCTGGGTGCCCGACTCGCTCCCAGTATTTCCCCTGTGATCAACGCTACCGGCGTGATCCTGCATACAAACCTCGGTCGCGCACCGCTGAGCCCGGCCGCTTGCGAGGCGATGCTCCGCGTCGCGGGCGGCTACAGTACCCTGGAATTTGACCTCAGCCTCGGCCGGCGCGGCGATCGCTCGAAGCATGCCGAAGCCAAGCTCCTGCAGCTGACCGGCGCCGAGGCGGCGCTTGTGGTTAACAACAATGCCGCCGCCGTCCTGCTGGCCTTGACGGGGCTGGCCAGGCGCAAGGAAGTCCTGATCGCCCGCTCCCAACTGATCGAGATCGGCGGCGGTTTCCGGATCCCAGAGGTGATGCAGCAGTCGGGAGCCCGACTTGTCGAGGTGGGAACCACCAACCGGACCCATCTGAGCGACTTTGAAACCGCCATTCACGAGCGTACCGGCCTCATCATGCGAGCTCACCACTCCAACTTCAGAATCACAGGCTTCATGACCGAGCCTAGCCTGCAGTCCCTGGTTGAATTGGGCGAGCAGCACCAGCTGAGCGTCTTTGACGACCTCGGCTCGGGCGCGCTGCTCGACACCGCCCTGTTTGGGCTCGGCCACGAGCCTATGGTGCAAGAATCGCTCCAGACCAGGGCAAGTCTGGTGGCCTTTTCGGGGGACAAGCTCCTTGGCGGTCCGCAGGCAGGGATCCTTTTGGGAGAGCGGAGGCTGGTCGACAGGCTGCGCAAACACCCCCTTGCCCGCGCGGTTCGGGCCGACAAGCTCTGCCTGGCGGCTCTGGAAGCCACTCTCACACATTACCTGCTTGACGAGGCGGTCCAACAGATCCCGGTCTGGCGGATGATCGCCGCCGAGGCCGAGACCCTGCGCCGGCGGGCCTCATCCTGGGCGGCCGAACTAGGGCGGGGCCAAGTCGTGCCGGAGTTATCGACCGTTGGAGGGGGCAGCCTGCCGGAGGAGACGCTCCCGACCTGGGTCCTTTCCCTGGATCCGCCGCACCCCGGGCCCTTCTCTGAACGCCTCCGCCGCGCCAATCCGCCGGTTATTGCCCGCATCGCCGACAACCAGGTCAGGTTCGATCCGCGCACGGTCTTGCCCGAAGAAGAAGGCCGGCTTCTCGACGCCGTCCGGCTGGCGCTCATGGGCGAGAGAGATGGGCACGGACCGGACACCCCCAGGCGCAAGCCTAAACGAGCCAGAGAAGACGCCTGAAGACGGCCTCCAGCTCACTCAGGCAGTCCCCGCCAAGATCTGTTTGAAGTGCCAGAGCATGCCGAGACCAATCGGGCCGCGGCTTTACTGCAAGGATGATGGAGCCTGAGAATGCGATCGGACATCGACGCGTTGATGGAAGAAGCCGGCCACGATTTCCTTCTGGTGAGAGGACCATCGATCTCGAACCCGAACATGGTGTATTTCACGGGCTTCGCCAACATGACTTTCGCGACCCTGATCAAGAAGCGCGGCGAGGAGGCGGTGCTGATTTGCAACCCGATGGAGCGCGACGAGGCTGCCAAGTCCGGCCTTCGGCTTAAGAACATCGACGATTACGGACCGTTGCAACAGATCGAGGCGGCCGGAGGAGATGTGATCCGTGCCTCCGCCAAGATTCTGAGTATGGCCTTTGACGAATTCAGAGTCCGAGGTCAGGGTGCGTTGTACGGGCGTCTCGAGATTGGGGAGGCCTACGCTTTGATGCGGCAATTCGAATCGTCGATGCCCACGGTGCAACTCGTAGGTGAGCCGAGAGGCCATGCCGTGCTCGCTCGCGCCAGGACGACCAAAGACGCCGATGAGGTTGGACGCATTCGACGCATGGGCCAGATCACCACCGCCGTAGTTTCCGAAATCGCCGACTTCCTCACATCCCAACGCGTCCGGGGGGATATGCTTATCGACCAAGATGGCCAGCCGGTGACAATCGGCGTAGTCCGGCGCCAGATCGACCTCCAGCTTGCCCGCCGGGGTGCGGATAACCCGGACGGAACGATCTTCGCTATGGGCCATGACGCGGCCGTCCCGCACAGCATCGGTCGTGACGATGAGGCTCTGCGTCTGGGTCGGCCTATCATCTTCGACATCTTCCCCTCCGAGCCGGGGGGAGGCTACTACTACGACTTTACCCGGACCTGGTGCCTTGGCTATGCACCAGATGACGTCCTGCAGGTGTATCAGGATGTGTTAGACGTGTACAGATCTTTGCTGAAGGCCCTGCACGCTGGCGGGGCATGCCGGGACTTCCAGTTTGCGGCCTGCGATATCTTCGAGGATCGCGGGCACCCGACGCAACGCACCGCTCCAAACACCGAGCGGGGCTTCGTTCACAGCTTGGGCCATGGGCTCGGGCTCGATGTCCACGAGTCGCCGACCTTCAGCGGTCTGGCTTCCAACGACGACATCTTGGAGCCGGGCTCGGTCATCACCCTTGAGCCGGGGCTGTACTACCCGGACCAGGATCTGGGGGTTCGGCTGGAAGACACGCTGTGGATCCGTCCCGACGGTACACCCGAGATACTTGCGACGTACCCCTTGGACCTGGTCCTGCGAATGAACGGCGCATGAGTTGCGATCATCGCAGAAAGCGCGGTCAGTCCCATCAAAATTTCCATGAGACCCAAGGGTGAGCAGAGCCGCGCCGCTTAAAGGATGACCACTGGCCGGGCATGGATTCGCCCTGGCGATGGAGAAAAACCGTCGTCACCTTCGCGTACGGAAATCGAGGCGTGGCGCGAGCAACCATGCTAGGATTACAGATTGGCGTGTCGGTGAATGATCCTCACGGACGGTCTTACAAAAAGCGGGGGGTGAACCCTCCCTCGAGCAGGCCGTGAAACACGGGCGATGAGCGAAGAAACCCGTATCCTTGGAATCGAAACCTCGTGTGATGAGACGGCGGCGTCTGTCGTCGAGAACGGCCGGCAGATCATCTCGAACGTTGTCGCTTCGCAGGCGGCCCTGCACGCTCAGTACGGAGGCGTTTTCCCCGAGGTTGCCTCGAGGCGCCACATCGAGACCATCTACCCCGTTGTAGCAACCGCATTGGCGCAGGCCCATGTCGGCATGCAGGCGATCGATGCTATCGCCGTGACACGCGGCCCGGGGCTGGCCGGCTCGTTGGTCGTAGGCGTCAACATGGCCAAAGGCATGGCGCTTGCTTCGGGCGTTCCCCTTCTGGGAATCAACCACCTCGAGGCACATCTCTACTCGACCTGGCTACAACAGGACATGGCCGAGCCGGTATTCCCGTTGTTGGGGTTGGTTGTCTCGGGTGGTCACACTGAGCTGGTGTTGATGAAAGAGCATTTGACTTACGCGCGGCTGGGTGGCACGCTGGATGATGCCGCCGGGGAAGCCTTCGACAAGATTGCCAGGTTGCTCGGGTTGGGTTACCCGGGCGGCCCAGCCATTCAGGTGGCGGCCGAAGGCGGGGATCCCCAAGCTTTCCCGTTCCCTCGGGCCTGGCTGGATGAGACGTGGGATTTCTCTTTCAGCGGATTAAAGACGGCGGTCCTGCGGCAAGTTCGTCGGCACCAGCCGGATCTGGAGGCGGGAGTCGAAGTCCCGCGCCCCGGCCTGCCGATCGCCGATCTCGCCGCATCGTTCGAGGCGGCCGTGGTGGACGTCCTGGTGGGGAAAACGATGAAAGCCGCGCAGGAGTACCAGGCGCACGAAATACTCGTCGCCGGCGGCGTGTCGGCCAACCGTCTGCTTCGTCAGACCTTCATCGAGAAATCACCCATCGCCGTTCGGTTCCCCCCTCTGGCTTTGTGTACAGACAATGCGGCAATGATCGCCGCGGTGGGTCATCAGCGCTATCTTTCAGGCCAGCGAGACGCGCTAGATATCGACGTCTTGCCGACATGGCCACTTGCGGAATGAGGGATTAGGAGGGAGAAGATCGCGCCGGGCGCGATCAGGCAGGTCAAGACGGCCCGGGTGATGGGGCCACGCCGGCGAGCCGGAGTACCAAAGCCTCCTCCTGCCGGGGCAAAGTGCGGGGCTATTCCTCGCTAGAGGCCTCTTCATCCTCCTCGGCCTCGATCGCAGACGGGAGCGGAGGAGGCCAGGTACCACTCTTATGGCCGGCGCGCGAGCTGCCGGTCTCACTTTCCTCGTAGGCAGTCCACTTCGGTTTGGCTTCTTCTGCGATCGGTTCCGGTTCCGGGGCGCGGGACGCAGTCTCCCGCTCTGCGGCGAATTGCCGCCCCTTCTCCGGTGGCTTTGCCTTTGGGCTATCCCCGGTAACACTGGCCAACCTTGAGAGGACCGAATCATCGGGGGGATCCTCGGCCTCCTCATGCGTCTGGCCGTTGGTCCCGGACTTGGCTGGTAGCGCCGGGGGGCGCCAGCCTCCCGATTCAAGTTCCTTGGCCTTTCGCAATAAACGCCTCTCGACAACCGGTGCCTTCTTCTCAACTTTCGCGGCGGGCTTGACATCCCTTGCAGGAGGAGGTTCGGCTTCCGGCTTGCTGGCGGCTTTCTTGGGCGGCTGAGCTGCCCCCCGGCTCCCGGCTTCGGGAGCAGGCCGCGAGATCGGCTCGAAGACAGCCGGCGTCTCTCTCTCCACTTTCGCTGCCGGCTTGACATCCTTCGCAGGAGGAAGCTCTGCTTCCGGTTTGCTCGCGGCTTTCTTGGGGGGCTGAGCCATCTCCCTGCTCCTGGCTTCGGGAGCAGGCCGCGAGATCGGCTCGGAGACAACCGCTGTCTCCGGCTTCGCAGGGGGAATAGACTCAAATGATAGTTCGGATATCGCGGGACTTGGTGCCTCCAGGGCCGCGATGAGTCTCGCATCTTCCTCATCCAGTTCGGGGACAGCACTTGGTTCAGGTCGCTCCTCGAAGCCTTCGACTTCCAGGGTAGGCTCGGGCTCCGGGATCTGCGGTTCCTCGACCGAGAACCCCATCATCCGCCCCAGGCTGACGACTTCCTTGACCAAGCCTCTGGCCGTACCGGCGGCTCCTGGCTCGAGCGGTTGGGTGGCAAGCCACACCAGCCCCTGCCGCAGCCGGGTAAAAGCGTCTTCCACCATCGTCCCCTGACTGATGCTCTGCTCCTCCCCTTCCATCTCGCCGATGATCACGACCTTCTGTTTCCTGGGTGTGCCATGAAGGACGTCGACGGCTGTCAGTCGGACCATCCGCCCGTTGATTTCGACCTCGACGCTGGGCTCACTCTCAGTCTGGTGGACCGAGTTAATGAACTCCAGAATCGGCTGCTCCTTGGCATGTCTCTCCTGGGCCAACCACTTCTCGGCCTGCGGGTTGCTCATGGCCACCCGGCCGCCCTCTTCGATGACCGCAACACCCAGCGGGAGCGAGGTCAGCAGATTGAGCAGGTCCCTCTGCCGGTCACGCAGTTGGCGGATCCGCTGCGTGACCTCGTCTTCCAGCATGTCCCCCCTGCGTCTCTGGACTTCGGCCATCCGCCGATTGTCCAGGAGCAGCTGCCGGAATTCCATTGCCCTGGTAACGACCTTGTCGAAAACACTCAGATGATCGAAGGGCTTGGTGAGATAGGCGAAGGCACCGTTGTTCAGGGCATCGACCGCATTGTCGATCGTGGCCGAGGCCGTCGCGACCACCACCTGAACATTCGGATCTCGCTCCTTGGCTATGTGCAGGAGCTCGAGGCCGGTCACCTCCGGCATGTAGATGTCGGTGATGATCACATCGTAGTCGTTCTTTTCAATCAAGGCCTGAGCCTGGGCGCCATCCAACGCCTGATCAGGCGTGATGCCCATCTTGCCCAGGCGTCTGACCATCAGATCCAGCAAGGACTGGTCGTCGTCGGCCACCAGCAATCGAAGCTCGCCATCGGTGGTCATCTTCCGCATTCCCTCGCAGGACGGGCTGGTGGTGATCCGGCCCCGGCCCCAAGGCCGGGTCCCAGCAACCGGCTACTGCCCCAAATCACTTGAACCCCCGCTACCAGCATACGACGGCGCAGCACCCCCGTATAGCGTGCCTTCCGTCCCAGCGGGGCGACCATGACCTTGGTACGGCCCCAGTGGGGCCTGGGCCCACGGCTGGCGAAGCCCACCTGCTTTGAACGGCGCCTGGCCGCCCGTATCCGGTCGGAGGTGGTCATGGGGTCTCCTCCGAGCCGAGCGATGTCGAGGGCTCTTTGAAGCGCAGGACCGGGGCGTGGGCGTGGTCCCCCATGAGCGATCTGCCCACTACCCGACTCTAGGGTAACGCCGGTCGTATCTCCAGGAGTCCAAACTGCAAGGTGAATGTAACTTCGGACGGCGGGGCTGGCCGGAGAGGGGAGCAGGATCAGGGAGCGATGCTCCCCTGAGCGTACACCGTGTAGGTGTCCAGCGGTGCCGCGGCGGTGTTGTCGTACAGCCGGAAGCAGTAGTTACCGCCGGGGGTCGCATTCCCGGTCGCCTGGAGCGCGAACTCGATCTCGGTGAATCGATCGGCGGCGAGCGTGATGGCGCCCGTGGCGTTGCCGGCGTCCTTCAACATGCCGGCAATGAAGCTGGCGGCCTCATCGAACAACCCCGGCGAGATGTTCGAGGTGGCTTCGCCGTCCGTGATGTAGGCCGAGTTCACGATCTGCCAGTGACCGCTGCTGTCGGTGGGAATCGCTGAGTAGCTGCCCGAGCTGCAAACGGCGGTCTCGGCCACCTGCAGTTGATAGGTCACGCCGCTCGAGCTGAGGGTTCCCTCATTGGAGACCTCGACGCGCAGACGCCGGGTCGTGCCGGTCGCCAGGCCGCTGATGGCGGTGTCTTCGGCGGCGGCAAACGTCGCCGCTCCAGAGGTCAGCCGCTGCACGGCCAGAGTCCGCTGGTGCATGGTGGCGGTGCCGCCGGTCGTCCTCCAGCGTACTTCGATGGCCTGCCCGGCTCCGACTCCGGTCACGTAGGCGTGGGTGGCCACCGGGAAGGAGGTGTTGGGGATGGAGCCTTCCGTGAAGACGCGCCGTTCGGAATGCGAGAGTTGGACGCCGTTCACGTAGATGGAGGCGTACTGAGTGGAGGTGGCCAATGAACCTTCCATGGAGCTGCTAAACCAGATCAGGTAATCCCCGGCGCCCGGGGTGATCGACATGCCGGACAGGGCGACATCGGAGGCGCTGGTGGTG
>Ga0209342_10000261_pt1 | contig 59111 bp, 50 predicted proteins | sample RifCSP16_2_FD_184023 | JGI IMG/M metagenome (GOLD analysis project Ga0209342, IMG submission 184023) | Soil microbial communities from Rifle, Colorado - Rifle CSP2_sed 16_2 (SPAdes) (version 2) | ecosystem: Environmental > Terrestrial > Deep subsurface > Rock core/Sediment | place: Rifle... | reverse complement strand
TCGATTTTCGCCGTGACGTTGATCACGTGCGCTTCGAACGCGGCGAAGAGAGGGAGCATTGCAATAGCTGTCCCCGCGGCCGCGATTCCCAGAATAATCTTTTTCTTCATATATTTTTTATTTATTAATAATTATAATAATTTGAAATGAAATTTATTTGTTTATTATTCTGCTACGCATGCCGTGCTGTACGTTAGCTTGTATAGAAGCCCTGCCGGGTTAACCTGTTCCCCTCCGGGAAAACCTTGGTTCGTAACGGTGATTTCAATTGTATTATTTCCCGCGGACAGGTACGGAGTGACGTTGCAGGAGTCCTGGGTCCCAAACTGGAAGTTATTCGCGTTTGCGTCGAGGCAAGTCGTGGCAACGTTATTTATCTCAACCGAATATGTATTGTCGGTCGCGATATCGAGAATTGCGGAAGTAACGGTCCCTGTAAGATTAAATGTTTTGACGAAAGTAAATGTTTCATCATTATCCGGGTTGCCGACTCCGTCTTCCTCCCAAATCCATGTCGCCCCGGGAATCGAAGCTGTCCACGCCTGGTGGATGAAGGAAACCGCCAACGCGTTCGCTCCGCCGTTTTCGGTTACTGTATTCGTGGTATCGGAGACAACCGTTGCCCCCGTAACGGGCTCGCACGGAGTCGTGGTACTGATTCCCGAAACCTCAACCCATAGGTCGCATCCGAAAGTCTTGTGCTCGTTCGCGATCGGCTGGGTGTAGTCGTCCGGGTTCGCTTCCGAATTAAATTCGTGGACGAAGTCCGCCCAATCCTGCGCGCAATAACCGCCGAAGCACGGCACCTTCAAATCAATATTCCATGTGTCCTTCGTGTCCTGTTCTGATTTCGCCAAGCGTCCTTTGACGTCAAAGCTTTTAGCTATCGGAAGCGTCCAGGAAGCGAGATCGATCGGTCCGTGAAAAGCGTTAAGCCCCGCGCCGTCGTTCTCGCCATTCGGGGCGGTTCCATCGGTTGAAATTTCGTGTTTAGAAAGATATGGGCACAAAAGCGGAAGGAGCACGTATCCGCCAACGTGGTTTTCCGTGCCGATGACGCGCTCGCAGGTAAAGTTCCCTTGGCCGTCTTCGATTGCCGGTTCGAATTCGGAATATTGGACTGGTTTCGTTTCGGGAATCGGAAGCCCGCACTTCGGTTTCTGCCTGATAAAATATTCAACGTCGTCTACCCTGTCTTCTTCTATAAACGACTGCGAGAGGAAAACATCGAAAGTTTTGTCGAGTTTTTCCTGCGGGAAGACCGTCCCGAATTTGATTTCATTCACGGGAACGGATAATGCATTCTCGATTTTCGCCGTGACGTTGATCACGTGCGCCTCGAAGGCTGCGAATAATGGAAGCATCGCTAATGCCGTTCCCCCGGCTGCAATCGCGATTAGTATTTTCTTCTTCAACATAATGAATAATTTAAACTATTAAATAAAAAAACCGGCCAAATATACTTGTCCCCGGCACAAATAGTTTTAAACCCTATATTGTTAGAGTCTAATTATAGGGAAGCCTCGTGGCAAGACGCAAGATTGCCAGAATCTGGAAAACCTGTGCCAATATTGTGGATAAATAGCGGGAAATCTCTCAATATCCGCCTCCCCGCCTATCTAAATTCATCTCTAAATTCATCAAAATCATAAAAGTAACTATTTTCGCGATCGCGAGAATACTTACTTTTATATTCACATCCCAAATTTTATTTCCGTTTTATACTTTACATATGGCCCGGTATAGCAAACTTGCCCTCCAGACCCTTTCCCTTCTCTCGCATGGGCTTCTTCTCGGCTATTCGCGCCGGGGAAAAGAGCGCCGAGAACTTCTCGCCCAATCCGACCGGCAATGGATGGAGATAGACCGCAACCAACTTTTCCATGCGCTCAAAGTTTTAAAAATGCAGGGGCTTGTCGACATCATTGAAAAAAATGACAAGCGCACCGTACGCATAACGGACAGGGGCAAAATCCGCGCGGACGCGGGCTTGATTTTCGGACTTGAGGTCCGTCTGCCAAAAAAGTGGGATGGGAAATGGCGGATAGTCATTTTTGATATTCCCGAGGAACGGAAAAAAATCCGCGATTCCTTCCGCTCGCACCTAAAGAGGCTCGGCTTCCACGAATTCCAGAAGAGCGTTTTCGCCATTCCGTACCCGTGCGAAGACGAGATTACGATCCTTACCAACTTCCACGGCTTAAAAGATAGCGTTAGGTACCTTGAGGCCAAACTTAGCTACGACGAAGATCTCCGCAAATCCTTCAAGGTTTAAACGCCTAAATTTAGAACATTAGAGAAATTATAATAGTAAGTATTCTCGCGATCGCGATAATATCGACCATTCAAATATTCGAATCTAAATCTAAAGACAATGACCCTGAAAGGACCTCAAGGGCGCCTGCTTGCGGCTGAAAGCGGATTTGCGGCTTAAGCCCAGATGATTTAGATCCTAACTGAAGAATCTGACGTATATGGCGGCGAGTGCCCCTGTTGCCATTGCCGCGAACCAATTCCAAATGGAGTCAACTACCGCGAAGAATCTTGGCGCCCTGGGTGCTGGAGGAATTTCGATTTTATCCGAATCGCTGATCTCCTCGGGAGAAATTTCATCGATCGAATTTAAGATGCGCGTCTTGGTGTCGTCAATTATTTTCGGAAGGTCGTTGATTGTCGGCACGGTAGTCGTATCTCCAAGGACTTCGGGCTCGCTTTCGGGCAGCGCTTCAGTCGGAGTTGGGGTCGGTGTCGGTTCGGGCAGAGGGGCCAGAACTTCGATGGAGCTTTCCGCGAAGACGAAGTACCGGACTACTTCCCTCTCGTCTTTTCCGGAGAATTTAGCTTTGTTCGTATATGTTCCCGGCTTCGCAGTCTTGGGAATCTCAAGGGTGTACGTTATTTTAATTTCTTCATCGCCGTATATGGTGTCTAGACTCCAGTTTTTCTGGTCTACGGGATTCTCGTCCCCCTCAAAGTAGAGCTTGTCCTCCAAGTTCGCGCTATACGCGCGCCCCGAGGAGTTGTTTTCTAAAACTATTTCATAATCGACTTTCCCTCCGGCGTATACGGATGTCGTAGCATTATTGGTTTTTGTCATCTTGAAATCCGGGAGCCCGTAGTTCATTATGTTCGCTTCGCGCGGGCGGTACAAAAGGACGGATGTGCGCTCGAAATTGTCGGCGGTCGAGGCGTCGGGCTCAAGGAGGCTCGCGGATGATTCGTTAGAAACAATATACCCTCCCGGCGGGAAACTGTCCGAGACAAGCATTGTATAAGAAATTATTTTTACTTCTTTCGGCTTCATCGCGCCTAGATTCCAGACAATGGTATCGTCGTCAAGCATTGTCCCCCCGTTAAGTTCGCCTGTGCGCAAGAAACTCCTGTTAAAATCGTTTTTGATGCGGACATCCGTCGCGTCCGTATCCCCGTTGTTGATGGCGGTCAACTTATATTCGAGGGCGTATCCCGGGTTGATTGAATTTGGAACGTTAGCCAAACTCTCCCCGATCCATATATTAGGCCTGCCGAAAGCGATGTTCCCCTTCCAGTTTCCAAAAACATTCACAAGCGCTAAGATCCAGTTCCTGCCGACAACATTCGTGTTAGCCACGTTGATGACGTTTGCCGCCGCGTTCGCGTTTCCGGTCGAGATGAATCCCGCGCCTCCATTTCCGTTGACTTTATTTTGACCTGTTAACGCCAATACGCGGATATTATTTTGTATGTTGGCGGAATTCGTATTCGTAATATTGACGTCGCCTGAGCTACTCGGAGTCGAACTTGCTCCGGAGTCCCCGAAAATCGAGAGGCCTCCGGGAGTCTCCATCCACGAAAATCCGTCGGGCGCGGAGAAGACTTCCCCGTCCCAATCCCCGAAAAACCTAAACGCGATGAATACGGAGTCCGATCCGAAAATATTTGTATTCGCCTGCGTTACGACATTGGTTACCGAATTTGCGTCTCCGGTCACAACCAAACCCGATCCGTTTCCGTTCGCTTCGTTATCCCCTGTTCCGGCGTCAGCCGAAACTCCGTTTGCAATCTCCGCGGTGTTGTTGTTGGTAGCAATCACATCTCCCTCGCCAGTGCAGCAATTGAATTCATACTTTGAGGGAAGGATCAAGTCCCCCGCCCAGCTCCCGAAATTGTTTAAGATCAAAAATAGGTAGTTTGATCCGATTATATTCGTGTTCGCGACGTTAAAAACATTCGCCGCGGCGTTCGCGTCCCCGGTCAGGATTATTCCGTCGCCCAAGTTGCCCGAGGCGGAATTGTCTCCAGTGCCCGAGCGCACAATAATATCGTTCGTAATATAGGCGGTATTATTATTGCTTACAGTAAGGTCGCCTTCCAAAATCGTGCAATTGTCCTGGCAGGCCTCGGAAAATCCGTACGTGCGGAGGTCAAGGTCTCCAAGATACGAGGCAAAAAAGTTTAAAATTCCAAGCCATCCGTCCGAATCCGTTATCGTCGTATTGACGATGTTGATCACATCGGCGGAAGCGTTGGCGTCTCCGGTCGAGATGAGTGCCGTTCCGGAATTGTCGTTCGCGGAGTTTGCGCCGGTGTCTGCTGCGGATTCTCCGTCGGTCGCAACTTCGGCAGTGCTATCGTTCGTGACTTCGGTATTTATTAAATCTTCTCCTCCAGTATTATTTTCCGAGCTTTCCGTGCTCACAGTTTCTTCGGCTGGGCCTTCCGGCGTCGGTGTTGCTTCAGGAGTTGGCGTTGGATCTGGCGGCGGGCTCGTAAGCTCGCTCGAGTTAACATTATTTTCTGTCGTTAGGTTGGAAGTCGCATCTCCGGTATCGATAACTGTTACATTATCTGACGCGGGAGGAGTCTCCTCGCCTCCGCAGGTATTCTCCCCGCAAGTTGGCACTGGGGTAGGCGTCGGCTCAGCTTCGGTTACTGTTTCTGTCTCAGTCTCCGTTGTCGCCTCTTGGGCCATCATTTTCCCGGAAGGAATTCCAAAAATTGTGAGCGCGGAAACAAGCGCCAGCGCGACTGTTATATTTTTAAAATATTTTGAATATTGATAAGACATGGTAAATTATTTTTTTAATAAACTTCTCATATATTTGTCCCCCCTTGGATGAGTCTCTCTCCCTTGCCGGGGGCAAGTCGGAGAGACTCGTCCAAAGGCTCCGACCGAAGCCGGAGTCCCTTGGGCTATAAGCCTAGCGGCGAATTCTCGTTACGTTCGTGTTCACAGTGTTGAACACGGTCGCAAAAGAAGTTGCGCTGCCAGTGGAGATTAATCCTCCCCATCCTGCGTCGCCGTTGTCTCCGCCGTCTCCGGCCGAGTTGTCGTCGTCAGAATAGGTAACGTCTCCGCCGTCTCCGGCTGCTCCGCACTCGCATTCAGAAGCATCGCCTCCGTCTGCAACGTTGTATCCGGTCTTGGCGCGAACATCAACATTATTGCTGACCGATGCGCCGTTGTCGTTGGAAACGCTGACGTCGCCGTCCTCGCTATCCTCTTCACAGCCGCAAAGTTCAACCCTGGTCCTGTTGTAGTTCAAGTCGTTGGTAACAAGAGCGTCAGCGTATGCATCGCCAGTGACGATGACTCCGCCGTCGCCTCCATTACCTCCGTTTCCGCCGTTTCCGGCAGAATTGTTGTCGTCAGAGTAATTAACATCTCCGCCGTCTCCGGCTGTGCTCCCGCTTCCGCCGTCGGCGTCATTGCCTCCGGTCGAAGACGATACGTCTACGTCGTTTGAAACGTTAGCACTGTTTGTGTTGGTCACGTCGACATTGCTGTCGTCATTGAACCAATTCCAGTCGAAAGCCAATGCAGGCGTCGCGTAGAGGCCGAAGGCCATCGCGGGCACCAACATTGTAGAAGTTACAATTTTCTTCAACATATTATTTTTTGGTTTAACTTAGCTCCGATAAAATTTTGAATTCGACCTTTGCTTAAGTCCCCCGGCCCAATAGGAACAGGGATCAGAACGCCCGCTTTTCTTCGGGAGCTCTGATCCTCGTTTCTTGTCGGAAAATAAAAATGCCGTTTTTCTACGAAAGAAAACGGCTTAGAAAAAGTCTCTAAAACATGACCTGTATTCAATTGGGGGAAACCAAAAACCTTGGGCATAAATTTCTACTTCCACCTCGGTTTCCCCAACGAGACAGACTTATTCAGTTACTTATAATCATTTGTATCCTATAATAAAAGTACAGTCAAGAAGTTTTGCACAAGTCTAAATTTAAGGCCAGACAAGGGCCCTGAACCAGGGGAAACAACAACAAAATTGTCGTTCGGCTCAGAGCCCGTGTCCGGTCTAAAACAGGGTTAAAAACCTTACTAAATCCTATAATAGGGTCATATGATTTGACCTAAAAGTCAATAGGACTTTTGCCCAGGCGCAAATATAGCATGGTTTTGAATTTGTATAAAAAATTCTGGTCGGATGGAGTCAATACTATATTTTTTGTCGTAGTTGCACCCGCTTCACTTGAGAAATCCACAGCCTCCGTTTCGTATCCCGTCTTTTCGAATTTTACGGTGTGGATATTCCCCGGGAGAAATACCTGGAACTGCCCTCCAGAATTCGCGCGCGTTTTAAAATCTAAATCCGGAATGCTAATCGTCACATCGCCGACAGCCGAACCCAAAGGATCAACTATAATTCCGGATACAGCGCGAGCCGTGTAATAATCTTTAACGGCTACATAAGCTGCCTTCGCCCTATCCCTCTCGACTAGCGCCGTTGAACCGCCTTCAAGCACCCAGTAATTTACATACGGTATAGTTTCGCTTTTTATATAAAGTTCGCGCAAAAGCGAGCGGACGAATTTCGCCTGCTCTGCCTCGTTCATCTCCCCATTGATGTCCGGAATGGGCGCTCCGAATTCTCCCAAGCCTATATCGATGCCAAGCCTCTTTCGGATGTCAGAGATGTCTTCCCCGAACACATTCGCTCTTTTAGTATAGTGGTCGATCACAATGCCCTTGAGCGCCTGCGCCGTCGCCCTATCCATCACTTCCTGCGCGATGTCTCCATTCATTGAGGCAACAAGAGTAACTTTTTTTCCCATCGCATCGAAGGCGCTCCGTGAATCCGTAAATTCGTCTATTAAAAATATTCTGTATCCAGCTTTGTCCGCTGTATTTCGAGGATCCCCTGGGCCTCCGTTTTCGCATTCGTGGCAAGGAGTGAAAATATCACCATCTCTAAAAAGTTCCGGATATTTATTAATGAGGTTCGCTAGTTTTTTCCGGTGCTCCTCGCGCCCGATCCTCGAATAGTTAAACCATCTCTCCCAGCCGGAAAAATTCCCCCTAAACCAGACTGAAAGCCCGTGAGCGCGGGCGGACTCTACCCAAAGCTTCATAAATGGGATAAATTCCTCGTCGTAGGGCGTCCCTATCGCGACATGGGTCGCGCCCGCGCCCACTATAAGCCCCATTTGCCGTTCGATTACTTTATCGAAATTTGGATCGCGCGCCCTTTCGCGGGCGAGATCCCTCGAATATTTCATAGTATCAATGGCTTGCACCTGAAAAAGTTGGTCGCGGAAATCCTGCCGGACGTAAACTTCGGGTTCGTAGGAAAAAAGCGAAATCCCCCCTAAAACGATGAGGAGCAGAAGAGAACCCGCAATTTCGAATAATTTTGCAACCATATCCCTAAAATTAATTGTCCCCTATCCGCTTAAATATAAGAATGTCATCAGAGGTATATGCCTTCTCAAAATACTTGTATAGGCGTCCGTTTAGTCCCGGGTCCTCGTATATGCGCCTCCAAAGATCGTCGTCCCTCTGGATAATTATCCAGTTCGCATATTTTTCAGGCGCTACGAGCGATTCTTCCCAATACGGTTTGTTCCCGATATAGATAATATTCTCCATCGGGATGGGGGTGCGAATAATGCTTAATACCCTCTTATAGTCATCCATAAGGATGAGGCCATCGTCGTAATTTCTCGCGAGCCAATATTGCGCGTCCGGCAATTTCGCGGTCGCCGAAGAAAGTCCACGGGTCCCATCTTCAAACGCCAGGACCGGCGAGAAACCGCTAAGGAAGAGAAGCGTCTGGGCGAGAACGATGATTGCCAGAAGAATTTTTCCAAAATAGCCGTTTTTAGCCGCGAGATAGCCCACGAATATCGCCGCAAAGGGAGCCATCAAAACCCCGTAGCGGACATTGAACAGGGTCCATTCGAATGTCGTCGGCGTGAGTCCGGGCATAAACATTATTGACTGCCCCAAAAATAAAGTGATGACATTGAAGAAAAACGGGACCAAAAGCAAAAGCAAAATATAAAAGCGGTTTTTTGCCGTGCGGTCGAAAAGAAAAACGAGCATGCCCAAAATTGAGGCAATGAAAACAAGGACTCCCGCCGAAGACATGCTTGCGACAAAATAATATTCGAGGGAGACCGCAATGTCGTGATAAGCCGGGAGCTGGCCTTTAAAAGGCCAGCCCATCTGCTGGGAGTTCGCCGAGAATTGACTATGCGTGAAATACAAGGGATCTCCCAAGATAAGAAAACTCCACAAAAGCCAGAGAAAAATTCCGAAAAAGGCGAGCGTCGCGAATAAAATAAGCCGCCCCTCGAATTTTTGAAATTTTCTGCGCCAAAGATAATATAAAAATAAAATCCCCGCTTCCATCAAGACGAGCGCCCAGCCGTCGTAGCGCGAAAGAGTCGCGAAGAGTCCAAAGAGCGCGGACATAATCAATGGATAAAGTTCGCCCTCCTCCATGAATAAAATAAAATAATATGTTGAGAGGACAAAAAAGACGATTAGCGGAAGCTCGGTCATCGGGGTGGATTGGAGATAGAGCACGTTCGGGTTCAAGATGAAAATGAGCGAGGCGAGAAACGAAGCTCCGGTATTTTTTGTGAGCAACTGTGTAGTCTTATATATGTATAGTGCGGAGACAACGAAAGCGATTCCGGAGACAATCGAGCCCGCGAGGCCGCTCCGCCAAAAAATATCAAAATATACAAACGGCATAAGGAGGATGTGCGGCAGAGGCAGCCAAATTCCTCCAAGCTGTGCGAACCCGGGGGTCAAACTGTCGACCACGCGCTTGGCAATATTTAGGTGGGATTCCGCGTCGCCGTACGCGGTTATGTACCTATTTACGAAAGCCCAGACTGTGGCCAGGAGGCCCGCTAGAAATGCTAAGAGCATGACCCAGTCTTCCGGGCTATATATCGAAGCGATGCGCGGGAATATCCGAAAATGCGATTTTTTAATTACAAAAGCATTAGCCATGGTTTTTGTCACGTAGTACGAGCAAGGTTAAAACGGCCGCGAGCGCGATTACTATGTATATGGCCAGGTAATACGCCTCCAGGCTAAATTTTCCATCGAAATAAGTATTGTAGATAAAACTCGAGCTCTGGTTTTTATTAAGGAAATCCAAATTCAGGAGAAAATTATGTTTGTGCGCCGGGAGCAGGATCGCTTCCGATTTCGTCGGTATGGCATTCGACGTAAGGGCGCCTAAAAGCGCGATTGCGGAAGAATAAAGGAAAAGCAGAAGCGCTAAATTCTTTTTGAACCGAGTGAATACGCCTCCTGAAATAAACGCGCCCGCGAAAATCGAGAGAAACGCCATCGACGGGATTAAATAACGCGGTCCATATGCCCATCCTCCCCAGGGGTCTCCCCACGAGGAATAGAGCGCCAAGTTTACAAAAATGAGAGATAAGGCCAAAATATATTCGGCCCGGATGCCGATGTCGCGCGATTTTTTCCAGAAAAGCCGGGTGCCGAAGAGAGATAAAATAAAAATAGGATAGAAAAAGAATAGGCCGCGCTCATCCGAGAAAAGAAGGACATAAAAGCCCTTAGGGATATTGCGCTCGGAGAAAAAGGCTCCGATATCCTGCGTTTGCTCAGGCGACTCCATGTTGATTGGGATTTCTTTATGGTATCCGGCGATGCCTCCGGCGAGCTGTAGCCATGAGCCGTAATAATGAGCGTTATGCCAAAATTGAAAGCTCATCGCCAAAACAAAAACTATGACAGTCGCGATTGCCGCCCACTTTATGGAGATGGCAACCCCTTCTTCCAATTTTTTGACCGAGAAAGTCGAGTACGCGAAATAAAGCATAATCGGGAGCATCATTGCCGCATTCGGATAATCGACAAAGATCGAGAGCGCGTACGCTGCCCAGACCCAGGACGCGTAAAGCCGGGAGTACGGGCCCGATTCATTCCGGAATTTCCATGCGGCATAAAAAGCCGTTGTCATAAAAAGAACGGTAAAGAGATGCTGGTAGAGCGTGATTGAATAATTCCAGGCGGAAGACGCAAACGCGAAAACGAGGACGGAGAAAAAGGAGGCAGGGGCGCTAAGCGCGAAGATATTTCTCGCGATTTTGTAGATGAACGCGGCGGAGATCGCGCCTATAATAATTTCCATGAAAAAAACGGCGACCTGGGCCAAATTAAACTTGGCGCCGATTAAATAAAACGGTACGGCGAAATAGGTAACTCCCGGCGCGAAGAAACTGTAGAATTTTCCGCCCGCGACTCCGACATCCGGATACGCCACATCCGCCCAATCGCGGGTAAGAGCGAAGTCTCCCTTTTCAGCCAATGCCACAACGTGAACATATCTCCCCCGCTCGGGCGAGAGCTCAAAAGCTCCGGAGGGTTTTTCTAAATTTTCCTTGAAATCGCCGATTCCCGGAATTCCAAAAGCTCCCCGGAGTGTTAGCGTATATAAAACGAGGACTAGAAAAATAATTGCGGTTATAATTTTCGAATCTTTTTTCATAGAGGCGTATAATAAATTTCGCATTCTTCGGGTATTCTGCCTTCGGGGAAAAGCCCGGAAACCTGGCTCCTGTACGCTTCAATCATTTTTCTTTTCTCCGAAAAATTTTCTTTCCACTCGAAAGCAAAAGTTCCGATCTTCGCGATTTCCTTAGGTTTTGCCGCGCTCCTTATATTATACGGGAAATCCGACCATAATATTACGCGCTCCCCGAACGCCATAAGGCAGGCGTCACGCGTAAGAATGTGGTCAACGTGGGAGCTTAGCCCAAGCGGGCAAAACACAAAAAACCTATTTCCCGTTCCCGCTAAGCCCGATAATACGCTGGTAATTTCTTTCTTAGTCTCTCTGTCGCGCGGGGAAATTTTATTGGAAGCGACAAGCAGGCGATAAATTGGGTAGACATGTACAAATTCCGGGAGCAAGCGGCCCAATATTTTTTGCGCTAAATTCGGCGACGGTATTTTTCTCCAAAGCGCGTCCACAAAACCGAGATGGACTGGCTTAATCCCAAGAATAGAAAATGCTTTCATATCTTCTTCGGTCCTGGCGCGAAAAAGCGAAGCGGCATCTCCGTCAAACCCCGAGAGTCTTAAAAATTTCTTCGCCGAGAGCGTCGCTGGCTCATCGCTTTTTGTGAAAATAGTCGCGACCGTAATAGGCACGCCGGATTTTGCCAGATGCGCCATTAATCCTCCAGCCGAAAGAGCTGCGTCGTCAAAATGAGGCGAGACGAAGTAGCACGGTGTCTTCTCTTTTATTATTTTGCCGATTAGATTATTTTCCATATAAAATCCTTATACATATCCGCTATTTTATCCCAGTCATATTTTTTGGCCTCGGCGATAGCGCTCTGGGAAATTTTTCGGTAATAATCGTCATCCAGGAGTAGCTTCATAATTCCGTCCGCGAACATCTTTTTGTCAAACGCCTTGATTTTTACCGCAGCGCCTTCGGGAATCCATTCGGTTCCGGGAATGTCAAAAGCTACGACGGGGATCCCGCGGGACATCATCTCGAGGGCGGCCAAGGAAAAAGTCTCGAACCGCGAAGTAACGACGCCGATTTTTGTTTTTTCAAGAAATTCATCTTTCTTCCTGCCCTCGACATATCCGACCACGTCCACTTTGTCTTTGAGCCCATTATTTTTTATTATCCTCCCCAATTCGGCAATATTTTTCTTGGACCCGTAGCCGGCGATCGCCAGACGGATATTGACTTTTCTGCTTATTTCCGCAAATGATCCGATAAGAAAATCTAGTCCCTTCTGGTCTATCTCTATTCTGCTCATAAAAGAAATGTGTCCGTCTTTCCTATTTTTTACTTCTTCCGATTGGGGAAGATTCACCCCGTTCGGAATTATCCTAACTTCGGCAAACTTATTCTTGGATTTAACCTCTTCCATATTATTGCCGGTAAGGACAATAAAATACTTATAAAATTTAAGGCCTAAATTCTCGATAATCCTGAATGAGATGCGGTATTTTCTCTGCATATCTTTGGCGGCAAGCATGTGAACGAGGCCTATGACCGGTCTTCTCGTGAAGAGAGGCGTGAAGGAGCTTGAGAAAGGCGGAGTGAAGCTTTCAATCCATAAATCAAAATCTTCCGTCATGGCGCGGATGGGAATAAAAAAATGATATAGAAGCTGTCCCAATTTCGGCCCAAATATAGAGAACCCGATGCGCTTGTAGGCCACACCTTCGCGGACTTCATCAGTTGCTCCCCTATGGTTCCCATAAAGAACGCGTACTTCAAAATTTCTCGCGAGCCGCTTTGCCACTTCGTGGACAGCGTGAGCTCCGCCGCCGCCATACGCCGGATTTTTGATATTGTCGTAGCTTGAAATGATTATTTTCTTATTTGTGCTCCCGGCCTTGATAGGGATTTTGGTTGATTCCGAAATTTCCCAGAGCGCCGTTTTTCTTTCTGGCTTTCTTAAAGTAAGCCGGCTCAGCATAAAATTCAGTGCGAGCGCGAAGGGTGCATATATCGGGTCTCGAATAAAATATTTTAATATTCCAGTGATTTTATAGCGAACCGGGATGATATGGACATTTGAAGCTTCCTCTCCAAAATGTTTCTTGATTAAAATTTGCTCCGTGCCGAAAGTCCGGTTCGCGTGCGCGATAAAATCGTGCCATGTGATGGGCGGCCAATAATAAATCACGGCATCGTCGATATATTTAAATCCCCCCGCTTTTTTTGCCATTAAATATTGATAGACCCTTTCCTCAATGGCCTCGGCGGGAATCCGCAGGGTTTTTGCAAAAGACTTCCGGTATAAGGTTGCGGCGCCATAATAATTCTGGACGTGGTCTTTTCCCGGCACGCCAAAACGAATCGAATCCCACATTGCGTAACTCGCGTAAAGCATGCGCGCGACAAAATTCTTCGGACGGAGAGGAATTTGATGGGCTGCCAACATGGCCTTTTCCGGGTTTGCAATAGCGTTTTTAACCATCGTGTCGAGGAAGTCCTCGCCCTTGATACCAATGTCCGCGTCAAGAACTATCAGGAATTCGCTTTCCAGGTCGGCGAAGATCTCGTTTAGGATGTTTGCCTTGCCTCGCCTCTCCCTTTTTTCGAGTAAGGAGACCTCTTTATGCGCTCTAGATACCCGGTTAACGATGTCCGGAGTTCTGTCCGTAGACCCGTCCGAATAGACAACTATTTTATCCAGCGCGAAAGAATTCCTATTTTGCGCCAATATTCGCGCGAGCACATTTTCAATTGTGCGCTCCTCGTTATACGCCGGTATGGCGATCTGGAGAGACGGCCTATTTTTGTCCGTAAAGTTATTCATGGCTTATAAGCAATTTCTTTAATTCCTTGAAGCCCCGATAAAACTTTGGCCTTTTCGCGGCCGCCCGATAGGCGTTTTCCCGAAATCTAAGCAGGGCCGAAAGAAAGTTTCTTGAAAAAACATTTTTGGATAATACTGCGGTGTAAAGCTGGCAGCTTTGATCCGTGAAATCCGTCTTAAACCTGTCGCGACCCTTGCCGAGGCTAATCTCGTCCGAACCTTCGCCATTCAAAAATTCCAGGAAGTTTACGAAAGTAACAAAGCCAAGATTATAATATTCGTATCCGGAGAGATAAGCTTTTTGGCTCGCGATATAGTTATTTTTTAATTTGAAGTAAAGCCAATACGCGGCGGGTTTATTGTCAAAAGAAAAGATCTGGATCAGAACATTCTCTGGAAGCTTTTCTGAAAGAAGGGAGTAAAAAAGCCTGGCGTCCTTGCGCCAAAAAACTCCCCTGCCCTGCCTCTGCTTCACGCTCGCCTTGTCAATTTCAAAACAATTTTCGAGAGCGCTTTTTGAGGCGCCGGATTCTATTATGGTGTTGGCTTTCTTATCGCTGTTATTAATCCGATTTAAGGAATTTTTTATTTTCTTTCGGTTTATCTTGCCTAATTCTCCTTGGGTAAAATCCATAAAAAACTCTTCGTCGGATGGGAAGATTATCGACTTGTTATCGCTTGATGTAAAAATGCCGGCCTCGTTTTTGCCAAGTCCCGTGATATACGATGTTCCGAGCGCGAGCATCCCAGAAACTATGCTTTCCGCTAGCGATTTATCGCCGCGGTTACCTAAAAGCGCACAGTGATCGGCAAATTCTGCCGCTGGAGGAGCAAAAACACCGAGGCCGAATTTCTTCTCAAGAACAAGCGGAAGAACCGCGGCCAGTTCGCCACTATCATTATGCGCGGTGATAATCCTGACGCTTTTGTATTTATATGTTTGGAGCGCGGCTTCGAACCATTCCGGAGAATTCGCAATATTGGCGTATGCGGATTTCTCCCATAATCCCATCCATTCTTTCTTAAGGGGCGCTGTAAGCGAGTTGTGGATTGATATATTCATATTTATTCGGCGAGTGCAGTTTCGTAATTAACTACAGGGTATCCCGCTCCAGAAATAACTTCGAAGAAATGGCAGCTCGACTTTTCCCACGAAAAGTTTTTTGCCCAATGGACCGCGTTTGCCTCGGCAAGTTTTCGAGAACCCTTGTTTTGGATAAAAAATATAATACGTTCGGCCAAGGCATCGATGTTTCCGTACGGAGAGAGAAACCCGGTCTCCTCATTCCGGACTGAATCGCAAAGCCCAGGGACATCCGAGGCAACGACTGCCGTCCCGCAGGCGTTCGCTTCAATCGTTGTAATTCCCCACCCCTCCATCATCGATGGATTAACGAACACCCATGAGGTCTGAAGTAAAAGCCGCTTTCTTTCTTCGGATATTTTTCCGGTAAAGAGGACTTTATTATAAATCCCGGAATCCCGCGCGACGCGCTTCAAACTTTCTTCCTCCTCCCCATCTCCCGCAATTACAAGAAAAGCGTCTGGAACTTTCTCCAATACTTTCGCGAAAGCGGCGATCAGGATATCAATGGATTTATAGTCCTTGAGCCTTCCAAGATAGCTAATCAAAGGCGTCTGCAGTTTTTCCGCCGGCCAGAGATATTCCAAGTCGACTCCGGGATTAATTATGTTAATTTCGCGTCTGGTTATTTTCAAATCCGCCATGCTTTTTCTGGATGATTCGGAGATGGTGATGAAACGCGAATTGCGGTATACAAAGGGCATCATCCGGCGCTCAAGGAACGAAGCGAAAACTGCAAGCGGCCAGATTAAAGATTTCCGGAATATTTCCTGGTGGATATGGTGCAAAAGGCAGAAGACTGGCTCTTTGGCGTAAAGCGGAGTAAAAAACGGGATGCCGTTTTCGCAATCGATTATCACGTCGAATTTGCCGCGAAAGCGGATTATGTAGTAGAGAAGCGCAAGAGCGTAGACCCCGTAAAATCCTCCGCGCCGGATAACACGTACTCCGTCTATCAGAGCGTAGGGCTCATGCTGCCTGTCGTTCGACGCGAAAATCGTTACCGCGTTCCCGTCCGCGGCCCAACGCTTGGAAATTTCATGTATGTAAACTTCGGCGCCTCCGGCAAAGACGTTTTCTATGTCCCTCCAGTTAAAAATCAAAATTCTTTTTCTTCCAGGGGCCGGATACGGAAGTTTGGGAATTCTCGAGAAAACCCCGAAAGCGTCTTTAATATTCCAGCCGAATTTCCTAAGAGCATTCCCAAAAAATTGGACGGATAATATTGAAGCGAGATATACGAAGTTGAGCGCGGCGACCATTCTGACAAAGTCATCAATTGAAGAATGGGAGAATGCTATCCCTAGGACCAAAAGAAAAGAGATTATTAATGAAATTACGGAGTAAACATACCTCTTTCGAGCAAGTTGGTATGTAACCAAAGTCGAAGAAACCGTAAATAGCATTAGAGCGGCCGAATAAAGGCCGACGTACGGCAAAATTTCAACTGCACGCGGGCCAAAAAAGAACGGGATTAAATACGAGCCGAAAAGATAAAGTCCCGCTCCGGCTGAGAAGGTCAGGAAAATCGTACCGTAAAATATTTTTTTGAAGCTTTTTGCCGGATCTTTCCCTTCCCCTTCTGCCCTACTCACAAAGGTAACGATAAAAATATTTAGCAAGGATCCGAAGAAAAATATCATCTTGCCGACAAGCGAAAGGAGCGCGTAACGGCCGGCGTCGTCCGCGCTTAGATAATGCTTGGCCAATAGAACGTCGAGGCTCAAGAAAACTGTTGCAGAAAGGCCGCACATTAGCGCTGCTCCATAGAAAGAAAACGGGAAGGCTGGCGGTGCTGCATTTGTTTTATTCTCTTTTTTCAAAGCAGAGGACGCGCTAGCTGAAGACGCAGCCCACGAGAGCAAAATGGATCCCGGAAATGCCAAGGCTGCCAAATCCTTGAGCCCGGAGATGACGAAAAATGCCGCAAGCCCGAGCTTGGACGCGACTTCCAGCGCGGAGGCGAAGGCGACTTGGCCGAACCGCAAAGTCCCCGCGAGATAGCTTTTATTGTACGCGCCCATCGAGGCAAATAATATTGCTGCGGCGAATGAAACTAGGACTAACGTCCCCGAAAGGTTGAAAAATCGCGCCACTGCCGGAGAAGCCGCTATCCAGAGCAGGCTCGCAGCAAAACTTACCAAAAATATTCCGGCGCGCTTCGACTTAAAAAATTTAGCTCCTGCCCCAGATTCCCCACCGTCCAAAAATGAAATGGCGCGGTTCGCCGTTGTTGAAAGGGCGCCTACGAAAAGGCTCAAAAGAAAAACAAGTGTACTTATAACTGATAGCGTGCCGAATTGGGCCAAAGAGAGGTTCCTAGAAAGATAAGTATTAAATAGAAAATTTAAGAGGTTCGCGAAAAGAGAGGACAAAACCAAAAGCCCAGCTCCGGAAAACGCGTATCTGAATATTTTTCCGCGTTCGCGCTCGAATTTCACTCCGAGATGAAGCCCGTGCGCAGTTTTGTACCAGTAGTGCGGGCGGACAATGATTTCATAAACCGCTTTCCAGGCGGCAAGGCTCATCCCGAGCCAATAAAAAGGTACCAGGAATACATACTTGACCAGCGAGTCGTATCCGCGTTTGGAAGCGCCGATCATGTAATAGTAGATGTAAAGAAAATTACCGAAAATCAAGGAGAAGATGCCGACATAGAATATCGGCCCGGGGAAAAGGGATTCAATAAAGAGGCCGATTTTGATCCGAAACAAAAAATAGCAGGCGGTAATAACCCACATTACAGGATTTATAAAAAGGGACAGCACTTTGGCGCCCACGACCAATTGAAAAGAAAGAAAATCTTTTATTGTATTGTTCGCGAAAAATTCTTTTTGGTTCCTGTTGTGGACAAAATATGTCTGGATATATCCCTTAATCCAGCGTGAGCGCTGGCGGTACCAATTTATCGCGGAGGAATTAGCTTCTTCGTATGTCGTAGATTCGACAATCGCCGTCCGAAAACCGCGCTTGGCCAGGCGCACGCCAAGATCGCAATCTTCCGTTACATTAAACGCGTCCCATCCTCCAACTATGTGGAGATAATCAGTCTTGAAATGATTGGATGTGCCCCCCAAGGGAATTGGCAAATTTAAGGACTGGAGTCCGGGCAGTACCAGGTCGAACCAAAGCGAGTACTCGACGGAAAAAAGGCGCGTCAGAATATTCTGATTGGGATTATAGAAATTTAGCTTCGCCTGCACGCAGACAACCCTGCTTGAAGATTTTTTGAAAGCAACGACTGCCTTTTTTAACTGGTCCGGTTCCGGCATGTCCTCGGCGTCGTAGATGACAAGGCGTTCACCTCTCGCGAACCGCAAGCCGTAATTCATGGCTTTCGGCTTAGTCTTTGGCATCGAATGCGGAACGACGATGCGCTCAAAATTGGAAAGAAGTTTTATTTCCGGTATTTTTTCAATCGTCTCTTTGTCGTCTTCTTCAAGAAGAAGGAGAACTTGGAGCTTGTCCTTGGGGTAATCCAGCTTTGACATCGCCTCCACAAATTGCGGCAGAATATGCCACTCGCGGTAAAGGGGGCAGAAAATCGTATACGTCGGCAGTTCGTCATCCGAAAGCGCTGCCAATTCCTCCGCGCTGACTTTTATCTCGGGACGAACACTTATGCTTCGGTAGATTATATACGCATTGAAAAGAAAATCTAAAAAATAGACTACGGTCAAAGTTGAGAAAACAATTACAAGAGTCGCGTGCCAATTTAAATAAAAAGCTCCGGAAATCAAGCCCAAAAAAATTAAGAAGGCCAGCTTCTGGCGCAAAATCAAATTATAAAATGCGGTCTCTCTCCGTTTTAGGCCGCTATGGTGGACGTATTCCTGGTCTTTATGGAAAAAACCATTTTCTGTTTCTCTGTGTATTTTATTCATTAGAAACCGTATCGCCCGATTGCGCGATTAAAACTAATTCGTAAGAGTTCAATTAAGGTGCCCAAATAGGAGAGTCCGCCGACTTTTGACCCCGCGGGATTATCCCAAATAACTGGCACTTCTTTTATCCGATATCCTTTCTCTCTTGCGATGACTAAAAGTTCAATGTCGAAGCCGAACCTATCAATGGTCTGGTACGGGAAAATTTGTCTTGCGGCCTTAGCCGAGAATATCTTAAATCCGCGCTGGGTATCCCGGATTTGAGGCGTTGCCAGCAATCTTATCAGCATGTTTGCGGCGGATCCCAGAATCCTGCGATGGATCCCGTTATGCTCCGTTGCCTTACTCTCCCCGATTTTAATTGATCCTATTACAACGTCATATCCCGATTCCAACGAGCGAATAAACTCATCGACGTGAGAAATATCTACCGAGTTGTCCGCATCCATAAAAAGCCTTATTCTCCCATGCGCCTTTCGCATTCCCGCTCGCACGGAAAATCCTTTTCCCCTATTGCCTGAATTCCTGATTATTCTAATTTGCGTGAGCGATTTCGCCAAATTTTGGACCAGTTTAACCGTTCCATCGGTTGAGCCATCATCAACGACAATTATCTCGTAAGAATAACCCTTGAAGGACAAATATTGGTTTACTCTGGTCAGTGTGGAGCGTATGCGTTCTACTTCGTTATACGCGGGAATAACCACGGATAGGAAGGGGTTTATTCCGTCCTTTTTGCGCTTTGGCGACTTTATATGCAGCCTCATATTGGACTCTAACTTGACATAATTATTGGTATTTGTCAATTAAAAGTCTTGTTGCCCGCTAGTCCTAACCCTAGCCAAAAGCCCCTATCAGGAAGTTATTGATTTGACTTTTTATATAATTGAGAGTATAATTGGAAAATATGAATATCAAAAAAGTTCTCGCAAGCATTTCGATAATTGCTCTCTCTTATTCGAGCGTCGGACTCACCGCGGTAAGTGCCAGGTCAGCCGACGATCCCGATTCTGGCTCAAACCGGAAAATTGTCGTATTTAAAGACGGGGTAACCGATGAAATTCGCGATAATGTTTTGGGCGCGCGGTTCGCATCAAGAAAAATCAAACGACTTGAAGTTTCCGGAGCTGATGTTCTTGAAAACGTTTCTGATTCCGAAACTGCTGGCCTTAAGGCAAATCCAAACGTGCTCCGTGTTGAAACCGACGCCATCGCGACAATTCAAGTTCGCGACGTCCGCGATGCTGCCAAAGGAAATGGAAACGCGACCATCCAGGCGCAAACCCTCCCTTGGGGAATTGATAAAATTGATGCCGAACAAGTCTGGCTAACCGGAAATACGGCCGAGCCGATCAAAGTCGGCATAATTGATACCGGAATTTCTTTAAAACATCCGGATCTCGCAAACAATATCAAGGGCGGTTACAACGCCATCACCAATCGCAAAGGAGCCAATGACGACAACGGACACGGTTCGCATGTCGCGGGAATCATTGCTGCACTGAACAATTCATCCGGAGTTGTCGGGGTTGCTCCGAAAGCTGATCTATACGCAATTAAAGCTTTGAATGCCGCAGGTTCCGGTTATATCTCGGATATAGTTGAAGGAATCGATTGGGCAATTTCAAGGAACATTAAAGTAATAAACATGAGTTTTGGATGCGCCTGCGACGTGCAGTTTATGCATGACGCAGTGATCCGAGCCAAAAACGCAGGCATTGTAATAGTCGCCGCGGCAGGAAATTCCGCGACAGACCCTGTAATTTATCCTGCGGCTTATCCCGAAGTAATCGCCGTATCGGCGACCGATTCATCGGACGCACTCGCTTCTTGGTCCGCTAGAGGCCCCGAGGTTGATCTTTCCGCTCCAGGTGTCGGCGTATACTCAACATATAAAGGCAAGGGTTACGCGACGCTTTCCGGAACTTCAATGGCCTCCCCGCACGTTGCTGGCGCTGCCGCTCTTGTATTAAATACTCCTGTTGGAAACTATGACGAGAACAATAACAGCAAATGGGATCCTCCCGAACTCACCGCAAAACTCAAGGGTTCAGTGACTGACCTGGGAACGTTCGGCTTCGACAATCTCTTTGGTTTCGGCCTCGTAAACGCGTTCCTGGCCTCGCAATAAACGATTGTAAAACTAAAAACCCCCGGCAGCTGCAGGGGGTTTTTAGTTAAATTAGTTTATCTTCAAAAGCTCTATCTCGAAAATCAACATTGAATTCGGGGGGATTGGGCCTTGCCCGCGTTCACCATACCCTAATTCTGGAGGAATCGTAAGTTTTCTTAGTTCTCCCGTCTTCATCCCCAAAACGCCTTCGTCCCATCCCTTGATTACATATCCCGAGCCGAGGGTAAATTCAAACGGGACTCCCTTATCGCGCGAGGAATCAAATTTCTTCCCGTCGGTCAAAGTTCCCACATAATGTACAGAAACTTTATCCCCGTTTTTGGCTGCAGCTCCGGCGCCCTCTTTTAGCGTCTCAATTTTAAAAGCATTTTCCATGTTGATAGAATTATTAGCATCAATAATAGTGGCCGTTTCGGCTGCGGTCGGCGCTTCGGCGGTTTTATGCGAAGCGTAGTAAAATAACCCGCCCGCTAAAATTACGAATGCGACTGCCCCGATGATTTCAAACTTTTTCATAGATTTTCATTTTACTATACATACGATTTTTGACAAGTACCTTAGCCTGGAATAATATTATATTGATGCGTTGCGAAAGGTTATTACCGGTTATTGTGCTTAAATTTCTTATTCAAAAAGAAGCCGGTTTTGGTTTTCGCTAAAAAATAAAAATAAAGAAAACTGGAATCGGCTAACGAGCCGATTTTTTCGTTTGTACTATTAACAACTGAATAAAGGAGGGGGTATGACCATTACCTACGGCGGGAAAACAGTGAAGGGGGTTTCGATCTCTGATTGGCTGGCGTCAGTTGCCGCAGTCGACTGCGGTGAATTCGGGCTCGTCTATAAAAATGACAGCCTCGAGTACCGGGTGATTGCGAGCCACAAACTTGAAGCTTGCGTAGAATCAGTAAAAAGAAGCATTGAGCGCAAGAACATAAATCTGCAGACACGGATCATACATTCCGACGACGCGTATAAGTTGTTCGAGGTATGAAAACTAAACCCCAAAGAAAGCGAGGGAGTCCACGACTCCCTGCTTTTTTATTCCGCAAGCCACTGCACGCGGCCGATGGTTCCGTCCATAAGGCGGACTTTAATCCCTCTTGGGTGGCTCGAGCCGGGGCTTAAAACATCTTTGACAATCCCCTGCTTATATTTATCCGTCCCGTAGTTTTCTTTCTCAATTACCCAAACCGCCGACCCGGGCCTTATCTGGCCTTTCGCGGGCGGTTCCTGGTTGTCGTGCTTGTTAATTTTCATATAATTCCAATACCTGCTTATCAAAACCGAAATATTTCTCGCAGATAAGCTCAATTTTATTGGGTTTAAGAACATACCACGAATCTCCTTCGAGAAAATCTTCGTCTTCTTTAGGTTCGGGCTTATGTTTTTTCGCGCGGAATTTTTTTGCCAAATCAAATCTTGCTCCTTCGATCTTCTCCGCAATGCCTTCAAATTGAACCCCGAGATTATCCTCGCCGCTATTGCTAACTGTAATCGTACCGGCCGCTTTTTTGTTTTTTAAAACCGCTTTAGAATGACGAGCATCAGGATCAGATATCCAATAAATATTGAGAGCTTCGTCGAAAACATAATTGACATCCGCCACCCAAACTCCGCCGTCGTCAAAAGTCCCGAGGCTCATAAGATACCCTCTTTCTAAAACACCTTCGATTAGTTTTTTTATATTTTGCGGCATTATCTCTTCCAATCGCCAGCGTTAAATCGGTTGCGCGGCGACTTTAAATGCCAATCATGCGGGTTTGATTTATAAAATGCCTGCCAGAATTTCCTTGCGGATTTGGTAAATAATTTTGGGTATACATATTTATCACGATGCTTCTTCCAAGTCGCACTAAGCTTATTTCCTTTATTCGCAATTTCAGATAATTCTATCTGCACATCTAGATTATCTGCATCTTTTACGATTTTGGATTCTTTGGTTTTTCGTTTTTCATATTCATCAAAAATCTTAATGAATTCGTCATGAAGTATGGTTCCCTCAAAAATATCTTCGATCGCCATTTTTTTGTCGCGCTTCGTATATTGCCTGGATAAATAATGCACATCACCGCACCTACTTTCCTCGAAATCATGGATCAACGCCATTTTTATTATTTTTTCCAGATTCACTTTCCCCTCGTATTTACCCAGCGTCAAAGCTATCCAGATAACACGAAATGTATGCTCGGCATTATTCGCGACTTCCGTCCCCAAAAATTGCTTCCATACGCGCTCAACATTTCTGAACGCGCTAACCTCGTATAATAATTCAATATCTCTCGCAATACCCATAATTTTATTATATCTCACTTAACGGAATTAAATCTTTATCAATTAGTTCCTTGAAATAAGTGTCGAGCCCATCGAGATGTTTTACTTTCTCCCAATCAAGCCACCTGAAAGAATCGTGCTCGCTTGGATCTATTTTAACCTCCCCGTCAGCCATGCCGATATAAGTCAGGCGAACGACGTGCTTATCCGTATTTCTTAAAATATCCTGTGCTACAATTAATTTCGGGGTGCCTGAAAGTGCAAGGCCAGTTTCTTCCGTCATCTCGCGCTTCAAGTTTTCAAGAAGGGTCGTCCCAGAGTCAATCCTTCCGCCGGGAATATCCCATCTATCCTTTATTTCGGGATATTTCTCGGCAGACCTCCGCAAAAGTAAATACCTCCCCTCCCGATTTTTCAAAAGTATCTTCACCCCGACTTGCAATACAATGTTTCCTTCCATTATATTTCTTAATATGTTTTTGACGTTCTCCGCTCCAATCGAAATACTAAAATTATCTTTTCAGAAACCTTAATTTTGTAAAAAATTCGATAAGCACTGATGCGCTGAGCTCCTTAAAATACTCGGATCAATTTGCAGATTCCAATTTTTTGACGAGCTCATTATATGAAAGTGTTCTGCCTTGTCGTAAATTAATCTCGGCTTTAAGAAGCGCCCTTTTTTGCGCCTTTGTGGGAGTGAATTCTCTCATTTTTCTCAATTCCAAAAGACCCTCATACTCTTTTCGCCGTACAATTATCAAATCGTCATCTTTTGCAAGTTTTTTGGGAATAGTAATTGTGCTCATTGCCAAATATTAATAAAACTACGGGTTAAGCGCAAATTTCTGGTGTTCCTCTGTATTCAGCATCCCGCACTTTTTATATTTCTTCCCCGATCCACAGGGGCAGGGGTCGTTCCGGCCTGGTTCATTTTTATTAGACGGTGCAGCTATAATCTGGACTTCGTGCTTTTTCTCTCCAGGATGCGTGTGTTCGCCCAAGTGCAAAATTGAATTCGAGAAATTAAGGTTCATTGATCCTTCGAGCTCCCTGAAAAGCCGGATCGCTTCGTTTTTGTATTCAACCAAAGGATCGCGTTGCCCGTACGCGCGCAGTCTAACCGACGAGCGGGTATATTCCATAAGTTCCAAGTGCTCCATCCATAAAAGATCGATAGTCCGAAGAAGATTAATCCTTAGAGTTTGCAGAAAAGAATCCTTTAATTCTGTTTCTTTCTTCGCTAAAATTTCCTCCGTCACTTCCTCGGTTAGATATTCTTTATAAATTTCCTTGAATTCCTCGTCCGGAGAGTTTAAAACTTTTTTGCGCCTTTCATAGACGGACTTTCTCTGCTTATTCATCACGTCGTCGTAGTCCAAAAGATGCTTCCTCGCATCAAAGTTAAGCCCCTCGATCTTTCCCTGCGCGGACTCTATGGCGTTCGAGACCAATTTATGTTCCAGGGGTTCGTCTTCCGGAATTCCAAAAGACCCCATCATCCCTTTTATCCGCTCCGAGCCGAAAATCCTCATCAAATCGTCTTCAAGCGAGACGAAAAATTGGCTCTCTCCCGGGTCGCCCTGCCTGCCCGAACGGCCGCGAAGCTGGTTATCTATCCTCCGCGCCTCGTGCCGTTCGGTGCCGAGAACATATAGCCCGCCCGTATTCTTAACCACTTCTGATTCCTCCAGCGAAGGAGGGTTTCCTCCTAAAATTATGTCGACTCCTCTTCCAGCGATATTTGTCGCTAATGTCACCCTGCCCTTTCTGCCTGCTTGCGCGATTATCTCGGCTTCCTGCTCGTGGTTTTTCGCGTTCAAAAGCTCATGCGGAACTCCTTCCCGTTTTAATATCGCCGATAGGCGCTCGTTTTTCTCGATTGAAACCGTCCCGATTAAGACCGGCTGCCCTTTTTCGTGCCTTTCCTTGACTTCTCTAGCAACTGCCTTAAATTTCCCCGATTCGGTCTGGAAAACTTTATCTTCCTTATCCATGCGCAACATAGGCCGATTGGTTGGTATCTCAGCTACTTCCAGATTATATACTTTGTAAAATTCTTCCGCGGACGTCGATGCCGTTCCCGTCATTCCGGACAGCTTCTTGAATAACCTGAAATAATTTTGAAAAGTTATGGTTGCGAGCGTGCGCGATTCCTGCTGAACTGTAACCCCTTCTTTGGCCTCGATCGCCTGATGGAGCCCGTCGGACCATCTTCGCCCCGGCATCAATCGCCCGGTGAATTCGTCGACGATTATGACTTCCCCTCCTTTGACGACATAATTAATATCGCGCACGAAAAGCGCTTGCGCCCGAAGGGCCTGCTCTAGATGGTGCACATAGCGCATGCCCCGCTCCGTATATAAATCCTTAATCCCTAAAATGCTTTCTATTTTCTCAATGCCCTCTTCCGTCAGTGTTGTGGCTTTCTGTTTTTCGTCAACTTTGTAATCCTCTTCTTTTTTCAGGCGCGGGACTATCTTGGAAAATATTTTATACAGTTCTCCCGACTCCGCGTCCGGCATGGAGATAATAAGCGGTGTACGCGCTTCATCAATTAAAATCGAGTCGACTTCGTCTACTATCGCGAAATTATGCCCGCGCTGTACTACCTGCCCCTCTGTATACGCCATATTGTCCCTGAGGTAATCGAAACCGAATTCATTATTCGTTCCATACGTTATATCCGCCGCGTACGCTTCGCGCCTCGTTACCGGGCGCAAAAATTCGTGCACGACTTTGAAAGAGCCCAGTTGGTCGCGTTCTTTGTCTTCTTCTTTATTCGCTTCGTGAGCGGGGTCGTATAAAAAACTCGAGTCGTGGTTTAAGACGCCTGTTTTGAGGCCAAGAGCATTATAAATCTCCCCCATCCATACGGCATCGCGCCGGGAGAGATAATCGTTAACGGTTACGACATGCACTCCCTCGCCGGGAATCGCGTTAAGATAAGCCGGCAAAGTTGCAACCAAAGTTTTGCCTTCGCCCGTCTTCATCTCGGAAATTTTTCCCTCATGCATAATAATCCCGCCCATAAGTTGGACATCGTAATGGCGCTGGCCAAGCGTTCTTTTGGATGCTTCCCGCACGGCTGCAAACGCCTCAGGAAGTAAATCGTCCAAACTCGCCCCATCCCCGATGCGCTTCCTAAATTCTTCCGTTTTATTTTTTAGCTCTTCGTCCGATAACTTTCCAAAAGCAGGCTCAAGAGAATTTATTTTTTCTATAGTCGGTTGTAATTTCTTTATCTCGGCCTCGCCGGAGACCCCGAAAAGTTTGGTCAAAATTCCCATAATTTGCTAATGATAATACAAAAACTCGCCGCGGTAAACAGCCTGCGGCGAGCTTCCTAATGCATCGGATCATGGAATCAGCTTTCGTCGTCGTGATAGCCTCCACGCTGGCGCTGATCACCAAACGAATGAAATCCTTTTTGAGTCCTGCGGACCTTGTGAGTTGTCTCCTCCATGAGTTCCAGTGCAGTGCGCTGGTAAATTTTCTCCGGTGCTATTTTTTGATTTTTTCTCCTTCTGTCTTTTTTCCTTTCCAACTTTACTCCTCCTCTCGAAATTGTACTTTCATTATTAAAATATCATCTTGAGAAAATATTTTCAAGGCCTGCCTGCCGGTAGGCAGGTGTGGAAAACTTTTTTGCGAAAATTTTATTTTCTTCTCATCCGGCGGTAAAAATCTCCGGCTCTCTGTGCCAGGCGCGTTACATGCACATAATCTTTTAGTTGCCTAGCTACGCGTAGAAACTTTGAAGAGCGTTTGTTTTTGTAATCGCTGATCTCGCGCAGAATCTCGTCTTTTGCATCGTCGATTGCAACTTCCAAACTCTCTGCCATCGCCCTGGCATAAAGTGTCTGTTTTATATGCGGAAGCGCTAAATTTGCTTCGCACTTCCAGATTCTTCCCTCCTCGTGATGCTCCGTAACCTTCGCAAGCTCGACTTCCAAAAAATGCTCCGCTGGCAATTCAGATCCCAGCCTTTTTTGCACAGGCGAGAGCAGTTTTTCCTCTGCCAATACCCTCAATCCTTCGGTTAATTTGAAGCCAGTTGATTTTATTTTTATCTGCATATATTTTTTTAATGGCCTAGGATAGGCTAACTCCGTGACTACGTCATTTAGTGAGTGCCAGTATCCCAGGCCATACATATTATAACGTATGAAAGGCGAAGTTGTTACGCAAAAGTTCCAAAAAACACAAAACCCCGCAAATTGCGGGGCATTGTGAGACGTAGTTTGAATTCCTTTCGGAACACTCACTTTATCAATTATAGCAAATACGCCCAAAAAGTCAACTATCTCCCTGTCCTTCGGGACAAAATCGCTAGTGTTTTTAAGATAATTTTCAATTCCATCCAAAGCGAGCGGTGTTTTATATAATAGAGGTCGTATCGTAGCTTATCCTTGGCCTCGTGGGCAAACGCCCTATTTTCCATATTAATCTGCGCCCAACCGGTAAGGCCCGGGCGGACCAGGAGGCGCAATTCATAAAATGGGACGTCCTTCTTCAAAATCTCAACAAATTCCGGACGCTCCGGCCGGGGACCAATGAGGCTCATCTCGCCTTTTAAAACATTTTTAATCTGGGGCAATTCGTCGAGATAACTCTTGCGTAGAAATTTGCCGACCCTGGTGTATATACTCTCGCCTTCCGCTCCCCACCCGACGGATTCATCGACTGCAGTCCGGTGCGTGGAGCGAAACTTCCACAGCATAAAATGTTTTCCGCTCTTGCCAACCCTCTTCTGCTTAAAAAATATAGGGCCGGGAGACTCGATTTTTATTGCAATCGAAATAAATGGAAACAGCAGTAGCAGCAAAGCGGCAAGCCCTATAGACAAAATGATATCAATAGCCCTTTTCGTGGCAGCAAAAAAAACCTTCTCGGCTTTGGCGGCGTTTTCTTTCAAAACTCTTGCCTCTTCGGCAGAACCCAATAATATGCTTGTCATATATTATTTAAAACAATCCCCCTTTTACAATAGTTTCCTTACTGCGGCTTCTTCCCTGCTTGTATCTCTTTTATGAAAGTTTCGCCTTGTTCTTTGAATTTAGGATCGAGCGCAATCGCCTTTCTGATCTCAACTATGGCCAAATCCAGCCTACCGGCATCATAATAAGTTGCGGCCAAATTGATCAGGAGCTGAGTATCATTCGGAGCAAGTTTAATTGCTTCTTTATATATCTCTGCCGCGAGCACATAATTTTTTGTGTTAACAGCAATACTAGCCCAATTTTTAAGATCGTCGGTGGATGCTTTGCCGGAATTTATCCTTTCCCGAACATAAGCTAGGGCCATATCGCTTTTGCCCGCATACACCTCTAGGGAAATCAGATTCTTCACCGCATCGAAATATGTCGGGTCAAGATCAACAGCCATCTGTGCCAATTCAATGGCCTTATCAAAATTTTGCTGCTGGATATAATATTGCGCGACAAGGAAAATAATCTGCTGTTTTTTCGGAGAGAGCTCAAGGGCCTTTTTAAATGTTTCGAAAGCCTCTGGTCCTTTGCCTGCGGCATCATAAACGGAACCTAAGAAGAGCATGGATCGCGCATCTCGGGGAGAGTCTTCCGTCTGGAGCTTCGCCTCTTTAACGGCGTCTTCTAGATTGGATCTCCTAATTGTTTCGGGAATTTCCTGCCGAGACGCGATTAGGGTCGCGAAATACGCGTACTGTTCCCGAGACTCTCTTCTGCCCAAAGGAGAGAGTCTTATGGCGCGCTTAAATTCGTCCTGTGCCGCCTGAAAATTTCCGTTATTTCCATTCGACAGCGCGGACAGGAGCGAGGTGTTGGCGAGAATTGGCTTAATATTAAATATATAGAGCGAAAAAAGCAGGGTAATAAATACCGCGGAAGACCAAACGTACTGCGATCCTTGGGATGCCCCCGCAGAAAATGCCGCGGAATTCCCCACTTCTCTTGTTAAAATAAAATTAATATACGCAAGAACAGCCAGGATTAGAATATATGAAGTTAGCTGGTCGAATACGAAAAGATTTTGGAAGAAGTACCCGGCAAGCAATCCGATAAAAACGCAGAGCTCAATATTCGATATTTTACCCGCCGAAAATCTTTTAAAAAGAAGCCAGACGGAACTCGCAAAAATTCCAAGATAGGCAGCTAGGCCTAAAATGCCTCCTTGAATAAGCCAATCTAAGACGGAATTATGCGCGCGGTCGAACCACGGTTCGCGGGACCAAAGGCGCGGGTCATAATACTTCGAGAAAACCACGGCGAAATTCTCCGGGCCCCAGCCAAAAATCGGGCGCTCCTTGAAGGCACTAAAAGACAAGCTCCATATGTGGAACCGTGCCTGCGCGTCATCGCTCGCAATCGATATATTGCGAACCCGCGCCAAAGTCGGGCTTTGCGTTATAAATTTCGTATCTTTCGCGAAATAAAAACCGATTGCGAGCGCAATCATAACGGCAATTATCCCATAAGAAAAGGTTCGCAATTTCTTATCGGCGGAGGAAAAAGTGAAAATTAATGCCGAGAGTAGCAGCCCCCCAAATAAGCCCAAAACCGCCCCTCTGGTTGCGGTCTGATATACGAAGAAGATATCGAGTAAAAATATAGCTGCGTACAATATCCTCCACGCATTTTTTTCCGATTTGAGAAAATAATAAAGGGCAAGGAAGACATGGAGAAGCATATATACGGCGAGATAGGTAGCGTTGCCCAAAGTTGCGTCGATGCGGGTTCCACCTTGATGGATTTCGTTTACTCCCGCAAGCTGAAAAAGCGCATATCCGCCGACGAGCAAACTCGCAATAAATGAAACGTGGAAAAATCTCCACCAATCTTTTTCGGTCTTGCTAATACCTGTCAAAATTAGAAAATACATAAATAAATGCAGGTGGCCTAGGAGACCTTCCATGCGCTCGAAGTTGGACCAAAATGATCTTGAAACGTCCACGCCGAAAAGGGTTCCCAAAATAAGAGCTGCCGTTGACGCCAGAACAAAATAAAACAGCCATGATCGTTTCGGAAAATAACTCCTGTCGCGAAGGGCCAAAATAATCCAGGCGGCAAAAATTATTTCGACAATTATCCTAAATATAAAATTCTTTCCCGATATGAACGGAAAAAACATCCCCTTAAAAACAATGAGGGGCAAAAACAATATAAGGTGAGTTCCCGTCTTGATCGCAATGGCCAAAAACCGATTTAACTGCATAGATATAATGATATTAAAAAAATAAGGCTCCGTCCACATGCGTGAACGGAGCCTCGGTTGCGCTCCAAAAAAGGTCAAGGGAAAATGAACTTCATTACCTCATTCGCCGCGCGTTCAGCCGCGCCAGGATTTTCGAAATCCCTAAAGGATTCAGCGCGAACGTTGAGAGTGTAACGGTGAATCCCACTGGCGTCACGTCTCACCTCATTGATAAGGCGAAATATCCGATCCGTCCTCCCGGCTCCCCAAACAAAATCCTTCGAAATTATGGGCGGGATGCCATTGGGATGACCGTAAGCCACCCTGTTTGGGAAATCATCATAGCCATACTTCCTCCCATCTTCTTCGCCCATCGGGAAAAGCATGGTTATAACGGGCGTTCCGCGTAACAAAGCTTTATAACCGTCAGTACCTCCCCAGCCAACGACAACCACATCTGAAGCTAAATATAATTGCAACAGATCCGCCTTTCGCGCATCCACCGAATTTATACTGCTGGCCGACATCGCTTTTTCGAAAAGCTCTGCGGCCATTGGATGCTTTGGATGGAATCTCCAGGCGACACGCGTTATTGCGTCAAAAGGAGGGTTGTCGAGAAACATCTCGAGCTGGGAAACCGCCATCTCCGGAGGCTCGCCCATAAAGCCAACGCTCACGAGGAAATCCGTATACGAAAGTTTCAGCTCATTGCGAATCTTTTCCCTTATCGTAGGGATCTCATCCAGCGCCGGAAGTTTTCCGAAGCTCGGCATGCCGTTAATCACAATTGTCTGCAATCCGGGACGCGCATCTTCGGCGATTTTGGAAGCCAATGGAACAGAAACCAGCATTGCGTCGGGGCTAACCGAACGCGCTTTCGAGGCCGAACCCGAACCCGGAAGATCTTCGAGCCACAAAACTTTTTTCCCTTTTTCTCGGAAAGCTTTTGTCGCTTCGACCTGATAATTGGTCGCCGTGGTGCTCACACCGACCAGAATTCCGTTGATTCTGTTCCAGCCAATCGCGTTAGCGTACTCAACTGGAGAATCGGCGACAAACGGGATTCCCTTCTTTTTCAAAAGCGGGATAGCGCCATTCTTTCCTTCTGGATCCGCAAACCAAAGCGTCTTAATTCCTTTCTTTTCTGACTCAGCCGCTACAAAGATCGCCTCGACAGCTGACCCGGCATCTCCTACACCGATAAGTAATTCGTTCACATAGCACCTCCTATTTAGATTTCAATTCAAAAGGAGCTTAGCAAATTTCTCCAGACAAGTCAAACATTTTTTACGCCAACAAAATCAGCAACACGCCCAGAATAGCAATCGCGGCGCCGAGGAGTTTTTTCGAGATATTTTTCTCGCGGAAGAAAAGCCAGCCCCAGAGAACCCCAAAGAGAACGCCTACCCTTTTTATCGCGATCGTATAGGAGACTAAGCCGGTAACTAGGGCGGAGTTATAGAAATAAGCGTTCAGCGCATGGATAATGCCGATCAGGGATAAAAGCATAACACCATGCAGAAGAAAGGCGCCCCCGATGGGAGAAGCAGCGTATGATAAAGTTTCGCCCCTGACGATCAGTTTTTTATACTTAATCAACAAATATATCGCATACGCAATCGTCATAAATCCCGTGATAATTCCAGAAGAAAAAAATCTGTCCGAATTAAGTATCGCTAGTTTATCAAAATTCGAAGAAACTGAAGCCATTAGAGCGACGGATAAGCCAAGCAGGTTACCCTTTTTATAATCCTTTGCCTCCGTGTTTTTGGCGGAAACCCTGGCAATGTTCCAAAGGCCGACGACGCTTAAAATAACTCCGGCTATCCCGAGAATCGGAGGCGACTCGCCCAAGAACATCCAAGCCGTGAAAAGAACGAAAATCGGCGCCGTGAGCGACATGGAATACACCGAAGAAAACTCTCCGAGTTCATATGCCTTAAACCCGATCGGAACCATTATTGTATTTAAAGTTCCTGTGATTAATACCGCTCGCCAAAAATCCGTCCCCAACTCCGGAAAGCCGATCAGAAAATATGAGACGGCGAGCAATATTAAAGACACAATGCCCGTCGCGACAAAACCTATAGTAATCTTTGAAAATTGGGCTAATTTTACGGCACGATTAGAGAGCGCGTTCATGCACGATTGCGCGATCGCCGCCCCGAGCGCAAAGAAAAACCAGGCAGCCATTTATTCCAGAAAAGAGAAAATTCCCGGCAAGGCTTTTATTCTCGAGATTAGCCTCTCTTCGATTTTTAAAATCAACTCCGGAAAGCGGTCATTTTCATAAAGATGCCTGCGGAGACTTCGTAAAAGGCGCATCATGTCCCATCGAAGCGCTCCCGCGAGGCAAAGTTTATATTCCCCATCTGGCAGTATAAATTCCTTGCGATAAGCCTCCAAAAATAAAGACACCATTTTTCCAAATTCTTCCTGCGTTCCTTTCTGCAAAAAATTCGATGCGAATGAGGCAAGGGTATTTCCTAAATCCCAGACAAATGGACCAACTCCAACTTGGTCTATATCTAAAAAGGCGGCAAATGAGCCGTCCTTTTTAAAAAGCGCGTTATTCGTATGAAAGTCGTTATGGATTATTCCAGACAGCCGCTCTCGGGAATTTACTCCGGAATTATCGATAAATTCCATTGCCCTTTCAAGATCGGAAAGATTATTTTTAAGAGCCTCGCAGACTTTCGGGAAAGCGCAAGCTTTATGGCTTAATAGATCTCTTTTTATTTGCCAATATATTTCCCTTGATTCTTCATAGGGCATTTGCACGGGTATTACTTTATTAATCGCGGCCCCTTGATCAGGATATTTGTCTAAATATTTTTTACCGGCGTGATGAAAAATTCCAAGAGCCTTTCCGGCGGAAATAAATTCTTCCTCTCCGGCCGTAAAATGATCCCCAGCGACAAATTCCAAAATGTTAACCAATCCCAGATCGGTAGAAACTGTGTAAGATTTACTCCTGCTCAAAAAAACTTTAGGAATCGCAACATCCCTTTCGCGAAGAGCCTCGCTTATCTGATAAGCTTTCTCATAAGAATCCGCCGCATCGCGCCAAAAAGAATTCTTTATGACCAGCTTGCCGAGAGTTTCAGCATCCGCGCGATATACCTTGCTTGCCGCTGTTTTTTCCAAGAATTTTTCCAAACTCCCATGGATAAATTTAATTTCATAATGTTTTTCAAGCAAATCGAAAATCTTTTTCTCATCCGCTTCGGAAACTTTGGCAAGTTCGATTGGTTCAGTTTTTACAAACATGTTCTATTTATATATTCAATACTCCAACGGCCTTTTTCCTGGTCAAATGCAAGGCTATTTAAGGCGCAATAATCCTGCTCGATCCTGGCTCTTTTACCATATGGAATTTCTAGAATATTTCCTAAAACTACTTTGATTAAATTCCCATGAGTAACATATAATAATTTCTCTCCCGAAAACTCCTTTAAATGTTTATCAAAAATCGGCATCACTCTTTTTTCGACATCACCGTAACTTTCTCCGCCTTCCGGCCTGGCATCTTCTTCCTTCTCCCAGCGTTTGAGAATCTCAGGATATTTTGTATTAAATTCGCTTTTTAGCATACCTTCGGCTTCCCCTTTTGAACGCTCATTAAGTTCTTTTATTTCTATATATGGAATATCTGCATGGAATTTTCTAATAGCTTTTGCGGTATCGATCGCTCTTAAGGCTGTGCTTGAAAATATTTGATCAAAATTATGATCCCTTAAAAAATCGCCAAGCTTTTCTGCCTGTTTAATACCCTGCTCGCTTAGCGGAACAGTGAGACCTTCACCCTGCACTATGCCGCGTTCTCTTGCTTCGCTTTGCGCGTGCCTCACTAAAAGAAAATTAGTTTTCATTTTTACTTCTTCGTTTCAATAAAAGTTCGGCAAAATCAAAATCGATTGCGTTATCAATATTTATGGAATCCTCTGCCCGCATCACAAGTCCTTTTACTTTTTTACCGAGCGAAGTTCCCTCCTTTAAAATAATTTCCGGATTAATCACATTCACGCATGAATTTTGGACAAACGCTTCCGGCAAACTTTGGCGGGGAAATTTCGAAGCTTCTTTTATTCCGGAAATATCCTCAGATATAAAAAGTTCCAAATAGTCGCCATTAAATTTATATGTCTTAAGCGGGTGGCTTGCTGCTTTCATGACAGTGATTAGGGAATCGATTCCAGGCGATTCTTGAAAGCTTTTAATGGCCTCATCGATATGTTCGGCGGTACGCAGGGGATTTGTCGGTTTTAGCTGGACAACAATCTCCGGAACATAGTTCTCGTTTTCCTTGAGCCAATCCAAGGCATGTTTCAGGAGGCCTACACTTTTCGCGTCGTCAGTCGCGAATTCAGCAGGGCGTATAAATGGCGCCTCTGCCCTAAATTTCCTTGCGACTGCGGCAATTTCCTCATCATCCGTGCTGACAATCGTCCTCGAAACTGTCTTCGCGTTTTTTGCGGCCTCAATAGTCCAAGCGATAAGCGGCTTTCCATTCAGATCTTTGATATTTTTTCTTGGTATAGATTTTGATCCACCGCGAGCCTGTATTATTGCCAGAATTTCCATATGTTATATAACTCTAATTTTAATATAAAAGTCGCAAATTAAAAGAGCGGCGGGGGTCTGGCACCAGCCGCTCTGTTTTGAACTCATTGGCCTCAACTACATCAGAAAGTCTAGAAAATCTTCGAAACGATCAACAAGCTTCGCGAAGCTCCCGTCGAAAGCCAAGAACACTGCTCCCACCGTGATCAAGGAATTTGGCATTATCCGGAGCTTGGCCTTTTTTTCTCCCAAGAAAAGCACCGAGAATATTAACAGTATCGGGAGATAAAGCCGTTTCAAGGTCCCGATGTATCCCACCGGAGCCAGACGAAACGCCGTATTAGTGAAAAGAACCATAAGCGTCCAGGCTATGCACAAAATGAGAACGGGGACGATGTGGGCTCTTACCCTATCAGCCAGTGATGCGCGCTTTTCGTTGCTCCTCCGACTAAGGAAAAAGAACCAGCCCCCCAGAAATACCCCTTGCAGAGCAAATCCCAGCGCGACGCTCCCGTGTCGAACCAGAGTCGCATCGAAAATTAAGCCGACCGCTCCTACGCATGCAGATCCATAAGACCATAATATTGCGGACCGCCGTTCAAGAAGTTCTTCTTGTTGATCTTTTCCGAGGAATTCAAAATTCCTCGGAAGCATGAACTGCACAAACGGTTGCCAATACTCACGAGACAAGGGAGACATGCCTTCACGCAAATGCAGAAGATTTCCGAAACTAATCAGAGCAATTCCTGCCCAGCCTTGAATAGACGGATGCTCGCCAAAAGATATTGCCGCTAATGTAACGAGAAACGGGGTTAATGACTGAATCGGTTCTGTAAATGAGACATCAACCGTTGGCTTTGATCTAGCGTGGACATTCGCGTACTGAATCCATAGATTCGCTCCGATGACACCAGCAACGCCAATCCAGAAAATCCTATTGCTGGAAAGGGCCATCGTTCCGAAATCGCTCCAGAAAGGCATTATTGCGAGAAGGGCGACCGTCCGGAACGCGTACTGGATTACAAGCGGCTCATATTTGCTTAAAATCTTTTTGCCGCCAATGAGATACCTCTGCGCTGAAACATGCCCCGCCTGCGCAACCGCACCGCAGAGCATCAGAATAATCGCAAGTGTTTCCAAAGATCACCTCCTGAAATATTTCAAGGAAGTTTACAATAAATGCGTGAAAAAATCAATAGCTGTATTCGACTTGGATGGTTTTCTTTTCCTTGGCGGATTTATGCGAGGCGGCGAGGACAAGCATAGTGTCTACGGCACGCTCAAGCGAGATCGGAGAATCTTTTATCGCAAGAGATCCGTCCAGAAGTTTTTGTATGTGCATTACTTCGTGGTAAAACTCATCCTGGCGCGTTTTTGAAATATCCAAGACTTGTTTTTCCTTTCCATACTCATTAATCGTTATCTGATCCGTAGTTTTGGTAACATCGTTATCCCATTTAAGCGAACCGTTTGAAAATTGCATCTCTAGAAATTTTTTCTTTGGATTTGTGATCACATCTTGCGCCACCCTGCCAACCAAGCCTTTTTCCGTCACAACCTGCAAAAAACAAGAGCGGTCGTAAGATGCCCCGCCATCTTCTACATAATCAATCAGGGCGGTTACCTCTTTGATTCTTCCAGCTCCAAGCACGTGCGCAAAATGTTGCCATAAATTCAGCCCATGCGAATGCTCTCCTCCGGCACCTCCACCGCGCTTCCAGAAGCCGAGATATGTATCTTTCGGCCCGGAAAGCCATGGATGCGCATCAAATATATTCTTCCAATGGCTTCGAAATTCGCAATCCATCGATAAGACATTTTTAAAAACTCCGGATGATAAAATTTCTTCGGCTTTAAGAGTATTTTCCGCAACAATGTGGTCATACCCAACAACAACTTTTGTCTCAGGATTCTTTTTTAGTTCATCCAAAAACTCTTTCAACCCCTCAAGCGTCGGCGAGCAAAGCGGTTTCTCCATTTGCAAAACCTTGGGCGCTTCTTCTTTTAAAACATGGAGTCCTATTTTCAAATGCGCATCGGGAGGAGTTCCGATTAAAATTACGTCATATCCGCCCTTGGGATCTTCTCCCGTTTTGTATAGTTTTATCCCATCGTCCCAAGCGCCGTATCGCTTCGGATAAATTTCTTCTTTCATTCTATTTAAGGCATTCGCGTCATTATCAACGACACATACTTCCCATCCGGCTCTTCGGCAAGCTTGAGTTAGGTGATTGCCGATTGATCCCGCTCCAAAAACTTTTGCCTTAATTGTCATATTAAATCATGATACCTTAACTTCTCCACCTTCATCAAACGCGTCCATTTGGTGCTGACCCCAATTTAAAAGCTTGGTCTTCCGGTCTTCGCGGTTCATTGCGGCAATGGATCGGTCGGTATAAAAAGAATCGCCGTTATAATCCGTGGTGGAAATCTCCTCGAATACTGCCCCATGTTCCGAACCAAAGGCATGCAAGACCCCGCGCGGTATCCACAGTGAATCTCCCGGCTCCAGAATTTTTCTCCTCCCGTTTATTTCAGCTTCCAGCGTTCCGTTCAAAATCTGGAAAGTTTCATCCTTCTTTTTATGGTAGTGTTCCGGGTTCCATTGCCCCGGCAAAGCCACGATCACTTTTTTTGCGTATTCTTTGTTGAAGCAAGTTATTATAGTCGAGCCTACCTCATGAAAACGCTCTATGCCGTAATGATGAGAAAGTTCAACTTGAAAATCGTGGCCCAGTGGAACCTTAGCCTCGTTTAACATTCCCTTAACCGCGTGTATGGAGTGATACACTATTTCTTTTTTGGACTTGCCCGCTGGCTTGATTTCTTCATCTATCGCCTCGCTCATGGAATAGCTCCTATTCGCGACGAGTCCCGGATGAAAATTCCCGGAGACAAGTTGCCCCTCCTGGAAAGGCATCGCAAAAAAAACGTCGTCTTTCCCGATGCTCTCACCTGCCTTTATCTCGCGACTAGCCCATACTCCACGGACAAACGTTTTTAAATCCTGTCGTTCCTTCTCTGAAATCTCGCGCGTCCCGTTGTCTCCGATTGATTCAACCGCTTCCTTGTAAGCTGAGAGCCATGCGCGAATTTGTTCTGGAGTTGCGGAATAAGCGTTCAATTTTATTTCATCAGTTTTTATACCAACATGCTTTTCGAAAAATCTGGCTCCCTTCGCGTAAGCAATCCTGATGGCGTTTAAGTTGCCAGGATCTTCGTGAGTCGAAAATCCTATGGTGATATTGGGATAGCGGTTTTTCAGCGTTTCAATTTGATTCAAATATAATTTACCGTTTGGCGTCGGGTACAGTGAAACGCAATGCATCAGCGCGAAATCCACGGCCCGCTTGTTGAAAAAACTGACAATCTTATCGATATCCGGGATGGGAAGGCCGCCCGTCGAACAAATAACTGGCTTATTCGCCTCCGCGACCCTTTCCAAAAGCGGCCAATCTTGGTTGGACGGAGAGCCGATTTTAATCACCTCGATTCCCATTTTTTCTATTTGCCCGACAGATTCTTCGTCGAAAGGCGTAGTAATTGTGAGCAGTCCTTGGTGCCTAGATTCGTTAATTAAATTCGTAAAATCTTCTTCCCCAAGTTTCGTATTTAAAAACCGCGGAATGTAATTGCTATTCGAAAATTGCTCGAAATTTGGATGGATTATGCGGCTTAGGTCCCGAAACTGAAATTTCATCGCGCCCCTGATCCCAAATTCGCGCGCTAGATTCGACATCTCGCGGACAATATTCAAGCCGTGATCTATTTTGCCCTGATGATTATTCGCGAGCTCGAATATAAAAATACCCCCAAAATCAAACTTAGCTTTATTTCTAAATGTCTCCATAGATAATCTTTTAATATATTATATAACCACCTCATGCCGATTTAGTTTCGAGATCGGATATGATAAATTTCGCGATCCTTTCTCCCGATTTTCCATCGAGTTTCCAGCATTGAGATTCCACCAATCGCATGCGCTTATCGTGATCTAAAGCCGGACTTTCTAAATACTCCTTAACAGTCTTAGTCATTTCGTCCAAATTTGCAACCAATTTAATCCCACCTGTAGCCGCGGCTTTTTGGTAGTGTTCGGAGCGGTAATACGTATGCGGCGATGAAATAATCCTTCCACCTTTCACATCAAAATTAATATTGATGATGGGTTTATCGAGCGCCGCGGCATCAATCGAGAGGCTAGTGTAGTAGCAAATTACCACGGCGGCGTGGTGCAGAGAATCCAGAAGGTGGGAAAGTTCCGCCTCATCCATATCCCAATTCTGCCCTCGAGTTCTTTCAAAAACCGCGTCTGACAAATTTCTCTGAAATTTAATTCCAGGACGATCATATACGACATGGGGGTGGGCAGGCATATCTTCCTCTTTAACAATGTCATTCGGGTGAAAACGGACAAGTAAAGTTAATTTATCAGTTCCCAAAGTTCCATTTTCAATCAGGCCGCTGAATATTTTTATAACATTCTGGTCAAGTTCCATACGAGTGCGGTCAAAAGCGCGTCCCAAAGGAGCATATAAAATTATTTTGTTGCCGAGAGGTATCCCTATTTTTGCATAAAAATTTTCGCGTGAAATCGGCTTCCCGGAAACAAAATGGTCATGCTGAACTGTCCCGGAAATATATATATTTTTAAGAAGCACGTCATCGTGATCAAAAAGCTCTTTTTTTACTATTTCATTAAAAACGACGTACTTGTCGGGGAGCAGTCGGATCATCCAGCGCGTAGTTATTCTATCCCATGTGTTAATTAATCCCATGGTTTTTATTTTTAAGCGTTTCGCCTCGCGCAGAAACGCGATCTCTTGATCATCAAAGAGATCAGCCAAGAAAACTATGTCGGGTTTTAGTTTTTTGTATAATTCGGCAATAGCTGGCCGCCTGATTAAAATAGAATCAAAAATGCGTACAATCTTTCTAATGAATCTTCTGGCCAAAAAACGGTTCGCCGCAAAGCTTATCCAATAGCGCACGCGGTTTTTCCCATCCGTGTAACGCGTCGAACGGTGCAAGTCCACCGTCTCCGAACGAAGAAGATAAAATTTTATATTCTTAAAAATCCTCTCAAAAAAATCATTTTCGTATGGCGGCACGACCTCAAAAGAAGTCCGAGGATGATTTATCCCTTTTTGGTAATATTCTTTATACCATTCTTTCTTTACTAAAAAAATGATTTTTACTCCTTCATTGTTAGCGAGCGTCTTATATATGCCGGATCTAAGAATATTCTTGCCCTCAACACCGGAAAATATTGGAATGACCGCCGTTTTCATTTCTTAAAATGGTACAAACCGACAGCGCCGGAAAATTCATTTCTTTTCCCCAGGGGCACGATGTGTTTTTTTGCCCAGGCAATAAATTCTTTAATTTTTTTTCCGTCTGTTGGCAATTTAGAATCGCGCGTGATATTTGGAAGTCGCCGCTCGAGATCAAGTATCATTTTTTTTCCATACCCCCAGTCATGATCAATGGTTCGCCATGAAAGTTCCAAGTTGAGCTGCCTTGCCCATGTCTTGAACTCTATAGGGGTTAAATAATGAATATCTGCCAGCGTTATTTTTGCCCGGAATAAGAACCAAAGTGTCATTAAAATATGCCCGCGCGGATTGGTCCAATTAGGGCACGTTAAAATCAAATGCCCGCGCGGGTTAAGTCTTTCTTTTAATTTTTTCAAGGTATGTAACGGATCATCTTGATGTTCCAGCGTCCCTAAAGAAACTATTACATCAAATTTGCTCCTAAACTTGCTTAAATCCGCGCACTCATAATTAAGATTCGGCAAATTATAATTCTCTTTTGCGACCTTGATCGCCGCGCTAGAATAATCAACGCCAAAAACTTGCTTTGCTCCCGCCTTCGCAATTAAGTAAGCCATCTCGCCCGTACCGCACCCGGCGTCTAATACTGTTTTCCCCGCCCAGGAAATTTCTTTGAAAACTTCTCGCTTCGCCGGAGGCACCTTATCTCCAGAAAACAAAAGCGACGAATAATGCCGCTCCTCGCCTTTTTTATACACGCCCCCGTAAAATTTTCTAAGTTTTTTATTCGACGTCCTCATTGTTTTTTCTTAGCAAAAAAACCGTATCCGAGCGTAAAGTCATCCGTCGCTAGCGCCGCCTGATAGCTATTTCTAAATAGCGACTGCGTGAATTTTGTGATTTTCCAAGCCAAAGATATTTTAATCCTATCAAAATATTTTTCTGAATGATTAAGTTTCAAAATTCTAAAAAAAGTTCCGGTTATGCTCTTATAAACGGCGAAGGGGCTGCTTACCGCCGCAATTTCAATTTCATCGAAACCAACTCGCTCCAAAACATACTTTAACATGAAGTGGGTAAAACGGTTGTAATCGTACGGCGATTGGTGAACTTCCAGCAGAAACGGGATGGTGCCGACGATTTTCCCGCCCGGCTTCAGAATGCGGTGGCACTCCGAAAGAAAAAATACCGGCTCGCGGATATGCTCCAGAACATTCGAGATGACAACAACATCGCCAGACGCGTCTTGAATCGGAATCTCCTTCGTGAAATCGGCAACGACATCAACCCTATCATAGGGAAAGAGATCAACCGAAATAAAGGACTCGAAATGCTTAAGCGCCTCATAAAAATGGGACTCCCCGGCCCCTAAATCAAACACGACAGAATTCTTAGAGAGAGAATGGATTTTGCTATTGGTGAATTTGAATTCCCCCTTGCGGAGTTTGCTCCACGAACGCTCGTTTTCGTGCTTCTCGCTGCTCTTTGGCCACAATGCTGGGGGCTCAACAAAAAAAATTTTCCCGTCCCGAATCGGGAACGTTTTCTTACAAGAAGAACACACTGCGCTTTCGGCGCTAATCGAAACCATTCCTCTTTTGCAAGCGCTGCAACGCAAAAATGATTCGATTTTTTCCAAATGGTTTTTATCTGAAGTCGCCATTTTTTATATTTATTTTCCCTTTCTCCAGCGTTAAAACGCGATTAGCGAGCCGCACCACGCCGGAGCGATGCGCAATGACGATAATAGTAATCTTCCCTTTTAATTTTTCAAGCGTATCACTGATAGCTTTCTCGGACTCTTCGTCTAAAGCGCTGGTTGCTTCGTCCAACACTAAAATTTCTGGTTCTCTAACCAATACTCGCGCTAAAACCACGCGTTGGCGCTGGCCTACCGAAAAACGCGTGCCCCGCTCGCCGGCTTTTGTTTCCAATCCTTCCGGCAAGGTTGATATAAAATCATAAATATTGGCGGCCTTAAGAGCCGCGACAATTTTTTCTACCGAAATACCATCTTCATAAAATTGAACATTATTTTTAATCGTGTCGTTTTTCAAAAACATTTCCTGCGAAACATATCCGATTTTTCTGCGCCATTCAAAAAGACGGTACTCCGAAGTATTTTTGCCGTCCATTGTAATTTCTCCGGAATCCGGCTCATAGAGGCGCAAGAGCAGATCAACCATGGTGCTCTTTCCTCCCCCAGACGTACCCATGATCGCGACAAATTCTCCTCTTGAAATATTCAAATTCACATCATTCAATACTTTCCCCTTTTTATCGTACGAGAAAGATATGTCCTTGAAGTCAATCCGATCTTTAAAAGAAAAAGGAATTTTGCCTTCATCTACCTCTTTGTTTTCCTCAACTTTTTCCCGAGAGGCAAGCAAATTTTGGGCGTATGGAATAAAACTGTTGATGGTATGGAGCGAGGCCTGCATTTTTTCTACGTATATAAAAATACGTTGGGTTAAATACACAACCGCAGCGAAAACCGCGAGATTAAATCCAGGCCGATTGTATGAAATGAGAAACGCCCCGGCAATAAAGAAAATGCCAAGGGGCTCGAGGGCAACTTTGGTAAAAAGCCGCGCCAAATAATGCTTAATTTTTATTACGCGAAGCTTTTCGAAAAGATCCGAAGATGCTTCAGAAAATTCATCTTCGAGATGGAGTGACTTGATGGTTTTTAACCCAATGATATTCTCGTTTACACGATGAGCGACTTCTTTGCGATGTACCGAAAACTGTTTCGAGTATAATTTACTTTTCGAAACAAATGGCCTGAACAAAAAGAAAATGAGAACTCCCGCCACAAGTGTTGAGAGAGCAACTGTTTTAGATATGGCGAGCGAAAAGAAAGCGTAAACCGCGAAGGTAATGATATCAAAAACGATTGAAATCACCTGTTTCATAAACTCAACACTGTTCGAAAGGTCCACCATCAAAACGTTTTCTAGTTCTCCTATTTTCTGCTTGGAAAGATACGACCATCTCGCTTTCAGAGTCTTAAGATAAAGTTCAGCGCGTTGTTTTTTTTCATAATCAGCTATGAGTTTGACATTCAAATATTCTGAAAACCAGAGAGAAAGGGCCTTAAGAACGAACATAACGACAATGAGCACCAGGAGACCATGAACTGTTGGTTCGAAATTGATAAAAGAGAAGAAGCGGTCGGTGTATTTGGATACAATACTTGCTTCTGCAACCCCTTCGCCAACGACGAGCGTAAAGAGTGGGACCAAAATACTGACACCGACACCCTCGAGAAATGCGTTCAGAAAACCCAAAGTACTCATTGCCAAAAACCGCTGACCGTAGCCGGCATAAAGCCGCTTCGCGATTGTGTATATTTTATGAAACTTCCTGATTATTCTCATAGAAATTTTTCAACGACATCAAATAGGCGCTGGCTTGCCTGACCATCAACTTTAAAGCATTGCTCCCGTATCATATTTTTCCTCTCTTCTTTATCCTTTGCGAGATCGGCTAAATAATTCGTGATGGATTTATCGAGTTCCCAGCGACTTTTAACCAAGCAAACGCCTCCACTGATAAATAACTGCTTGTAATGATTAAACTCATGAAGCCGCTCGACACTCTCTATATATGATACGGGATAAGGATCAAAACCAAGTATGATTACCGGCTTATCTAATAACGCCGCGTCAATTGCAATGCTTGAAAAGGGAGTGAGCACAAAATCGCAATAGAAAATAGTATTTATAAGATGCTTATCATCCTCTGAACTTAATTCGCTTGTTCTAATGCCCTTGAGGTCGCTACCGAATGATGTCCCCGGACGCTCGAGAATGACTCGCGAAGAGAAATTTGCGCCATCAAGATTGACGCTATCGGTCGGAGGGAAACGCACTAAAAGATGGTGTGATTTTGGAATGACCTCATCCAAAATTTTTATCATATCTCGATCAAACGTATGTGGCCTATAAATATGCTCGCTTACTTTCATAATGCGATCTCCCAAGGGCGCGTAGACAACAAAGCGGTCATTTTTTCCCATGCCAAATTTATCCAAAAATTGTTCGCGGTTAACGGTTGGTTCAAGAAGGTAATTATCGTAATGAGGAATTCCAGTTATTTTAATGATCGCGGGATCAATATTATGAATCTCGATTGCTTCTTTCTTGATAATTTCATTGTGTACCACCAACAGGTTGGGAATTACCCGAAAACCCCCCTTAGTCGTAAGATTATCCCAGGAACGAACCATTCCCACTATCGGAATACTCCGGCGCTTAGCCGCCAGCATGATGCGGCAATCTACGGCACTGAATACATCTGTCGAAAAAATTACCGCCGGTTGATACCGTCCAAAAATTTCTTTGAAAAATGCGTCTGGAAGCAACAAGGAATACAATCTTGGAATATAATGCCTGAATATGGGCGCCCAAAAAAAGATCTTCTGTGAAAGTGGCCGCTCCAACCCCATTTTCCGAGCACGCATAATTGCGAGAGAGCGCGTTCTTACCGCGGCCAGCGCGAAATCCTTAAGAAAGTCGTCCAGGCGCGTCAAGGGATTTTTTATTCCGAGAATTTCCACTCGCTCTCCGCCATATTGCTTCTCAAAAAAATCTTTTTTCTTTTCCGGAACAACCAAGACAATCTTTATACTCTTATCTTCCGTAAGTAATTTAAAAAATGGCGCAGAGAAAATATTGCGCGAAATCAACACATGAAAGCTGGTTATAAAAATCGTTTTCATTGATTTATTTTCGTCTTCGCGGATTCGAATAATTTCAACATTTGATCGGCGTAGCGCTCCCAGGAAATATGCTCGCGCACGAATTCGGCGCCATGTCGGCTTAGTTTTTTATAGAGTTCCTTATCTTTAATTAATTTTCTGACTGCTTCGGCGATCTGTTTGGGACTTCCCGGATCCGCCATAAGAACTTCTTCTCCGTCGCGAAGCACTTCCGCCGCTCCGACGCTTCTGGAAAGAACCACGGGTAAGCCGGTTGACATTGCTTCAAAAACAAAAAGCCCCCAGGTTTGCATATGATTAGAAACTACCAATATATCTGCTTCGTAATAACATTGCTTCAGCGCGTCCGCGGAAATAAGTCCTGCGAATTTCACGTGATCTTCGACGCCCAAATCTTCAACAAGTTTTTTAAGATTTTCATAATATTTTTGCGCGATATCCTTGTGCCGCCAATCGCCGGTAATTTTCAGTTGAGGATCAAAGCCGGAGTCCACTAAAATTTTTACCGCCAGGATGACATCTTCGAACCGACGGTGGATATAAAAGATACCGTTTGAAAGCAGCTTTACTTTGCGATCCTCCGGAGCCTCCCGCGCTTTATACGGAAATTCGGCAACATCAAGCCCACTTCTTACAACTTCAGCATCAATATTAAGGTAACGTTTCATTATTTCTTTAGTCCGAATATTCAGAACTGCTATCGCGTCCTGTTTTTTGAAAAAATGTTTTGTCCAAGCTAAATCAAAAATCTTATAAAGAAATTTTTTCCACGACGGCTTCGGGGGAAGATTAAAAAGCGGATCATCGAAAAGAGTCCAGCTTAGAATGTGAAGGTCGTTTAGCATCAAAATAGACGGGATATTTTTTACATGCTTTTTAAAATAGTGAGCGACATGCGCGCTAAACTCGTCATGAGGGTTGAGGATTTTCGTATCCGAACCAATTTGCCGCGCAAGCGCTTTGGCATTTTTTTCCTCGTTGAAATAACGCAAAATCGAACGCAGAAAGGGAATATGGCTAAAAAGCCCCCGCCGATCTTCTCTGAAATTTTCCAGTTTCACTATCCTAAATTTGGAAAGCAGTTTTGGATAACAGGCGGTGGCATGGAAAACAACATAGAATGTGACGCTCGTTCCGCGCCTGGCGAGTTCTTGACCGAGCATAATAGCCTCCCTCTCTCCGCCGCCTTCCGCAACAAGCGAACGTATAATAATTCCTATTTTCATATTTTACTTACTACCAAAAGTCCTGTATTAAAAACGAATTTCTGAAGCGGGGGAATTTCAAAGCTTAGGGTTTTGAAGCCGGCCTTTTCGACTTCACGGTACGAAGCACAAAAATAATCGATGTTTTTCAAATGCATTAAATTAAAAATATGCCCGCGCTGGGCCTCCTTGAAGGGTTCACTGAAAAAAGCGATCTTCTCCGCTACCCGGAATACTCCCGTAAATACTTTCATGTAATCCCGAGGAATCTGCTCGATCACTGAATTTGAAAAGACAGCATCAAAGGAATTTTTCGGAAACGGAATTTCCAAAATACTACCCTCAGTAAAATCAATATCTGCCGCCCGGATCCGGGACAAGATTTCCCACTCTGTGAGACCGGTTAGTTTCTTCAGAATAGCAACGGGCGGAGCTGCTAAATTCCTTTTAGAAACTTTCACCCCTTCTGTAGAAAGTTCGAGGCCGCGTAATTTCTTGATCTCAGGATGAAGTGCCGCCAAAGCTAAAATATTGAACCCCCGGCCGCTTCCAAGTTCCAAAATGCTCTCGCTTTTCTTTTCCGAAATTATTTTACTGAATTGCCCGACCATGAAGCGTTTGTATTCGCTGACCGGCATGGTAGTAATTTTCCCATCAAGAAAAACGTCCTGCTCTTTAAACATAAAATCTTCGTTCGACTCGCGTAAATAACTTTTATCATATTCTTCCCGTACCAAGTGTGTATCTCTTTTAATTTGTCCGCGGCCCAGAAATTCGCGCAGCAAAGCGCGTTTTAAAACTTTAAAATAAAACTTATTTGAAAAATGATTCGTCATAATTTAGACATGACGACTTCAATCAGCCTTCTGGAAGCCTGGCCGTCTAATTTGTAACAAAATTCCTCTCGAACGCGTTCGCGCTCCTTGTGCCCTATGGATGGATCTCTAAAATAATCATTAAGAATTTTAAAAAGCTCTTCGAAATCTCGTGCGGTTTTGAGTGCGCCGGTCTTGATCACCTCTTTAAAATGCTCCATCAATTCAAAACGGCGAAGCGAACGGTTAAATGGACGTTTTTTGTAGCCGTCGAAAGCAATCGCGAGCAAGGGACGATCGAATGCCGCCGCTTCCAGGAAAGCAGTGCTATAAACAGTGATTATCGCATCAGCGTGGCGCATAAGATTCTCATAATAGATGCTCCCATCCAAATCAGCCCATGATTCGCGCTGATAGAATCGAACGCGGGGGTGATTGTGAAACCCCTCGAATTTTTTCTCATCGAATTCACGATCCTTGCTCCTGCCTCCGAGATAGGGGCGCAGGACCAGATAAACGTCTTCTTCAAATTTTTTTTCGTCCGCCCATTTTAAAATAGTTTCTATGATGTCGGGTTCATCGGGGCAGTAGGCGCTCCCGGAAATGTACAAAATGAATTTCGCCCCGGAAGGAAATTTTAGTGACTCAAAAAGTTTTTCCCTGGTAAACCAGTATTCTTGATCCGTTATGAAATCAAAATAGGGATGTCCGATGATTTGTACGGATTCGGGCTTATAAGATTGGTGCAAAATTGCCGCTTGCTTCATCTGCTCGCTCGGGATCAAAAGCGAATCAACTTTAAACGGCAGGTAATATTTATCAAGGTGGTCCCATCCCGCTGGCATGCCTATGGTCGGGATATTACGCCGTTTGGCTTCCGCAAGAAGTAGGGCGTCAAACCAGCCATAGAGATGCGATATAAAAATCAATTCAGGATTATATCGGTCAAAAAATTTCTTAAAAGGCCGATCTTTTATGATTACTAGGAAAAGACTCGGAATTAATTTCAATCGAATGAATGAAGAACGTCCAAAAGTCACCGAAATAAATCGTTTTAACGGAGCCAAATAAGCTCGGCCTCCCGCTGGCGGCTCATCTGGGCGCGTGCCGATGCTTGCCATTAAACGCGTTGTTCCCGTATAAATGAGGTATGAATAGAAAAATCTGAAAATTTTTTCGAGAAAAGTTTTCGGATACTTGACTGGGATTTCTTTTAATATCAATCTGCCACCGATATTATCTTTGAAAAGATAGGCATATTTATTATAATCCTTAGGATAAACTAAAAATACCGCGCGGAGATTTTTATTGAGATTAAGGCAATCCTTCAATTGGAAAAACGCGCTTTCTGGAAAGAAAAATAGGTTCCGAAAAACCGCTGGAGAGGATAGCGTCAAGAGAACGGTTTTCATTTTCGCCTTCTTAACCATAAATTTGCCCAACCTTTTCCCTTCGGACGGTTTACGGAAATTCCAATAATTTTTTCGGGCGGCGCTTTTTGCAGAATTTTCTTATGTCGTTCAACGATATATAAATCAAACCCGGCGTCTTCCAATTTTTTCAGAAAAAGGAGAGGATTGGTTCCCACATTTTCCAAACCATACGGCCAAAATTCCATCAAAATCTGAACTTTAGGATTTTTAAAAACCGCGCGCTCGGCACCCGCCAAAACCAGCCCCTCCGCCCCCTGCACGTCAATTTTAATGAAGTCAGGCTGTATTCCAGCGAGAGAAGAATCCAGGGTTTCTGTCGTAATTTCCATAACGCCTCCAAATGATTTCGTAGGTATATTTTTTTGTCCAAACGACATATTTCCTAAATTTGAATTATCCAAAAATAATTTCATTTTCCCGTTTTTATCGGAAAGGGCGTAGGAATAAGTGGTGACGTTGTTAAAGCCGTTCAGGGAAATATTTTTAGAAAGCATCTCAAAATTATTCCGCTCTGGCTCAAAGGCATAAACGCGGCCTGATGCCCCAACTAACTCAGCTAAAAGAATCGTGAAATACCCTATATGAGCCCCGACATCGACAACCGTCATGCCGGGCCTGACATACGAACGCACCAGTTTGGTTTCAAAGTCCTCAAAACCGCTTCCCAGCAAAAGCTGCGGCGCTTCGCCAGTATCATTGGGGTTGATCCACATTTTCAGGCTTCCATGAACATTTACTAGCGCCAACTCGTTCGGTCGCAAAAATCTGAACAAAAAATCGTGGAGAAACTTCGCACCCGGTACTTTCCCCAGACCCTTACCCCTAATCGGCCTTGTAGCTTTTTTAAAAAACTTAAAAGTGCTCATATAAATTTTAAAATGTTCTCCGCAATTCTTTTGGCGGAGTTTCCGTCATAAAATCCGGCTTGCTGCGAAACAATTTTTTTCCTTCCCTCTGACAAAAAATTTGGGTTTCCAAGACAAGAATTTATCGCGCTCATAAGTTCTTCAGGACTTTTTACAATCGAGATGCCTCCCGACTTTTTAATATCCGCCAGATGATCCCAATCGAAAAAGCGCCTGGCTGAATTCCAATAATCGAGCCTTTGATGGCCGTCGAAAGCGACGGCAATCAAAGGCTTATCAAAAATGGCCCCCTCTATGAAAAAAGTTGAATACATATTTATAATTACGTCCGCGTGCGCCAAACTGTTTAGTAAAAATGCTAGGGATTCCTCTTCAAACTCCCAATTGCCTTTTCCCCCGCCGATATGCCCAGCCACTGGTCGGACAAGAAAACCGAAACGTTCCCTAGTCTTTAAAACTCTTTCCGGCGAGAAATCGTTTTTGGGATAAGGCCGAACCAGCACTTGCGTGCTTTTGGAAATTTTCCCTTCCTTAAACGCCATAGACAAAATATCCAACATCTCAAAATCGACAGTTATTCCCATCTTTCCAGAAAAAGCGTATAGAATCAATTTCTTACCCGGATTTCCTCCTAAACTCTTTATAAATTCCTCGCGTGAAACAACCCCACTTTTGCTGAAATAACGGTCGTATTGAGGAACCCCTGTTACCGCTATTTTTTCTAAGGGATAATCAGCCAAATTATTCGCTAAAGATTTCAGATAATTAGTCTGCACTAAAAGATAATCAGGATAAACCCTTAAAAATGTTTTACTGTAAAAATTATCCCAACTCGAGATCATGCCAAGAGTTTTAATTCCTTTTTTCTTAGCAGTTTTGAGTAAAAGATATTCGTCGTAAATCAACGTTGGACAAAAGACTAAATCGGGCTTGATATTTTCGAATATCTTTTTAAATCTCGCATTTGGAGCAAGCCAGTAAAGATATCTTAAGAAGTTCCTCCACCAGTAAAATTTCCCGAGAAGCCACAGGAAACGGCCTAAAAAAAATATAAAATATCTCAAAAAAATATTTTCCTGCGCGCCGGCCCGTTTTAAATAAAAATACTGCTGCATTAAGATCGTCCGAGTATGAATACTTGAAGTTTCGAGAAATTTGAAAAAGTTTTCAAAAACGCCGCGCGCGCTGGGAATAGCTAAAAATGTAATGCGAGGGGAAGCGAATTCTTTTTGATAATACTCCAGCTTATTTTTTGGAACTAAAAAAACCGGCTCTATCTCCGGTCGGCCCAATAATATCTTGAGGCCTTCGGTTCTTAAAAAATTTCTAACAAAAAAGCTGTTCGAGACTGGAATCAGGATTCTTTTCATAATTGCAGAGTTGTGCTAAATATCATATCATTGTAAACATGCAAAAGCTAGTTTCGGTCATTATTCCGATTTTTAATGAGCAGGAAACTTTGGCAGAATTACACCAAAAGCTCGTCGATGTTTTCGCAAAAATAAATATGCCGTTTGAGTTGATATTTGTGGATGATGGTTCACATGATAAAACTCCAGAAATTCTAAAAAAATTAATGCCAGCGAAAGTCCTGACCCTACGCCGAAACTATGGGCAGACCATCGCGCTTGAAACAGGAATCCGCAAGGCCAAAGGAGAGTTAATCATAACTATGGATTCCGACCTCGAAAATGATCCATATGACATACTTCCTCTTCTAAAAAAACTTGATGACGGTTTTGATGTCGTGACCGGATGGCGTAAAAATAGATGGAAGGGGTATTTTTTTACGAGACGCTTCCCTTCTTATCTTGCTAATTTATTGCTTTCCAAAGTAAGCGGTGTAAAACTTCACGATTTCGGATGCATGATGAGGGTGCATAAAAAAGAGATTCTTAAAAATTTATCATTTTCAGGTGATATGCATCGGCTGATTCTGGCGTACATCGCGCAGCGCGGAGGGCGCATTGCTGAAATCCCGGTAAAATTCAAACCGCGCCAATATGGAAAATCCCATTATGGTTTGGGCAGGACTTTCGGAGTGCTCGCGGATATTTTCGCTTTCTATTTTTTTGAAAAATACCACAATAAGCCGATTCATTTTTTTGGCTTAATGAGCGTGATTTTTCTTATATTGAGTACGATTGTTTTTATTTTTATGGTGCTGTTGCGAGTCTTGAAAATAGCCACCTTTATTGAAACCCCCCTGCCAACGCTTGCGGTTTTCCTCGCGGCCATCGGTTTTCAATTCATACTGCTTGGGCTGGTAGCGGAATTGATTTATCGCTTCTCGCGCCAAGAAAAAGTACCCTCGTCAGACGACTATATCCAGGAGGAAATTTCCAATACCTAACGATATGTGCGGCATAGCCGGATTTTTGGGATCGGGCGAGCTTGACCATCTGAAAACGATGGCGCGCAAAATCAGTTATCGCGGCCCCGACGAAGAGGGATATTTTTTCGCCGAGAGCCCGAAAATTGGACTCGCTTCCCGCCGGCTTTCAATCATTGATCTTGAGAGCGGACACCAGCCATGCTTCGATGAAGAAAAAGATATCATCGTGGTTTTTAACGGCGAGATATATAATTACCGGGAATTGAGAAAAGGCCTCGAAAAACGCCACCGCTTCGAGACAAAAAGCGATACGGAAGTAATCGCGCATTTATATGAAGAAGAAAAGGAGGATTTCGTGAAAAAACTCGAAGGAATGTTCGCCATCGCCATCTGGGATAAAAAGGGGGGGAAACTTCTTTTGGCCCGCGACCGCTTCGGAGAAAAACCGCTTTACTATTCCTTTTTCAACGGCAATTTCATTTTCGGCTCCGAACCAAAATCGATTTTGGCACATCCGGCTGCCCGTGCGGAGCTCGACCGAAGCACTTTGGAAAAATATCTGCTTTATGAATTCGTCCCGGCCCCTCAAACTATTTTTAAAAATATTCTGAAGCTTTCCGCAGGCCATTTCTTGGTTCTGAAAAACGGAAAAATCAGATTAGAAAAATATTGGGACGTTACTGAAAATAATCCCTTAGCCGACCTACCTTCACAAGACTTCCAGAAAGTATTGGAAGACAAACTGGATCAAGCCGTTAAAAAAATGTTGGTATCCGATGTGCCCCTGGGTGTTTTCCTTTCTGGAGGAATCGATTCGGCGACAATAGCTTATTTTGCGCAAAAAAATTCCAAAGATAAAATAGAAACCTTTTCCGTCGGCTTTGATAAAGATTCCTTCGACGAAACTCCTTACGCGCTTGCCGCAGCGAAACAGCTTGAGAGCGAACATTATCATACTGTTTTCGGCACAAAAGAACTCTTAGATTTAATCCCCCAAATCTATTCGCTCCTGGACGAACCGATGGCCGATCCTTCACTTCTGCCGACTTTTCTCTTAAGCAAATTTACGCGCGAAAAAGTAAAAGTCGCTTTGAGCGGAGACGGCAGCGACGAGCTTTTCATGGGATACCAAACCTTCCAGGCCGAGCAAGTCGCATCTGTATATAAACTAGTCCCTAAAATTTTAAGAAACGGTGTTAAGAACGTTGTAAATTTATTCCCCGCTTCCTCTGGATATTTCAGCCTGGATTTTAAGCTCAAAATTTTCCTGAACCATTTTGATAACCCGCCGGAGATAAGAAACCAGCTTTGGATCGGGGCTTTCAGCCCATTTGAAATCAAAGAACTCACCGGCAATCACCCTGACAAAATCTTTGAAAATATTGCGGGGGGACCTCCGCGCCTGCCTGAAGGTGACATACCTAAACGCCTTAGTTATCTTTATCTCAAAAATTATCTTCAGGACGGCATCCTGACTAAAGTAGATCGAGCAAGCATGTTTAATTCCCTTGAAGTTAGAGCCCCTTTTCTCGACCATATATTGGCTTCTTTTGTCTTCGCGCTTCCAACTAACGAAAAGCTAAACGGATTTACAACAAAATATATTCTTAAAAGATTAATGCGAAATCACATTGGAAAAAACATCGCCTACCGCAAAAAACACGGCTTTGCGCCACCCGTCGCCTTATGGCTTAATAATGATCTCGCCCCGCTTGTGTCAGAATATCTTGACGAAACGCGCCTTACTCGAGAAGGGCTTTTCAATGCCGTTTACGTAAAGAAGCTTCTCGCGGAACATCGCTCCAAAAAATTCGACCACAGGAAAAAACTCTGGAGTCTGCTAGTATTTCAATTATGGAAAGAGAATTGGCTTTCGGTTTAAAATAGACCTATGAATCGTGAAAAAAAATTGAATATTGGCTGCGGCGAATTCAAAAAAAATGATTATATAAATATGGACTGGGACCCGCGTGTAGCTCCCGATGTGGTTCACGATTTGAACAAATTTCCCTATCCCTTCAGCGACAATGAATTCGACCGTATAGAAGCCGACCATGTATTAGAACATCTGGAGGATCCCCTTCGAGCGATGCAAGAACTGCATAGAATTTCCGAAAACAACGCCATTATTTTTATCAGAGTGCCTCACTTCTCGAGAGGATTCACTCACCCAGAACATAAACGCGGATTTGATGTGACCTTCCCATACTATTTCAATCCCTCATTTAAGGGCGGATACCGTGGTTATGAATTTACTGTAAAAAAAATAAAACTATCGTGGTTTGCCCAGTTTTATTTAAAAAAGACCGTGCTTTCAAAATTTGCCTATTATATGGCGCGTGGAATTGGAATAATTTTGGACGGCCTGGCGAATCTCTCCCCAGTTATCTGTGCAAGGATTTGGTGCTTTTGGGTGGGCGGATTCGAGGAAATCAGCTTTGAATTCATGGTAAAAAAATAGGCGTTTACATGAAAAGAATAATAGCTGGCATCAAAAATCACAAAACGGCCGTTATCTTATTGTTCTTGATAATCCTCATTTACGGAGGGCATCATTTAATAATTTCCAATTTGCTGAAAAATCAAGGCATTGAATACCATCCTATTTTAGTACACGAGGATGAGGCGCTTTTTACGGCTCCTAAAGCCCAGGCGGTATTCCTGGGAGATTGGATCGTGGGCGATTTTAATCTTTACGAATATAAGGACGCGCCTTACTATTTATTGCCGTTCTTAAGCCCACTTATCATGGGAATGCTAGGCAGAATAACCGGATCCATTGAAAATGCCTTCATTGCAGGTGATTTTATTTTCCCCGCCATCATATTTTTAATTTTCTATCTTCTTATTTTCGAATTCACCAGAAATAAAATAATTTCTTCTCTAGGGGCAGTATTTTTTATCTTTTTGCCAAAGTTTCTCATTGGTTTTCCGCCTTTCATCAAATATCTTCAGGCGTATTTGATTACTTTGATTTTCAATCAAAACGCGCTCTATTTTTCAAGAGTGGAAGATCCTCAAATTACCATGCCGCTCTACGCTCTAGCCCTTTATTTAACATATCGCGCAATCAATCGAAACAGAAAAAGAACAGCCATTTTGGCCGGAATAGCTTATGGCGCCATTTTCTATTCTTATCTTTATTATTGGATCTATTTTTCAATCGGGCTTGGTTTCTTCGCATTTATTCTACTTACGCAGAAAAAATACCCCGAATTCAAAAATGCCTTTTATATCGGACTGACAGGGGTCCTGATATCTTTGCCTCATTGGGTAAATGCAATCCTCATCACTAAGCTCGAACAATATCAAGATTTATTTGCACGCCTTGCTCCCGAAGTTGGAAGAGTTTTTAACTTTGTGACATTGCCTCTTTTTTCATATGCATTGCACGGAATGCTCATCCTAGCGATAACCCTGTTATTCAAGAAAAATAAACCTGTTGTCTTTGCTTACCTTATCAGTTTTCTTATCCCAACCTATATTGTTTACAACCTGCAAATGATAACCGGTTTTAACGTACATCCGGACCACTGGTTCAAGCCAGCGCTACTTCCCGTAAATTTAAGTTATCTCGTAATTGGATTCGAGGCGGCACGCCGATACGGGCATTTGGTTTCTTCAAGGATCTTACTTCTGGGAGGGATATTGCTGGTTAGTTTGGGACTCTTGAAGATATATACCACCGAAGTCTTTCTCGTCCAGCTGACAATAATCACTGCCATCATCGCTTACGCCCTCCTATTTCTTTTTCATTTTATTTACCAGAGATTCGATTCCAAAAAAGACACAATGCTTCGAATTGCCGCTGGCATCGCTATGTTGTTGATATTTTCTTACGGAATATATGTGCAATATCGTTATATCAGATTGAATAAAAACGAAATGCTATCCGCAGAAGAAATGCAAAGCTACCGCTGGCTCACTGAAAACACGGAAAAATTTTCGGTTGTGGCGACCCCCTCCTTCACTTCTAATGCACAGCTGCAGCTCTATACGCACAATAAAATATTCCTGCCAAACGGCGTAAATACCCTTGCTTCCAACGAGGAAATCTGGGAAAGATTCCTGCTTATAAATAAAATTTATAATGTGTCAGACGAAACCTTCCGCTCTTATCTTACCTCTACTACGACTTGGGGCGACCGCTCCAGCGCGCGCGACGAGAAAGGAACCTATTTTTCTTTCAAACCAGGACTGGATACGAAAGCTGCTTATTATCTTTTTACCTTCCTATACAGCGATTACGACTCCCCTGGCAGTAATTTTAAAAGCATAGTGCCGATTGCGATGCCTGCGGAAGTTGTTGAAGAGAAAAGCAAACTTTATTCGCAGTCGTTAAAAAGCCCAACTCAAAATTTGATGCCACCTTACCGCATTGACTATCTATATTATGGCCGGCGGGAACAGAATCTCTCGAGAGATCCAAAACTATCTAACCCTAAGCTCGAAAAAGTATATGAACAAGACGGGATATCTATCTACAAATACAAATAAATCAATCCTTCTTTTTGCGAACAACCGCCAGAAGTGAGACGCCAAATGGAAACTTAATAAACGACAGCAAAAGGGCCTCTGCCGAAAATAAAAACTTCAACAAAATATTTACTGGAGCGGGCGGCATGCTGACCTCCGCTCCCTCAAGTATCTTTGGGTTGCTGAACCTGGACCATATTTTCAAGACAGCAATGGGGGGAAAAAGTATGGTATTAAAATAGGTTAAATAAATCGCCTCCAAACCGCCGGAATTCAATTTGTTTGAGAGTTCTCTCTTATTATATCTTCTGAAATGATGGGCGCGCTTATCGGCATTGCTCCACAGAAATCGAAGCGCCGGTACAGTAAGGAATATAACTCCCTCTGATTTTAAAACGCGTTTCATCTCGTTAAGAGCTGCCGATTCATCTTCGATATGTTCTAAGACATCTAACGCAAAAATGGCATCAAAAAATAAGTCAGCGAATGGAATATTCGCTGCTGATGCTTTTTTAATCAAATTGTCTACTCCCGATAATTTACAAAATGTTATGGCATTTTCATTCTCGTCTATCCCGAAGGCCTCACCATAATTTGAAAGGAATTTTAATTCTTCTCCCATTCCGCATCCGACCGATAAAATTTTCTTTTTCTTATTCCCGAGAATTTCCAAATATCTAGGAAAAAGTTTCCCCAAGATTTGCCGCCTACCAACGTACCACCAATGTTCTTTTTCAATAAGGGATACGCCTTGGTATGTACGTAAATCCATGAATTATTTCTTTTTCCCTAGAAAGTAAAAAACCGATGAGATGTTTTCGGAATAATGAAACAGCAAGAAAAATAAATCCAAAATTTTAAGGGGGGCTAGTACAACCATGAACATATAAGACAGGGTGAGATAGAGTTTGCTCCATCCAAACGAAAAAATAATTGCAAAATAATGCATCAAAAAACTTATTACGGCGGATGTCGGCCCAGACCAAATTCCTATTTTAATCGGGCTAAAGTCGGCAAATTCTTTAATCAGCCCCTCTTTGGTCCAGCGAAAATAATCATTCGGCGACTCGTGAAACGGATATAAAAATGGGGCAGTCGCGTAAACTAGTCCTCCTGGTTTCAAAACCCGACGTATTTCAGCAATCGCCTTCTGAGGTTCTGGGAGATGTTCAAGAGTCGCTTCAGAAATCACCATATCCAGAGAATTATCGCGAAATGGGAGTTTGGTCGCCTCAGCAACTATATCTACATTCGGCAAAGGCAGAATATCCAAATTTAATACGTCCGATCTGATTCTTTTTGTTCCGGACCCGATGTTAACGATCAAGCCGGAATTTCTTGGTATCGATCTTAAAGATTTTCTAGCCGTAAAGCCAAATGGTGTAATGGGGGTTAAAAGAAAAAAGAAAAAATAATAAAAATTCGGAAAACGGCGCAAAATTCCCTTGAGACTGTTCGTAAAACCTATTTTGGCCTCTTTTTGATAGCGTAGATATACTTCCTCACAAACTATAAAATACTTACCGTCATATATGTAATAGTTTAAATTGCAATTAGAACACATTAAACCGTCATCTTTATTCGTAAGCCCACTTAGGCATTTGGGGCAAAATAATATAGACCGAAAAGCATCTATTGGCATGGGTATATTTTACTTTTTGTAATGTCTTTTGAACACCTCTAGCATCTCCCGGCCGTAGCGCTCCCAAGAAAAATTTTCTCTGATGAAATCCGAGCCCTCTTTGCTTAGTTTTTGATAAAGCTCTGGGTTTGAGGCGATTTCCTTTATTCCAGCGCTGATCTCCATCGGGCTTTTTGGCTTCACAATATACGCCACCTCACAATGCCGAAGCGTTTCATATGTGCCGGGCATCGCAGCCACAATCGTCGGAAGGCCTGCCAAAATTGATTCGTAAGCGGTCAGCGATTGCGACTGGAGGTGAGGAAAAATAAAAATATGGCTTTTGACAAGATGTTCATGCCAGATCTCGTAACCGTAGTCACCGTAAAATGAGACCCGTTTTTCCACCCCCAGTTTTTGAGCAAGCTCTTTTAGTTTTGCCAGATATTTGAGATCTGGAGATGTATCCCCCAATATCGTTAAAAATGGGTTGAGCCCGGAGGCGAGCAATGCGGGAAGTGCAGAAATAATATCCTCGAAGCGCCGATACGAGATGAGATTACCGGCTGATAAAATGCGAAGCTCCTCCCGTGGACTCGGCGCTTCGCGGTTGATAAAAGGAAAACGTTCATGATCGACTCCTGATTGCACGATAACCGCATCCCGCCCAGAATATTTTTTTAGCATATCGCGATGAAAGGAATCAAAGACAGTTATGCCGTTCTGCTTTTTAATAAACTTATTTTCGTATGCCGTTTTAATTTTTATGGACAATTTTCTCGCAAGAATCGATTTTCTTGGAATATTATGGAAACTAGGATCTTCGTCCCAGCCCAACAGCTCAAGCGGCCAGCGCATCGTCGGAAATTCGTTCATCTGCCAGACCGAAGGGATATTTTTAATATTTTTTTTGAAATAGTGAGTGACATGATGCGCAATATTATCATGGGGATTTAAAATGTCGAGGTCCGGATCAATATGCCGAGCTAATGCTTTCGCCATGCGGTCTTCCTTAAAAATGCCGAAGTTTCCTCCGGTCGCAAGATGCTCCGATTGCGGCAGAGAAAAAACGTCGAGCTCCTCGCCGAGTTCCGGGAAAGAGTTATTGTACGAAAATGTATAAATTTTAACTTCCTCCCCTAAACGCTTCAACTCGAAAGCCAAAGAAAGTGCCTGGCGCTGGATTCCTCCGCGCATATTGAGCTTGCGAACAATGATTCCAATTTTCATTACAAAAGCACTTCTTTACCGACGATTCTAAATTCAGGAAGCGGCACAATAAATTTTCCACCGGAGCTCAAATATTTCCTTTCTTCCTCCACCATCTCCTTCAAAAAATGCCACGGCAGTATCAGAAAATAATCGGGCTTATCCCGTCGCGCTTCTTCTTTGGAAACAATCGGGATATTGGTCCCGATAGTCTTGGTTCCCCATTTAGCCGAATTCTTATCGCAGGCCTTGGGAAGAAAACTGGGATTCAATTCAAAAAATTGCAGAAGAGTATTCCCCTTTGTGGAAGCCCCATAAACATAGATCTTCCTCCCTGCAGCCGTCTCTGATTTTATAAATTCCCTTAACTTTTTCTTCAAGCCAAGAACCCTTTGGGCAAATTCCTCGTATATTTTTTTGTTGTCTAAGCCGAGCTTTTTCTCTCGGGCGAGAAGGTCGGCGACGCGCTTTTCCGCCGCCTTACCTTCT
>Ga0209342_10000260_pt1 | contig 59134 bp, 51 predicted proteins | sample RifCSP16_2_FD_184023 | JGI IMG/M metagenome (GOLD analysis project Ga0209342, IMG submission 184023) | Soil microbial communities from Rifle, Colorado - Rifle CSP2_sed 16_2 (SPAdes) (version 2) | ecosystem: Environmental > Terrestrial > Deep subsurface > Rock core/Sediment | place: Rifle... | reverse complement strand
TGCTGGTCGGACTGAAAGCCCCGCTTAAGGCCGGTAAAGACATACCCTTGACGCTGAACATCAAAGTGGCCAACCGCACGGTGAAGGTCAAGACAAAGGCAGAGGTGAGACCGCTGACCGCGACCAGTACCGCGAAGCCGGAAGATGGACATAAGCATAATCATTGAACCTGGAAAAAGCAGTTGTCCACGAAAGTCACGAAAAACACGAAATGGGGTAAGCAGTTTTGTAGGGTGCGTTTACGCACCAATTGGCGATGGTGCGTAAACGCACCCTACGTTATTACCGCACAGGCCCTACCCCATAACCTCCGTTTGCTGACCTCCATCCAGTAAGCGTTTGCTTTCCCGGAATGACAGGCGGCACGTACCGCCCGATTGTATTCTGGTGTAGAATCCGCGGCAAATTCCCCGAGGAAAAGTCATGCCGCTTTCAGCCGCTTCCGCAGAACTCAAAGCCCTGGTGCTTGCCGAGGCGCTGCCTTACATCCAGCGTTTCTTCGACAAGACCATCGTCATCAAATACGGCGGCAACGCGATGACCGATCCGGTGTTGCAGGAGAGTTTCGCGCGTGACGTGGTCCTGCTCAAGCTGGTTGGGATGAATCCGGTGGTGGTGCATGGCGGCGGGCCGCAAATCAACGAGATGCTCAAGCGCATCGGCAAGCAGGGCGAATTCGTCCAGGGGATGCGCGTGACCGACGAAGAGACCATGGATATGGTCGAGATGGTGCTGGGCAAGGTCAACAAGGACATCGTCAATCTGATCAACCGCCACGGCGGCAAGGCGGTCGGACTGACCGGACAGGACAGCTCCTTCATCCGCGCGGAGAAATTGCTGCTGGAGAGCACAGCCGAGCCGGGCAAGATGCTCGATATCGGGCTGGTCGGAGATATCGACAAGATCGATCCGGCGATCATTGCCTTTCTCGATTCCGGCGATTTCATCCCTGTCATCGCGCCGATCGGCGTGGGGCCGGATGGGGAAACGCTGAACATCAATGCCGATGTGGTTTCCGGCAAGCTGGCAGAGGTGCTGCACGCCGAGAAGCTGGTGTTGCTGACCAATACGCCGGGCGTGCTGGACAAGAATGGCAAACTGCTGACCGGACTCACTCCCAGGCAAATCGACGACCTGGTGGCGGACGGCACGCTGTCCGGCGGCATGCTGCCCAAGATCGCTTCGGCGCTGGATGCGGCACGCGGCGGCGTGCGCTCGGTGCATATCATCGACGGCCGGGTGAAACACGCGCTGCTGCTGGAGATACTGACCGACGAGGGTGTGGGCACGCTGATCAAGAGCAAATAAAGCGTGACGGCTCCGCTGTGGATTTTCGATCTCGACAATACGCTGCATGATGCTACGCCGCACATCTTTCCGCACATCAATAGCAGCATGACCGCGTATTTGCAGCAGCATTTGCAATTGGATCAGGCAGCGGCGAATGCACTGCGCGTGTATTACTGGCAGCGCTATGGTGCGACGTTGAGCGGATTGATGCGGCATCACGGCACCGATCCGCAGCATTTTTTGTCGCAGACCCACCAGTTTCCGGAGCTGCCCCGGATGGTGCTGCGCGAGCCGCGTCTGCGCCATATATTGAAGGCGTTGCCGGGCAGAAAAGTGGTGTTTTCAAATGCGCCGCTGCACTATGCGCATGCGGTGCTGAAGCTGTTGCGCGTGGGTGATCTGTTCGACGATGTGATGGCGGTGGAGCACACGCGTTATCGTCCCAAGCCGGATAGCTTCGGCTTCATGCGCTTGTTGCGGCGGCATCGTATCCGTGCGGCGCAATGCGTGATGGTCGAAGATAGCCTCGTGAATCTGCAAGCGGCGAAACGGCTTGGGATGCGCACGGTGTGGGTGAACGCCGGCAACAGGAACTCACCCTGTGTGGATGTGAAGATCGGTGATGTGATGCAGTTGCTCAGGGTAAGAGGATTGAGGATTGAGTAAACCCAACCCCTCCCGGCCTCCCCTTGTCAGGGGAGGAGCCGCTCTCCCCCTGACAAGGAGGAGTTGGAGGGGGTTTACACTCAGTCCTCGTACCTCAGTCCCATTCAAATAGGAAGGGGTTAAACATGGCCAGCAAACCGGGCGAGAGAAAATTTCAGATACTGCAAACCGTGGCGCAGATGCTGGAACAACCCAAGGGCGAGAAGATCACGACGGCGGCCCTGGCGGCGCGACTGGATCTTTCCGAGGCGGCGCTGTATCGCCACTTCGCCAGCAAGGCGCAGATGTTCGAGGGCTTGATCGAGTTCATCGAACAGACCGTGTTCGGCCTGATCAACAAGATCACCCAGGAAGAAAAAAGCGGCTTGCAGCAAGTCGAGGCGATCGTGTCCATGCTGCTCGGCTTCGCGCAAAAGAATCGCGGCATGGTCCGCGTGCTGATCGGCGACGCGCTGGTGAACGAGGATGAGCGCTTGCAGCAACGCATCAACCAGTTGCTCGACCGCATCGAAGCCACGCTCAAACAATCGTTGCGCATGGCTGCCACACAGGGGGAAATGGGCGCGGCGGTGGATGTTGGCGCACATGCCAATGTGCTGGTGTGCTATGTGATCGGCCGCTGGCTTCAGTTCGCCAAGAGCGGCTTCGCGCGAGACCCGATGGCGCAGTGGCCGGCGCAATGGGCCATCCTGCTTGCCAAATAATTACTGCAAATAATTTTCGGGAATAATCCATCCTGTAGGGTGCGCTGTGCGCACCATGGTGCGTGAAACGCACCCTACCAAAACCACGAAAACTGGAGGAATAACAATGATCCTGATCCTCAGCTCCAACGCCGGCGAACAATCCCGGGAATACCAGCAGTTGCTGGCACATCTGGCCACACTGCCCGGTATCCAGACCCGTGTGCATGTCGAGCGCGGCAGCGAAAAGTCGCTTACCGAGATCTATCTGATTGGCAATACCCAGGCGCTGGATATCGAAGACATGCAAAGCCTACCCTGCGTGGAGCGCGCGGTGCGGGTTTCCGAAGAGTACCGCATCCTGGGACGGCACAAGGACGATCAGCGCCCCACCCATTTCGAGTATAACGGCGTGCGTTTCGGGCAGGACACGCTGAACGTGTTTGCCGGATTGTGCGCGGTGGACAATCGCGAGCATGTCGAGATCATGATGAAGGCGGTGCATGACTGCGGACAGGTATGCACGCGCATGGGCGCGTACAAACCGCGCACCAGCCCCTATGCGTTTCAGGGGCACGGCAAATATTGCTTGCCCTATGTATTCGAGCTGGCGGGCAAATACGGCATCAAGGTGATCGCGATGGAGATCACCCATGAGTCTCACCTCAACGAGATCAAGGAAGCGCTGCATCAGACCGGCAACCCGACCGGCGTGATGCTGCAGATCGGCACGCGCAACACGCAGAACTTCGAGCTGCTGAAGATCGTCGGGCGGCAGACAGGGATGCCTATCCTGCTCAAGCGCGGTTTCGGCATCACGCTGGACGAGTCGCTGAATGCGGCGGAATACCTGGCTTCCGAGGGCAACCGCAACGTGGTGTTCGGGTTGCGCGGCATGAAGACCAACATGGGCGACCCGCACCGCAATTTCGTGGATTTCGCACATGTGCCGGTGGTCAAGCGGCTGACGCGCATGCCGGTGTGCATCGATCCGTCGCACTCGGTGGGTTCGCGGCAGGCCGCGCCGGACGGGATACTCGACATGATGCATGTGACGGCACAAGGCGTGCTGGCCGGCGCGAACATGGTATTGGTGGATTTTCACCCCGCGCCGCCCAAGGCATTGGTGGACGGGCCTCAGGCGCTGCTGCTGAGTGAGTTGGCGTATTTTCTGGAGGACGTGCAGATCGCCAGGGAAGCGTATCTCCGGCGCGTCGCGCTACGCAAGCTTCAGGGGTGACCCTTCATCTGTCAGCGGTGCGCTGAATAGGGGAGTGCCACGCTTTCCCGATAGAACGCTGGGCGGCAAATTTCCTGGATTCTTCCATGTTCACCACATTGTTGTCGATGCTACTCGTCTGACATTTGATTTCCTGACCGTCCAGCCACTTCAGGATGGGCAGATACTCCTGCCTTTCGGCAAAGGTGTCGGCTTCGTCCATTTCGAACACGCCCAGGCCTTTTCCGGCGGCGCGGAGATAGTTGTCCGAATCGCTGATGCTGGTCAGAAAGGGCAGCTTCAGGGAAGAAAGAAAACGTTCCAGTGCATCGCGCGACGGAGAAGTGCTGCGCAACCGGTTGGCTACCACTGCAATCCTGGTCTTGGCGGCCGATGCGCCGCCGATCTGGAACAGCTCCTTGATGAAATCTGCGGTGGCGTGAATATCGATCGGGGATGGCACGACCGGGACCACGATGTAGTTCGACCTGCGCACCATCTCCTGCAACAACAGCCCTTTCGTTCCGGAGGGAGCATCAATGACCAGAACTTCGGTGCCGACCGGAACCCACTTCTGCAAATTATGCAGGGTACTGGCTCCTTTGGGAGGGGCGGCATTGGCGCCGTGGATAGTTCCTATGTGGCCGGGCCGCACCCGAAGCCACTGCAGACAAGATCCTTGCGGATCGTAGTCGAGGATGGTGGTTCTGAATTTCCTGCTGGCGTAATAACTGGCGAGATTGGTGGTCAAGGTGGTCTTCCCTGATCCCCCTTTGGAGTTTATGACCAGTATCGACAGCATCGTGCGCCCCCTTTCTGCAAATACCGACTTGCAAGCATTCAAATCGGAATATGGTTTTTCGAGTACCCCTGAATCTGCAATATGAACTATATCTGATATTTAAGCATGATTTGTAAAGTCAAGTGTAATTATTTTAACCGGATATCTACGCTCTGTGAAATACCCGGGCCTGGCCTGTTTTCGTTTCAGGCGCTTCACACTGCGGCAGCGTCAGGGATTATTCCTGAATCTGCCCGTGGAGCTGAAAGCTTCGAGGCTTATGACCTTGTCCTCGACGCGAGACCCATACTTGTCCGGGGGCGGCAAACTTTCCTGAGAAGGGAAAACATTGAGCCTTTTATCCAATGCGATATAGTGGCCATCCACCCACCTCAAGATAGGCAGCAGCTCCCGCCTCTCTGTGGCAGTAACTGCTTCGTCCATTTCGAACACGCCCAAACCTTTTTCTGCAGCCTGGAGATAGATTTCCGAATCGTGGATGCTGGTGAGAAATGGCAGCTTCAGCGAATTAAGGAAACGTTCCAGCGACGCATAGATCGATGATGAGGAACTGCGTACCCGGTTGGCAACCACCGCAATCTTCGCCTTGGACGTGCGCGCCCCGCCGAACAGGTACAATTCTTTGACAAAATCGGCGGTGGAGTGAATATCGATAGGAGAAGGCGCGACCGGAATCACGATGAAATTCGTCCTGCGCACCAGTTCCTGCAGTAACAGGCCTTTTACTCCGGCAGGCGCATCCACGATCAGGACATCGGTGTCCACAGGTATCCAGGCCTGAGCACTGCGCTGTATCGTCGCACCCCTGGGTGGTGCTGCATTGGCGCCGTGGATCTTCTCTGCCTGGCCGGGCCTTATCTTCAGCCACTGCATACTCGATCCCTGAGGGTCGTAGTCCATGAGCGCTGTTTTGACTTTCTTGCTGGCGTAGTAACTGGCAAGATTGGTGGTCAGGGTGGTCTTCCCTGACCCGCCCTTCGAATTGATGACCAGTATCGTCAGCATGGATCCTCCTTGGATATTCGGAATATCGGCCTATAAATCGTCTTGTACACAGTGACACCTTAAAACAACCCCCTCAGTCCCCCTTGTCAGGGGGAAGCCTTTAAGCCTCCCCTGACAAGGGGAGGTTTGGAGGGGTTAGTTCGCGAAGATTCAGGTGTTACATGGTACTAGCGCCCACAAATCGTCTTGCGTCAGTAAGCGGCATGGTCACTGGCCGCGAGATCCTGGATGTAGGCCGCGAATTCGGGATCCTCGCCGCGCAGCAAGGTGGGTAGCGCGGTGCGGAAATCGGCACGGTCGCACCATTCGCCCATATAGTCCTCCCACGAACGCCAGCGCCTTGACTGTTTCTCCGTCATGCCGTCCTCATAGAGTAGCAGATAAGCGCGCTCGAACAATGAGATCAGCATGCTGAAGATGATGAACATGCGCTCGCGCTGTTCATCCGAAAGTGACGGCGTTTCCTCGCTGGCGAACAGACGCAGGTCTGGATTTTCCAGCGTGATCTTGAGGAACTCCTGGTAGTTGTCGGAGAGCAATTGATAGACTTCCTCCTCCTCATTGTTGCGCTCCTTGCGTTGCTCGAAGATGAAAACCGCGATCGCCAGCGGCAGGCCGACCACCGTCACCACATAACTCAGCAGTTCCCAGGTTTCAAGAGTAGGCATCAGATCAGCCCCATCGCTACCAAAGCGATGAACGCGGCGAACAGCGCGAAGTGGCTGATGCCCTCGATGGCATTGGTCTCGCCGTCGTGCAGGTTGTTCATCACGGCGAGAAATGTCAGCAGCAGCATGCCGGCCTGAACCGGCGTGAGCGCCATCTCGATGCGCTCGCCGCTGAGCAGCGCGATGGTCTCGATCACCGGCAGGGTGAGCAGCACCGTGGCGAGCGATGCGCCCAGCGCGATGTTGACGGTGGTTTGCATGCGATCTTTCTGTGCCGCCCTGAGCGCGGTGAGTATCTCCGGACTGGCGGAGATCAGGGCCACCAACACTGCGGGGATAGCCTTCGGCAAACCGCTTCCGGACAATCCGGCATCCAGCAGCACCGACAGGACTTCCGAGAGCAGGCCGACCAGCACGATCGCGCCCAGCATCACCCCGACATGCAGCGCATTCGGGCTGTGCGCCAGATCATGCGCCTCCTCTTCGGTGACATCGGTGTATTCGAAGAACCTGCGATGCTCCACGGTCTGCAGGCGCAAAAATGCCAGATACATGATCGCCATGACCCCGACCGAGAAGACCGAGTAGATCTGCCATTGCGACTCCGGCACAAAGTCCGGGATGAACATGCCGATGCCGATGGCGACCAGCAGCATCGCGATGAACGAATTGGCCGAATCCACGTTGTATTTGGCGCTGCCGTGCTTCAGGCCGCCGACGATAGCCGCCAGGCCGAGGATGCCATTGATGTCGAACATCACGGCGGCAAAAACCGTATCTCTGGCCAGGGTCGGATTGGGATTGCCTTGCAGCAGCACGATCAGGATCACCACCTCCACCGAAACGGCGGCAAGCGTAAGTATCAGCGTGCCATAGGGCTCGCCGAAGCGCATCGCCAGCACTTCGGCATGGTGTGCGATGCGGAATGCCACGGCGATGATCGCCGCGAGTATCACCAGCAACAAGCCCCACAGCGCTGCGCTGCCCTGTTCCACGGCGGCATGTTCAAGCGTGAAGCCCAGCGCCAATATGATCAGGGCGATGGCGATCGGGAATTCGGATTTGAGGTATTTCATCGGTTAATTCGACAGGCAGGCGCCATGAGCGCAATATTAACCTTAACTGGTTGACCGGTATAGCCAAAGGTGCATATCATGCCGGACAGACAACAAGCGCCGAACAAGCCTTTAGACCGGATCACGGCAAATTTGTGCGGTGCTATCTCAACCTGAAATCAGCGAGGTGATCATCATGGCTGAACAAAAGGCAAGACCCGCCGTCAAAAAAGTGGCTGCTGCCAAGGCCGGCAGCAAGGTTGCCGGCAAACCGAAACCCGCCAAAGCGACGCTGACCACGACGGCGAAGAAACCGCCGGCGAAAAAAACCGTGGTTGCAGGGCCGCAAAAGCCCAAGAAAGCCACAGTAAAAAAAGCGGCAACCCCTGCCGCGAAAAAGAAAGCTCCTGCGAAAAAGCCTCAGGGAACCAGGATCAAGCCGTTGGATACCAACCCCAAGCCGGCCGCTACCGGGAAAGCTGCAAGGCCGACCCCGGAGGAACGCTATCGCATGGTGGAGACTGCGGCCTACTTCATCGCCGAGCGGCATGGTTTCCAGGGCCGCTCCGACGAGCATTGGGCGGCTGCCGAGCTTGAGGTCGCTGTCAGGCTGAAACAGTAGGCTCCGCCGCGCGAGCGGACACCTTCCGGGAATCAGGATCGCCGTGGATCAGGCAACCAAACTTGAGCCCGTCGCGCAACCGCGGACGATAGAGCGCATCGTTGCCGGCGTTCCGACCAGCGACGGCGCCGGTGTAAAACTCACCCGCGTGCTCACGCAAGACTTGCAACAGCGGCTGGATCCGTTCCTGATGCTCGACAACTTTCGCAGCGATGATCCGGACGATTATCTTGCCGGATTCCCCGACCATCCCCACCGCGGCTTCGAGACCGTCACCTACATGATCGCCGGCCGCATGCGCCATCGCGACAGCGCCGGCCATGAAGGACTGCTGCAGAACGGCGGCGTGCAATGGATGACCGCCGGCCGCGGCGTGATCCACTCCGAGATGCCGGAACAGGAGGACGGGGTCATGGAAGGCTTCCAGCTCTGGTTGAACCTGCCCGCGCGGCGCAAGATGATCCCCGCCTGGTATCGGGACATCCCCAGTTCCGATATTCCCGGGTACGTCACAGCGGACGGCGTCAAGGTGCGCGTGATCGCGGGTATGAGCAACGGTGTTGCCGGTGCGATGACGCGAGAAGACACCGAGCCGCTGTATCTCGACATCGACCTTCCGGCGGACAGCCTGTTCTCGACGGCTTTGCCGGCGGCGCATAATGCCTTCGTCTATGTCTATCGCGGCGAGCTGACGATAGGCGGCACGCTATTGGGCGAAAGCCGCATGGCGATACTCGCCAACACGCCGCAAGCAGACGGGGTGTTGCTGATCGCATCCGGTCCGGCCAAAGCCATCCTGGTTGCCGGCAAGCCATTGCTGGAACCCATCGTGCAGCACGGGCCGTTCGTGATGAATACCAAGGAAGAAATCTACAAGGCCCTCACCGATCTTCGCGAAGGGCATCTTGCCGATGCAAGGTGACGCCCTTGCCGTTCGCATCATTGGTTTTTGGCGCTCACGCCCCTTTGTCTCGTTGCCAGAGTGTTTCAACCGTTGCTTGAACGCGGTTGATGCAGCGGGCGTAGCCCGGATGGAATGCAATGGAATCCGGGGAAATTTCGGCCACGCCCACCAAACCCCGGATTTCGCTTCACTACATCCGGGCTACATCATTTCCATTTTTTCATTTTAACCTGCGCTGCCCCCGCAACAAAACTGCGGGGAATTACAAGTTGAATTCTTCCTCTATTTGTTTCGCTGCCAAAGTGTTTCAGTCGCTGCCTGCGTCCGGTTAATACAACGACTCAGCACGAACAGCAAATCCGACAAACGATTCAGATAAGGCAGCGCATGCTGCGGCACGGCGTCATTCTGCGACAGCAACACCATATCGCGCTCGGCGCGGCGTGCCACGGTGCGCGCCACATGACACAACGCCCCCGCCCGTGAGCCGCCCGGCAGGATGAATTCGCGCAGTGGCGGCAGATCGGCGTTGTAATGCGCGAGCTGTTCATCCAGCCACGCGACCCTGCTTACAGCGAAAATGTCCTGAGTGGGCAGCGCAAGCGCGCCGCCCAGATCGAACAGGTCGTTTTGAATCTGCAGCAATACCGCACGGATGCCGGGCACAAGGGATTCGGCGAGCAGCACGCCAAGCTGGCTGTTCAGTTCGTCCACGCTGCCCAGCGCGGGGATGCGCGCATGGTCTTTGCCGAGACGCGTGCCATCGGCAAGGCCGGTGCTGCCGGTGTCACCGGTACGGGTGGTGATCTTAGTTAATCTCATGATCTCGCCTTTGCATGTTCATTGCTGTTCAAGACAGGCGAAGTATATAGCCGCATCCGGCTGTGTGCCGCTGCGCTGCGCGTGCCAGATCATTTCGCTGAGACATTCCATCATGCGATGTTGAGCATCGTGCTCCGATTCGAACATCCGGGTCAGGCGCGCGAAATGCGCGCGTATACCCGGCGGTTGGTCGATGGAGATCTGCTCTTCGATGGTGAGGTGCATCATCAGGTGCAGGAAAGGATTGGCCGCACCGTGCTCCGGCAGGTAGTCCCTTTCCTGATGCTGCTGGGGATTCTCCAGCACGGTATGGTATTCGGGGTGCCTGGCGATGAGCTGTGCGGTAAGGTCTTCCAGCGGCGTGAGCAATTCCCCGGCTCTGCGCTTGCGCCAGGTTTCGAACAGGAACAAACGCGCGTCGTCGCGGGAAGGGTTGAAAAGCAATGTGTTTACTCCAAATTTGGTACAAGGCTTGTCGTTTGGAGTGCGGCGACGTGTCGCCGCTTTCTAATGCGCAGACACGTCTGCGCACTCCAAAAAACGCGCCTGCGCGGGAATGACGGATTATCTACAGACTTCATTCCTTCTCCTTGTACTCGCACAGATCGCGAATGATACACGCGCCGCATTTCGGCTTGCGCGCCTGGCAGACATAACGCCCGTGCAGGATCAGCCAATGGTGTGCATCGTGCTTGAATTCATCCGGCACGACCTTGAGCAGTTTGTTCTCCACTTCCAGCACGGTCTTGCCGGGAGCCAGTCCGATCCGGTTGGCGACGCGAAAGACATGGGTGTCCACCGCGATGACGGGCTGGCCGAAGGCGGTGTTGAGGATCACGTTCGCGGTCTTGCGCCCCACGCCGGGCAGGGCCTCCAGATCCTCGCGGGTTTGCGGGACTGTGCCGCCGTGCCGTTCCACCAGCAGTCTGCAGGTCTGCATCACATGCATGGCCTTGGTCTTGTACAGGCCGATGCGCTGGATGTATGCGCTCAGTTTTTTTTCGCCGAGCGCGAGGATCGCTTGCGGGGTGCCGGCGACCGGGAACAGTTGGCGTGTGGCGTGATTCACGCTCACATCGGTGGCTTGTGCCGAGAGCATCACTGCGACCAGCAGTTCGAATGGCGTGGAATATTCCAGTTCGGTGGTGGGGTGGGGATTGGCGGCGCGGAAGCGCGTGAATATCTCGCGGCGTTTGGCGGGGTTCATAGAGTTGACCTGAAAAACATCCGGTGCAATGCGCTACGCCCTTTGAGTGCGCTCAGGACAGGTTTATTGCAACTTGTGCGAACTGATGTGGGGTCAGGGGACAACGCCCAATAATTCACTGATTTTCTCCCAACATTCTTTGTATTTGGCTACTTCATCTTGGCGCACCCCCATGCCAACGCAAGAGTTCCCCCATTGAGGGACGAACTCCTATTGAGGATTACATATTTGAAGACAGTGTCTCCGCATCTCGTAGGTCGGGCTACGCCCGACGCGGCGGGCAAAGCCCGCCCTACGGTAAATCACCTAACAGTCATGAATTATGTAAAGCTCAATAGCAGCCTGTCTGACTTGAAGAATCGAAATTGGAATCAGGCGCGGATTATCCTCCGATTCATAGGCCGCTTCAACCGCAGAAATTGAATATGAATATCGCCCAAAGTTAGGTGACGATGTTCTGCATGGCATAGAATCATGTCTCCTTCACCTCTCCATAACCAGATAACCGGAGTATCGAATGGCACTTGCATGGAACGAAATCCGCAGCCGCGCATTGGAATTCTCCAAGCGCTGGGAGAACGAAACTTCGGAAGACGCCGAAGCCAAGCCGTTCTGGATCGAATTCCTCAACATCTTCGGCATAGACCGCAAACGCGTTGCCAGCTTCGAGGAGCCAGTCAAAAAACTTGGCGACAAACAAGGCTACATCGACCTGTTCTGGAAAGGCATGTTGCTGGTCGAGCACAAGTCGCGCGGCAAGGACCTAGACAAGGCTTACACCCAGGCGCTCGATTACTTCCCCGGCATCAAGGAGCGCGACCTGCCGAAATACGTGCTGGTGTCTGACTTTGCCCGCTTTCGCTTGTACGATCTCGATCCCCACTCGCCCGCAGGCGGGATAACCAGCGACTTGGCGGCTTTGCCGCCTAGTCGAATGGCTAGTAGTTCTATCAGAGGGGATGGGGGTGAGGGAGTCTTTTACGAATTCCGCCTTGCCGACCTGCACAAGCACATCAAGCATTTCGCCTTCATCGCCGGCTATCGCACGCAAACCATCGCGCCGCAGAACCCGGTCAACATCAAGGCCGCCGAGCGCATGGGCAGGCTGCACGATGCGCTCAAGGCGGCGGGTTATGCAGGCCACCCGCTCGAAGTGCTGCTGGTGCGCCTGCTGTTCTGCCTGTTCGCCGAGGACACCGGCATCTTCCAGCCCGCCAGCGCGTTCCGTGCCTGGATCGAGGAACGCACCGCATCCGACGGCTCCGACCTCGGGCCGCAACTTGCGCAACTGTTCCAGATACTCAATACGCCGGAAGATCATCGCACGAAGACGCTGGACGAACAGATCGCTGCCTTTCCCTACGTCAATGGCAAGTTGTTCGACGAGATGTTGCCCATCGCCGACTTCGACCTCGCCATGCGCGAAGCGCTGCTCGACTGCTGCGCGCTGGACTGGAGCGCGATCTCGCCCGCAATATTTGGCGCGTTGTTCCAGAGCATCATGGACGCCAAGGCGCGGCGCAACCTCGGCGCGCACTACACCAGCGAAGAGAACATCCTCAAACTGATCCAGCCGCTGTTCCTCGACGACCTGCATGAAGAGTTCAGGCGGGTGAAAGGCAACAAGAACAAGCTGTTCGAGTTCCACAAAAAGCTGCGCTCGCTGACCTTCTTCGACCCGGCCTGCGGCTGCGGCAACTTCCTCGTGATCGCCTATCGCGAACTGCGCAAGCTGGAACTGGATGTGCTGCGCGCCGTGCATGAAGGGCCCGGTTCGCGCTTCCTCGACATCCACCAGGAAATCAGCGTGGACGTGGACCAGTTCTATGGCATCGAGATCGAGGAATTCCCGGCGCAGATCGCGCAGGTCGCGCTGTGGCTGATGGATCACCAGATGAACGTGCGCGTGTCGGAAGAATTCGGCATGTACTTCGCGCGCATCCCGCTCAAGACCTCGCCGCACATTGTCAATGGCAACGCGCTCACGCTGGACTGGAACGATGTGCTTCCGGCGGAGCGCGCAAGCTATGTGTTCGGCAATCCGCCGTTCGTGGGGAAAAAAGAGCAAAGCGCAGCACAAAAAGCCGATGTTGCGCCTTTGTTTGCGGCTATCAAGGGATCAGGTGTGCTGGATTACGTCGCCGCGTGGTATGTGAAAGCGGCGCGCTACCTTCACCCCTCGCCCGCAAGCGGGAGAGGGGCCGGGGGAGAGGGTAATACCCGCTGCGCCTTCGTCTCCACCAACAGCATCACCCAAGGCGAACAGGTTGGCGTGTTGTGGGGCTGGCTGCTCGCGCAAGGTATCCACATCCACTTCGCTCACCGCACTTTCCAGTGGAGCAACGAAGCGCGCGGCATGGCGGCGGTGCATTGCGTCATCATCGGCTTTGCACTATTTGATGTGAACGATAAGCGTATTTGGGATTACGAAAAACCGGATTCTGATGCCCATGAACTCAATGTGCGCAATATCAACCCATATCTTATAGATGCCGCTGATGTGTTAATTACCAACCGCAATACGCCAATAATCGCAGCTCCTGAAATGAACTACGGCAGCTTCGCCCTTGACGATGGGAATTACACGCTATCGGAAACCGACCGAGAACAAATACTCACTGAAAATCCAGATGCAGAAAAATTTATCAGGCCATTCATTTGGTGGGCAGGAGTTATTGCACAACATCAAGCGTTGGTGTCTCTGGCTCATCGACGCACAACCAAGTGAACTTCGTTCATTACCAGCCGTCATGCGTAGAGTAGAGGCTGTAAAAAAATGGCGCGAAGCAAGCAATCGTGAGACCACGAAAAAACTCTCCTTAACCCCAACGAGCTTTGCTGAAATACGACAGCCCACAACCGACTACGTCGCCGTCCCAACGCTTTCATCGGAGCGCCGCATGTATATTCCGATGGCATTTCTGCCTGCTGAAGTGATTGCATCTAATCAACTCTACATACTGCCGGATGCAACACTTTTTCATTTTGGCATTCTGACCTCTGCCATGCACATGGCTTGGGTGCGCTACACCTGCGGTCGTTTGGAAAGCCGTTACCGCTATTCGGCAGGCATCGTCTATAACAACTACCCGTGGCCGGACGAACCAACAGACAAACTGCGCACCGCCGTGGAAGCCGCCGCCCAAGCCGTGCTGGATGCCCGCGCACAATTCCCGCAAAGCTCGCTCGCCGACCTCTACGACCCGCTCACCATGCCGCCCGCACTGGTCAAAGCCCACCAGGCCCTCGACCGCGCCGTGGACGCCTGTTACCGCAAGGCCGCCTTCGCCAACGACGCACAACGGGTAGAATTCCTGTTCGAACGCTACCAGCAACTCACCAGCCTGTTGCCCGCCGAAACCGCGAAGCCTAAGCGCCGCAAGGCTCGCACAGAAGGCGGTGCTTGAACATGGAGGCTATGGCACAGAATCGGCAATACGGGTATGTTATGCACCCTGATCCTATCCATTAAAATCACATGCCAAAGTTATATGAGTATTTTGGTTTGATCGTCCTGTTCTACGCCAATGAGCACGAACCGGTACATGTGCATGGAAAGCATCAGGATCGTGAATCGCGCGCCGAGATTATTGTGGTTAATGGCGAGATCACGGAAATTCGCTATACGGATGTCGTCGGACGTGCCCCGCTAGGAAATACGGAGATGCGCCATTTTGAAGAGCTGGTTTCTGCTCGCGCGACAGACATCGTCAGCAAATGGATTGATTTTTTCGTGCTGCATAAACCTGTAAAATCGGAACGCATCACCAGGAGACTGAAATGACACCTACAACGATTAACATCACTGCTGCTGAACGGGTTGACGATTATGCGCTGCGCCTGTCTTTCGACGATGGCACGGTGCAGACAGTCGACTTCAAGCCGTTCTTGTCGCTATCGCGCCATCCCGATATTCGCGCCTACCTCGAACCTGCGCGCTTCGCGGCGTTTCGCATCGAATACGGCGAATTGGTGTGGGGCGACTATGACCTGTGCTTCCCTATCGCCGATTTGTACCACAACAGGCTATTACCGGACGCTGTGTTGGAAAACGCGGCTTGATACCATGACCCAAAGCCCCGCTTCCAAATCAAAGACCTCGGAACAAGACATCAGTACCGGAGTCGAATTGTTTTTGGAAAATTTAAGGGCTGGCTGAAATAGTTTCAACAGATGCGATGCATCACGCCGCATACCGCTGAATTTCAAACTCTACATGTCGTCGCGCAGTTTCGTCGGCATAAGCCCCGTGAAGGCTTTTTTGTTTAGGTTTTATTTAGAGATTGGTTATGCTGGCGTGCTTTACCCATCGCCTTGCGCGCCTCCTTAGACGCCTCACGCATGCGCTCAATCGAAGCGACTTTTTCTTCCCATGAAAGCGCCCGTGCATCCTTATGATAGGCTGCCTTTGCGCGTACCGCTTGCTCAAACAGGTGTTGGTTACCCATCTTTATTTTCCCAGTTCGACACGTTTTTTATCTTATCAGAGAGACCGTAGCGATCCACTAAACTTCTGAGCGATTTCATATCGACAGCGTCCTGCTCAATGAACATTGCAACTCGATAATAATCCTTGGTTCTGCCTGTATCAAGCGCTATCGCACAAAGGTATTCCGGGGTGAATACCCTGGTTGGCACTCCGGCAAATTCAACTGCCTGCGACTTACGCAACGCGTCCTCGACGAGTGGCTTGTAAGCAGGCAATATCTGCACTGGCCAGTTCCCGAATCGGACATGTTCTTTCTCTACGATGCCGCCAATTTTTTTCAGCGCGTCGTAGATTGGAGCCAGTGAAATCAGCGACGACCCTTTTGCCGGGGCAAGAAACACGAAGGCGTCAATGTCCTCGGTACTGGTTGCTTCGATATAAAATGACGCGCCGATAGCACCTCCGATCGCGTACCCACCGATAACACCCTCTTGCGTAATTGTGTTCAATGCGATCAGAGCTTCTTTCATGGTACGTGTGCCTTATCCTTAGCTTGTCTTGTGAATGCACTTCGCCACGCACTGCCTTGCAATTGCATTCGGGCGGTTTACTCTACATGCGATTAGGTCATTTGTCATTCAGCGAGCAGCCTGCCTGACTCAGGTACTCAAGCTGCCACAATACGAAAATCCGTGCCCTTGGCGATGGGGCGCACATGGTTTTTCTCACGCTTCATTTCGACGATGCCGTAGTTCGACATGGTCTTGAGCGTCCGGGAAAGATTGCCGGGTTTGCGTCCGGTCATTTCCGCCAGGGATGAGATGGATTCCGGTTGCGCTTCCCTGATTACCTTGAGCAGGGCGCGGTTGTCGTCGCTCAGCACTTCGGACAGGGATTTCATCGAGGTGAACCAGATTTTTGGTTCGCTTGGTTTGGGCTTGTATTTGCCACGGGCAATGGCGTAAATCCGTTCACGGATTTTGTCCTGTGGCATGATGCCGATCACGATGGTTTTCATGTTTTCTCTACCTCCTTCAATATTCGATCCACGTCCGCGAAAAAGTCTTGCAGCAGTTGGTAGGCGTCCTTGAATTCGTAAGGCGCGCCTTTGTCAGAAACGTGGTGGTGCTTGTGGTCATAAGGCAAAACCTGTCCGGTATACTTGAATCTGCCGGACGGCTTGGCTGCATGGGCATTGTCGTATCCCATGACTCGTTTTCTGCCCGGCTCATGGAGCGTCAAGGCGTAACGTATGCCGTGCGGTACGACAGGGGTAGCTTCAACACGCCATGCGTGTATCTCCACCCAATAGCCATGTTCCTGTTGCACGACCTGTCCGGTCAATTCGAGCAGCGTTTCAATGCCCTTAACGTTTTGCATGGGATTAGTATATCAATAGATGATAAAGTTCGCCACTTCCGGCAAGATAGCCAGAATGAGATAAAATGAAGTCCGAATAAACCTGCGAGCCGGCTTCCTGCTACTCACCACCAAAAATGCGCTGGTATATGAACTCTACGGCCTTACCTATGATGAAAATCTCTTCATATAACGACAGCATAACTCAGCAAAGAAAACTGTGAGCAACATCAACAAACAAACCGGTACCGCCAAAACCGCGCGCAATCCGATCAAGATCTTGCCGCTACAAGAGCGCCTGCGCAAACCGGAATGGATACGCGTGAAGTCCGGCAGCGGTCAGGGTTATCACGACGTGAAGCGCATGCTGCGCGAGCACAATCTGCACACGGTGTGCGAGGAGGCTTCCTGCCCGAACATCGGCGAATGCTTCGGCAAAGGCACGGCGACTTTCATGATCCTCGGCGACTTGTGCACACGGCGCTGCCCATTCTGCGATGTGGGGCACGGCAAACCGCTGGCGCCGGATGCGAACGAACCCGAAAATCTGGCGCGCTCCATCGGTCTGCTCAAACTGAAATATGCGGTCATCACCAGTGTGGATCGCGATGATCTGCGCGACGGCGGCGCACGGCATTACGCCGATTGCCTGAGCGCGATTCGCGCCAGCTCACCCGCTACCCGTTTGGAGATTCTGGTGCCGGATTTTCGCGGCCGAATGGAAGAGGCGTTGGACGCGCTTTCCGCAAGCCTGCCCGACGTGCTGAACCACAATCTGGAAACCGTGCCGCGCCTTTACAAACTGGCGCGCCCCGGCGCAGACTATGCGCACTCGCTGAAATTGCTCGGGGATTTCAAGGCGCGCTTCCCGCAAATTCCGACCAAATCCGGTTTGATGCTGGGCCTGGGCGAGACCGATGATGAAGTGCTGGAGGTGATGCGCGACCTGCGCGCGCACGATGTGAACATGCTGACCATAGGCCAATACCTGCAACCATCAGACGGGCACTTGCCGGTGCTGCGTTACGCGCCGCCGGAAACCTTTACGATGTTCGAGCACGCAGCAAAGGAGATGGGCTTCAGCCACGCCGCTTGCGGCCCGATGGTGCGCAGCAGTTATTTTGCCGATGAGCAGGCACAGCAGGCAGGAGTAATTTAGCCGGAAATAACCCTAAAGGGCTGCCCGTCTTACCTCTTCAGGGTGTTGATTTAGTTTGATTTGTGTCCATACTGGACTTATCTTATTACGCATATTTCTGACATCGACTTAAACCAAAGGAGGCCATCATGAAAGCTCGTTATCTGATCGCAATCGCTGCATCCCTTTCCATTTCTGCCACTGCTTTTGCTGCAAGTGATGCTGATATCCTGTTCAAAAAAAACAACTGCGGTATGTGCCATGCCGCTGCCAGTGCATCGTTGGGGCCATCCCTGAAAGATATTTCCGCCAAATATGCGAAAACTGAGGGCGCACTGGCTCAGTTGGAAAAGAAAGTGCGCAACGGCGGCTCAGGCTCTTTTGGTACGATGCCTATGCCAGCCACGCCCAAATCGGTCAGCGATGAAAACATCAAGGCCATTGTTAAATGGATACTGTCGCAAAAGTAATGGACATTCCTCATTGCAAAGAGCCGGCCTGAGCCGGATTTGTTGTACGTTCTGCCCTGATTGGAATCCTGCATCCCATGGCAGGCGGGGCAGGCGATTGTCCGGCCTTTGCGGCAGCTTAATTTTGTTATAATCGGCGCGCTATCCTTCATTGCCGGGCTGGTTCATTGCTGGGCTGGTTCATTGCCGGTCCGGGTCGTTCGCATTTTTTTCACGGAGCTCATTATGAAAATTCGTTATCTCTTAGCCATGACTGTTGCTTTATCAGTATCTGCCACCGCCTTTGCCGCTGATGACAAGGCCGCCGGTGACAAGATAAAGGAACTTTTCCAGGATGGAAACTGTAATAACTGCCATGCTGTCGAGAGTAAAACCGTCGGCCCGTCCCTGATATCTGTGGCTGACAAGTACAGGGACGACAAGGAAGCCCAGTCAAAACTGGAGAAGAAGATTCGTAGCGGCGGTGCGGGTTCGTGGGGGGTCCTGCCTATGCCTGGCACACGGCAGTCATTCAGCGATGAAAGCATCAAGGTTCTGGTGACATGGATACTGGAGCAGAAAGTCAAACCGAAAGAAGAACCGAAAGCGGACCAGAAATCCGATACCAAGACTGGCAAAAAGACTGATCAAAAGGCGAAATAGCCTGAAGATCCCGCACTGCAAGGCCGGCGCGAGCCGGCTTTTTTGCCGCCCATGCCGGGCAGGGTTCCCTGCCCAAACTGTTATAATTCGCGGCAAATTTTCCCGCACCCCTCAATGAACATCCTCTACGAAGAAGACGGCAGTTTCAAGGTCGGCAGCATCATGGCCGACAACACCACCTCGCTCCAGATCGAGAGCGTGTCCGGCAAGCGCAGCAAGGTCAAAGCCGCCAACGTGATGCTGCGCTTTACCCAGCCTGCGTTGGCCGATTTCATGGCACAGGCTGAAGCCATCGCCGGCGGGATAGAGGTGGATTTCCTCTGGGAGTGCTGTCCGTCCGACGAATTCGGCTTCGAACAGATCGCCGCCGAGTATTTTGGCCATACTCCAAGCCCGCTGGAGGCGGCTGCCGTCTTGATCCGTTTGCATGGCGCACCGATCTATTTCCACAAGAAGGGCAAAGGCCGCTATCGCGCCGCGCCGCCCGATGTGCTCAAGGCCGCGCTGGCCGGGGCCGAGCGCAAACGACAACAACTCGCATTGCAGGCGCGCTACACCGGGCAGCTCAGCCGCTTCGAATTACCCGCCGAGTTTGCCGGGCACCTTGATCAGTTGCTGCCCCGACACGGTGGGGCGGAGCCCTCTGGTGCGGGAGGGGCAGCAAAGCAGATGCTCCCGCAATCGGCTGGCTTCGCCAGTAACGTGTCGCATCTGCTCTACAAGCCGGATCGCAACACCCTCGAAGTCAAGGCGCTGGAGGCGGCCTGCGCCGCGACGCATCTTTCCGCCGCGCACCTGCTGCAGCGCTGCGGCGCGTTGCCTTCAACGCAGGATTACCATTTGCAAAAATTCCTGTTTGAGCATTTCCCAAAAGGCACCGGCTTCCCGCCTGTCGAGTTGTGCGCGTGGGAAGAGTTGCCGCAGGCCGGCGTGAATGCCTTCAGCATCGACGATGCGGCCACCACGGAAATCGATGATGCTTTCTCGGTGGAAAAACTTCCCAATGGCAACTGGCGCATCGGAGTGCATATCGCCGCGCCCACGCTGGGCTTGCCGCGCGACTCGGATGGCGACAAGATCGCCGCGCAGCGTCTCTCCACCGTGTATATGCCCGGACAAAAAATCACCATGCTGCCGGACAGCGTGGTAGAGGCTTTCACGCTGTGCGCGGATCGCGTCTGCCCGGCGCTGTCGATGTATAACGAGGTGGATGGCGAAACGCTGGAGATATTGGGTCACGAAAGCCGCGTCGAGAAGATACACATCGCCGCGAACCTGCGCCATGACACGCTGGAACCGCTGTTCAACGAGGAGACGCTGGCGGCAGGCAAGCTCGACTACCCCTATGCCAGCGAACTGAAGCTGCTGTGGGATCTGGTGCAAAAGCTCGAGGCGGTGCGCGGCAAGCCGTCCGACAACAGCACACAGCAGGTGGATTACAACTTCCATATCGAGTCCGAAGAGCTTGTGGCCGGGCACCCGAACGACCGCGTCAGCATCACGCAACGGCAGCGCGGCTCGCCGATCGACAAGGTGGTTTCCGAGCTGATGATCCTGGTGAACAGCGAGTGGGGCAAGCACCTTGCAGAGCACGGTTTCGTCGGCATCTACCGCACCCAGAGCAACGGCAAGGTCAAGATGAGCACCGTCGCCGCACCGCATCAGGGTCTGGGTGTGGCGCAATATATGTGGTCGAGTTCGCCGCTGCGCCGCTATGTGGACATCGTGAACCAGCGCCAGATCATCGCGATGTTGCGCGACGAAGAGCCTGCCTATCCAAAGAACGATACCGCGCTGTACGCCACGATGCGCGACTTCGACACCATGTATGGCATCTACGGTGAATTCCAGAGAACCATGGAGCGCTACTGGTGTTTGCGCTGGTTGCAGCAGGAGAAAATCGAGCAGGCTGGCGGGCATGGCGGCATTCCTCTCCCGTACGGGCACGGCGCGCCGTGCCCCTACCCGACGGGCGAAGGGGCAAACGAATCGCTGCGCGAGTTGATTGTTGACGCCATCGTGCTGCGCGAAAATCTGGTGAAAGTCACGGGCATCCCGCTGGTCTTCCGCGCGCCGTCGCTGCCGGAATTGCCCGCCAATACCCGCGTGCAACTGGCTATCGGCGAGATCGACCTGCTTGACCTGAACGTACAGACGCGCTTCGTCGCAACGGTAGAGGAGGCGATTTGCTGACCGGTGTCAAAGCCCGGCCGGCGATGACAGCGTCGCCTGTGACGACATCCTTGTCTTTGTCGATGGTTTTCTCCGTCGCATTGCACATTTTCGCGCTATTCGGCATCGCGCTGGTAATGCCTGATCCGCGCAGCACGGCAAGCCTGATGCAACCGCTGCAAGTCGTGCTGGTGAACACCAAGTCTAAATCCAGGCCTTCAAAAGCCGATGCTCTGGCACAGGCCGACCTGGATGGCGGCGGGAATACCGCCGAGGACCGGCGGGCGAAGACCCCGCTGCCGACGATACGCGACGACCGGCAGTTTACTCCCGAGCGGCGCAGCAAGCGCCTCACCGATCTGGAGGAAGAAACGAAGCGGGTGCTGACCAGGCTGAAGAGCGATCACACCGTAGTGGTACCAGAGATCAAGAAACAGAAAGTCAACGCTGCCAGCAGCGGCGATGATCTGGTACAAAAGAGCCTGGAGATCGCGCGCCTCGAGGCGCAGATCAACAAGAACTTTGAAGCTTATCAAAAGTTGCCGCGCCGCAAGTTCATCGGCGCCCGCACCCAGGAATACCGTTTTGCACAATACATCGAAGACTGGCGGGTCAAAGTGGAGCGCATAGGCAATCTGAATTATCCGGAGCAGGCGCGCCGCCAGCAGCTCTACGGAAGGTTGCAACTCAGCGTCTCGATACGCGCGGATGGCAGCGTTGAAAGCATGGAAGTGAGCAAATCCTCCGGCAAGCGCATCCTGGATGCGGCGGCGATGCGCATCGTCAAACTCGCCGCTCCTTATGCCCCGTTGCCCGCCAATATCACCAAGGACACCGACATCCTGACCATCACCCGCACATGGACGTTCACACAGTCGGACAGGCTGGAAAGCGAGTAATCATCATGACCGATAAATACGCCGTCATCGGCAACCCCATCGCCCATAGCAAATCGCCGCAGATCCATAAACTGTTCGCCCAACAGACCGGACAGGACATCAGCTATGAAGCCATCCTCGCGCCGCTGGATGATTTTGTTGCGACCGTCGAACGGTTGCGCAAGGAAGGTTACAAGGGTTGTAATGTGACAGTGCCGTTCAAGTTCGAGGCGTTCAAACTCGCAACCAAGTTGAGTGAACGCGCGCAATCGGCACAGACGGTGAACACGTTCAAGTTTGAAGGCAATGCCCTTATCGGCGACAACACCGATGGTGTGGGGCTGGTGCGAGACATCGAAAATAATCTCGGATTCCCGCTCAAAGGTCTTCGTGTACTTCTGATGGGTGCCGGCGGCGCAACTTACGGCGCAGTTCTGCCGCTGTTAGACGCAGGGGTAAAATTAGGTGTGGTCAATCGCACCATTAAAAAGGCGCAGCAGCTTGGCGAGGCATTCGCAGCACAGGGGCACATTGCGGTTTTCGGCTATGCCGATCTGGACGGGCTGACATTCGATTGCATCATAAACGCCACCTCCAGCGGCCTGTCCGGCGAGATGCCGCCGTTGCCGAGCAGCAATCACACCCCCTCGCAAGCTCTCCCCCTCAGTCCCCCTTTTGCAAAGGGGGATGTTAAGGTTCCCTCCTCTGTAAATGGAGAGGCTAAGGTTCCCCCCTTTGTAAAAGGGGGACTGAGGGGGATTTTCGCCCCCGGCGCACTCGCCTACGACATGATGTACGGGCGCGAAACGCCGTTCATGAAGTTCGCTCGCGAACAAGGCGCTGCTGTGGTTTCAGATGGCCTCGGCATGCTGGTCGAACAAGCCGCCGAATCATTCTATATCTGGCGAGGGGTGCGTCCTGAGACCGCCCCAGTCATCGCCGTGCTCCGCACAGCGAAATAGAGTTCATGGCAATCCTTAAACCCGCTCATCCCTCGACAACTGGACGTAGCCCGGATGGAATGCAATGGAATCCGGGGAAACACCGGGTGCGCCCATCAATCCCCGGATTTCGCTGCGCTGCATCCGGGCTACGGATTTCTACACTTCGCAAGCAACAATGAGGAAAATCAAGAATTGGATATTGCGCTGGGCTTGGCGCAGCGTGAAAATATTCTTCGCCTTGTTGGTTCTGTACCAGGTATGGCTGTTCGCGCATATCTGCTGGTGGGTGAAATTCAACCCGTCCACCAGCGCCTTTATGGAAACCCGCTTGGAGATCATGCAGGACAAGAACCCGGATGCCGAACTCCGGCACAAATGGGTCGCATATGAAAAAATTTCCAACGACCTCAAGCGCGCGCTGATTGCCGCCGAAGATGCCAGGTTCGTCGATCATGAAGGCTTCGACTGGGAAGGCATCCAGAAGGCTTATGAGAAAAACCTGAAAAAAGGCAGGATCGTCGCGGGCGGTTCCACGATAAGCCAGCAGCTCGCCAAGAATCTGTTTCTCTCCACCAAACGCACCCCGTGGCGCAAGCTGGAAGAGGCTGCGATCACGGTGATGCTGGAAACGGTGATGGACAAGCGGCGCATCTTCGAGATCTATTTGAACATCATCGAGTGGGGTAATGGCGTGTTTGGCGCGGAGGCGGCCGCGCGCCATTATTTCCAGGTAAGCGCGGCACAGCTTACGGCAGAGCAGGCCGCCAGGCTCGCCGCGATGGTCCCCAATCCGCGCTATTACGATACGCACCGCGAAGCATACGGCCTGCTGCTCAGGACCGATTTCATACTCAATCGCATGGACGGCATGGAAATTCCCTGAGCATTCGGGCGGCTATTTCTTTACAATAGCGCGCGATTTATCGAGACAGCTTCTAAGATGCGCGCCATGACCGATACCAACCAGGAACATCACTACACCGAAAATGTGCAGGATCACCTCAAGCAGGTGGAATCTCTGCTGCACAAACACGCCTTGCTGGAAGAGGTCGTTCATCGGCAGGAACTGCCGCGCGAAGACCGCCACGCCCTGCTCGACACCATGGTGCACAAACAGCACATCGCCGAGTTGCGGCGCAAGCTGGACAACCTGCACCCTGCGGATATCGCCTACATACTGGAAGCCCTGCCCATCGAGCAGCGTATGCTGGTATGGGACCTGGTCAAATCGGAGCGTGATGGCGATATTCTGATCGAAGTTTCCGATGCGGTCCGCGAATCGCTGATCGCGGCGATGAGCCGCGAGGAGTTGCGCGAAGCGGCGGAGCATCTCGACACCGACGAGATCGCCGATCTCGCGCCGGACTTGCCACAGCACGTGATGCGCGACGTGTTCAAGTCGCTGTCCATCGAAGAACGCGAACAGTTGCGCGCGGCGATGTCCTATTCGGAAGATTCGGTCGGCGCGCTGATGGATTTCAGCATGGTTCAGGTACGCGATGATGTCACGCTGGAAGTGGTATCGCGCTACCTGCGCCGTTTTGACGAGCTTCCCGACCACACCGATCAGGTTTTCGTGGTGGATAGAGACGACCGCTTCAAAGGCGTCCTGCCGATCAATCTGATCGTTGTAAACGAACCTGAAGTGATCGTCGGCAGCCTGATGCTGACCGACACCATACAACTGCACCCGGATGAGAAGGCGGAACAGGCCGCGCAGGCTTTTGAACGCTACGATCTGGTATCCGCGCCGGTGGTGGATGAGGACGGGAAACTGGTCGGCCGGGTGACGGTGAACGTGGTGCTGGACTTCATCCGCACCGAGTCTGAAAACGACTTGCTCAACCAGGCCGGTTTGCGCGAGGAAGAAGACATTTTCGCTTCGGTGTGGAAAAGCGCGCAGAACCGCTGGTTGTGGCTGGCACTGAACCTTTGCACCGCATTTTTTGCCTCACGCGTGATCGGAAACTTCGAGGGGACGATTGAGAAATTCGTCGCGCTGGCCACTCTGATGCCCATTGTTGCCGGCATTGCGGGCAATTCGGCGAACCAGACCACCACTATCATCATCCGCTCGCTGGCCCTGGGACAAATCACCCAGGACATTGCCCGCAGGCTGTTGCTCAAGGAATTGGCCATCAGCGGTTTCAATGGTTTGGTATGGGGTGGTGTCGCTGGTTTATTCGCTTATTTTTTGTATCACAGCATACCGCTGGGTATCGTGATGACCAGTGCGATGCTGCTTAACCTGATGGTAGGTGCAACCGTCGGCTTGGCTATCCCGCTCGCCATGCAAAAGCTGGGGCGTGATCCTGCGATTGGATCCAGCGTGATGATCACCGCCATTACGGACAGTGGCGGATTCTTTATTTTCCTGGGATTGGCGACGATCTTCCTGATTTAGGAAACCTCTGCACAAGTCCCACGTGGCCGCGCACTTGGCTTTGCGGGATGGATGGCAAGGCGCGAGGAGCAGCGAATGGTATTCCCTTCGCAAACCGAGCAACGCAGCCAGTCGCCCGCAAAGCCAGTGCCCCAAGGGGTAGCGCCCTATTTGCGCGCTTGCTTTGTCGCTCGCCTTGCGAATACGCTACGGCTATTCGACGCAGCTCGCTTCGCGCAATCATCGCAAATATGGCGGCAACGCGGCTCACGGAGGACTTGTGCAGAGGTTTCTTAAGGAAGTCACAACACCCCCGCGCTGAACACGGGTTGTCGTGAAGGTTTGGCGTAAAAACTAAAAGGGCGGAAGACGACCGCCCCTTGCGAGGCAGAGCTACGCGCCCAAAATACCCTTGCTGGTCTTTTTGGCTGCCGGCTTTTTCTTCGCTACGGCCTTTTTGGCTGCCGGCTTTTTGGCTGCAGCTTTCTTGGCTGCCGGCTTTTTCTTCGCTACGGCCTTCTTGGCTGCTGGTTTCTTGGCTACGGCCTTTTTGGCTGCCGGCTTTTTAGCTACGGCCTTCTTGGCTGCTGGTTTCTTGGCTGCCGGCTTTTTAGCTAAGGCTTTCTTGGCTGCTGGTTTCTTGGCTGCTGGTTTCTTGGCTGCTGGTTTCTTGGCTGCTGGTTTCTTGGCTGTTGCCATTTTCATTCTCCATTAAAGTTTTTGAACATTAACTACAACTCACCTCACCACCCAAACGCCTTGTATTCAGCCTAAAACGCTTGCGGCACCGGCACTGTATCCACGTTTAAAAATTCGTGCAACAAATTTCGCGAAGTACTCGTGATAATTGCAACACTCACGAAATCAATTTTTCCCCTGCATACAATTGCGATATCGTCTCGCGTTCACGCACCAGATGCACGGTTCCGCCGTCCACCATCACCTCGGCGGCACGCGGGCGAGTATTGTAATTTGAACTCATGCTCATCCCATAGGCACCCGCAGAAAGCACAGCCAGCAAGGATTGCGGAGCGATTGCCAGTTCGCGCGCATGGCCGATGAAGTCGCCTGTCTCACAGATCGGGCCGACCACTTCGTAGATTAAAGAGGGTATTCCTCGTTCGCTTGGCTCCGCCCCCCTCGCTGCGCTCTCCCCGTTTGCGGGAGGGGAGAGCGCAGCGAGGGGCCGAGGAGAGGGGCTTTCCACCGGGAGAGGGTTGGGTAGAGGGGCGGCATGACTTTCGCGAATAACCGGCAGGATTTCATGGTAGGCATCATACAAGGCGGGGCGCATCAGGTCGTTCATCGCGGCATCCACGATGGCAAAATTCTTCTCCTCACCGTGCTTGAGATACTCCACCCGCGTCAGCAGCACCCCGGCATTGCCGGCCAGCACGCGGCCCGGCTCCAATATGAGCCTTTCACGCCTGTCCCCCAGCGCTGACAACAGGGCGCGGGCATAATCGGCGATCGCCGGCGGCGTCTCATCACGGTAGCGTATACCCAGGCCACCGCCCAGATCGAGATGTTCCAGATGTATCCCTGCACCGGCCAATGCATCCGCCAATGCCAATATCTTTTCCACAGCCGCAATGAACGGGCTGATCTCGGTCAGTTGCGATCCGATGTGACAATCCATGCCGGTGATGCGCAGATTTGCCAGGTCACGCGCCCTGCGATACAGCGCGGCCGCTTCGCCATAAGCGACACCGAACTTGTTCTGCTTCAAGCCGGTGGAAATATAGGGGTGAGTCTTCGCATCCACATCCGGGTTGACGCGCAGGCTGACCGGGGCGATCTTTCCCATCGTACTGGCGACATCGTTCAATCGCTCCAGTTCGGCGCGGGATTCCACGTTGAAACACAAGACATCCGCATCCAGCGCCATGCGCATTTCCGCAGCGGTCTTGCCCACGCCGGAAAACACCACTTTGCGCGCATCGCCGCCCGCCGCCAGCACCCGTTGCAATTCTCCGCCCGACACGATATCGAATCCCGCACCAAGGCGCGCGAGCACATTCAGTACCGCCAGATTGGAATTGGCTTTCACCGCGTAACAGATCAGATGTTCCCGGCCGCGCAACGCGTTGGAGAACTGGCGCCAGCCATCCGTCAGTGCGGCGCGGGAATAGACGTAGCAGGGCGTGCCGAACTGTGCGGCAATGTCCGCCAGCGGCACCTGTTCGACATGAAGTGCATCGCTTTGATAGTGAATATGATCGCTCATGGTCATTGGCTTGGCTGAGAGGATGGCTCACCTGATCCTTGCGAGTCAGGCAGTTGCGCCCCCGGAGTCTGAGTCTGGGCAGCGGGAAGGAAAAGCGGACCTTTCTGTCCGCAACCCTGAAGCGCACAGAGGAAAACCAGGATAGTGGCAAAACGCATCATTCACCTTCGAAATGATTATACGGAGGGGAATTATAGATGACCGGCGCGAAATCGCGATGGGCGTCCCGATAAAAACCTTTTGCTGATTTCCGGGCAGGATGAAAGCCTTTCGCCCGGATAGCGCATCACGAGCCGAACCACCGTCCTCGCAGCGACCTGATCCTGTCCAGAACACCCTGGCCCACAGCGTCCTCGCGTGCCTGTCCGGAAGAAGCGACCTTGTGCTCATGCAACAATTCCGGTGCCTGCTTGAAAGTCAGATAGCGTTGCAGCGCGGCATGCAGATGGCTTTTCAACATGCCCACGTTTATCGGCTTGTTCAGGATACGGAAGACTTGCGCCTGGTTGATCAGGTCGATCACCAGTTCCGAGTCCGCCATCTTGATGGTGACGATGGTCAATATCTGCGGGTGTTCCTGCTTCAGCAGCTTTAACATCGCTATCAACCGGTCTTTCCCGGGTCCGACATCGGCGATCACGACCGCAATTTCCTGCGTTTGCATGATTTGCAGTGCCGTATCTGCATCGGTGGCAGAAACTACCGGGCAAAGACCGCCGGCCAGCTCGCGCGTGACGCGAAAAATATCTTCTTCACTTTCTATCACCAATACACCGGCAGACATATTGGCGGGCAATTCGGGTATCGCTGTCCTGGTATCCGCAAGCTCAAGCCCTATCGTCACAGCCTCGGCAACGATGGTCTGCAGCGCCCGGTTATCCCATGGCTTGCTGATAAATCGATATATCTCGCCATCGTTGACCGAGCCAACGATGGCGGCAAGATCCGAATAACCGGTTAGCAGGATACGCACGCTGCGCGGGGAGATTTCGCGGGACTGTCGCAACAACTCCACTCCCAGCATGGCTGGCATGCGCTGATCGCTGATGATCACATGCATCTGGTATCTTTTCAGAAAGTCGAGCGCCTTGTAACCGTCAGTGGTGCAAAATACATGGTATCGGTGCCGGAACAACGATTTCAATGCAGTCAGAATACGTTCTTCATCGTCAACCACGAGTATCCGCGCCTTTCTGACACTGGTATCAAGGCTGATCTGGCTATCGCCTGCCGACTCATCCAGCGTGACCGTATCGTCGGAAGCCGGTTGGGTGCTTGCAGCATTCAGATGCCTGGAGGCGTTGAGCAGCATGTCAGAAGATGTTGCGGAGATACCTGTTTCTGCCGCAGACACACCAAGCGAATCATCTATAGCGTGCCTGAATGCCTCGGAAAATTCATTCGCTGTCTGGTAACGGTCAGCGCGTTTCTTGGCAAGCGCCTTTTGCAACACCTCATCCATGCACGGTGCGAGCTTGGGATTCAACTGCGAGGGCTTGGCCGGCTGCGAATTTATCACCTGGTTCATGACCGAGGCGAAATTGCCGGTAAAAGGCTTGCTGCCGGTCAGAAGTTCATAGGCAATCACACCGATCGAAAACAAATCTGCCAGCCCGTCGACTTCGGTGCCCAGACATTGTTCCGGAGACATATAGTGAGGTGTGCCGAGCAAATCGCCGATTTGCGTCAATTCGGATGATTCAATGTGTGCAATACCAAAATCGTTGATCTTGATGCGCCCATCTTCATTGATCAGGATATTGGATGGCTTGATGTCGCGGTGAACCACGCCATACTCGTGTGCATAGCCGATCCCGTCAAGAATCTGCCGGATTATGAACCCGACATCGGCTATTCCGTAATGGGTATTCTGATCAAGGAGCTGCTTCAACGTCTTGCCGTTAACCAGCTCCATGACGATATGGGCGCCCTGATCATCTTCGATGTAGTCGTAGATCTGCACTATCCGGGGATGCACCAAGCGCCCAACGGCCTGTGCTTCCTGGCGGAAGCGGCTTAGCGCACCCTCAAGCTCGGTGCCATGATGCGACGATTTATTGATTGATTTTATCGCTACGCCACGCGCGATCGAAGGATCCCAGCCTTTGTAAACGACACCCATGCCGCCCGTGCCGAGCACGCCCTGGATTTCGTATTTGCCGATCTTCTTCGGAGTAGCCATTGCCGGGTACTACCCTATAATTCCGGCTTCATCAGAAGCCTTTAGCGGAAACCATACTGTGAATTTGGTGCCCACTCCAACCTTTGAATCAACGCTGATGCGGCCTCCGTGCTGCTGGACGATCTTGTAGGAGATCGAGAGACCCAGCCCTGTACCCTTGCCGATCTCTTTAGTGGTAAAAAATGGATCAAAGATCTTCTTCAACACTTCCGGTGGAATGCCGCTGCCGCTATCCGCCACATCGACAGCCACTCCTTCCCCGTCAACGCGTGTGGTCAATATGATTTTGCCGCGCCCGTCAGGCATAGCCTGCACTGCGTTAGTAACCAGATTGAGGAACACCTGGTTAACCTGGGATGGGGAACAGGTAATCGCCGGGACTTCACCGAACCGTTTATCGACAGTGACCGTTTTTAACAGATGCTTGGCGAGCAACAGGGTGCTTTCCAGCCCTTCGTTCAGGTTAAAGCTGGTCACCTTGCTGCGATCGAGACGGCTGAAATCCTTGAGGTTGCCGACGATTTCCGCGACTTGCCCGGTGCCGTACAAGCCATCCTTTACCAGGCCGCTGAGTTCCTCGATGACATGCTTCTGCCGAAGTTGCGCGATTTGCGTCGAGGAGTGCGCGAATTCGCGAGACAGTTCATCCGGATTGTCGCCTGCCTTAAGCAGCGTGATCAATTTCTCGCAATGTTCCAGTGTGCCACTGATGCCGGGAAGCTGCTCCGCAACTGCTCCCAGACTATTCTTGACGTAAGCCAGCGGAGTATTGATCTCATGGGCGACGCCGGCCACCATCTGGCCGAGTGACGACATCTTTTCGGACTGTATCAGCTGCGCCTCTGACTCCTTGAGGTGCTTCATCGCTTCTGACAACTCATGGGTGCGCTCCATGACGCGGTGCTCCAGCCTTTGGTTCGCCGCCTTGATCTTGAAACCCAGATAAGCGAGCAAGATCAGCAATGCGCCAGAATAGTAAATCAGGTAGATACGGTAGCGCTCTTTCTCTTCAAATATGGCTTCCAGCTCGTTGTTGTATGACAGCGCCATGCTGGCGAGGCGCGGACCAGAAGTTGAAACCCCCAGCTGATCGAATAACTCCTGCTCGACAGGCCGGTGTGCAAGCAAGCTCTGCACCGCCATGTCTATCTGGTCAGTTGTGTCACGCCAATCGGCGGGGGCAGCACGCAACTGGGTCGTTGCCGTATACAGACTTGCGCGCTGGGTATCCAGCGGCTGCATGTAGTATTGAGGCGCGATGGCCGCCAGTTGGTTCAAGGCCTGAACCAGAGTGATGGGTGTCGATTTTCGTGCGGCAGCCTTTGTTCCAAGTTCTGCAATATTTTTCAGCAGGGTCTTGAGCGCACCTTTGGTAATGCTGTTTTCAGTCTTGAATTTCTCGACAAACTCGGCTTTCAGCTGTATCTCCTTTCTGAGATCGGTCAGCCCCGCCCTCAGAACGCGGCTCGTAGTGCGCTCCGCTATGCGAGTTATGCTCCGCAGCGCTTTATCTCCGGCATCGGAACTAATCAGGGTTGGAAGGCCGCCAGGATCATTGCGTGCGCGTTGCACTTCGAAGTCCCAACGGTTATCTATCACCCTTAACTCACTGATCAACTCAAAAACCTCATTTTGCTCGCGCAGATCAACGGCTTGGGTTTTCTGGTAAAAAAACGCGAGTGCCGCAATTGAAGCAAGCGCTGCCATCACCAGCATGATGTCCAGCAGGATTTCTGACCTATTCATATAAGGGCACCTCTAAAAATTCACATTTCATCCCAACTGCTGCGTTGCAGAAAAAATTTCTTGCTTACATATCATACATATGCGGCGCTACGAAGTGGGGTAAGCAGGCAATCCGCACAGCGGATGCTCGCAAATTTTTTCCGCGCCTTGCATTTGGGCGAACTCTGAATTTTTAGAGGTGCCCATAACCCAATTCCGTTTTTCATCGAGGAGGACATCCCGAAGCTACCTGGAGGCAACCACCTCAAATCAATCACCATCTCATACTTGCCCTTAACATCGGCAAGTACCAAGTGCTGCAAAATAAACATGGAACCATTCTAACCATCACAGCCATAAAGTAAATGTCGCATTGCCAAATAGCAGGGACAACAATGTTTGATACGGGCAACTTCGCCAGAGCGGAATACAATAATATTATATGTTGCTCACAGAAATGCCCTTGATCTCATTACGCAACTTTGCATAATCCGGGCACGCCATTTCCACCACATCCCAGAATTTTGCAGAATGGTTCATTTCGCGCAAGTGGGCGAGTTCATGCACCACTACATAATCAATCAATCGCAACGGCAGCTTGATGAGCTGCAGATTCAGACGCACCACACCTTGTGCCGTGCAACTTCCCCACTGTGTTTTCGCCGAAGAATGTTTTACCGCACGCGGCGCAACATTCAGCAACGGCGCGTAATATGCCACGCGCTCCGCAAATAATTGCCCGGCCTCATGCTGGTACCAGCGCGACACCGCCTTTTCGATGTATGCCGGCTCGCTGCCATTGACAACGAACACCCACAACTCGTTGAGCCGCTTTTGGGCGGGAGCGGCAAACAAACTTTGCACCACACGCAAGCTGAGCAACTCGCCCCGATAGGAGATCGTTTCACCTTCGGCCCAGCGCGTTTCTTTCGGAGCATGCACCTGCCAGCCATCCAGCTTTTCCACCACCCAGCGGGCTTTGTCCAGCAACACGCTGTTCAGCCACTTCTCCGAGGAGCGCAACGGCACGCTTACGGTCAGGCCGCGATCGTCGATGCGCAGACCGATGCTGCGGCGTTTATTGCTGCGCTTCAGGGTGTAGGTGATGCGTTTTCCGGCCAGCAGTGCGGCGCGCTGCTCGACGCTGGGCGGGACGATCATATTTCGCAGGCGCTTCAACATCAGTGGGGGAGCCGCTGAATTTCACTCTCGATCCACGCTTCGGCGCGCGCATTGATTTCTTCCGCCTTGAGGCCTTTGGTCTCAATCGGCGCACCGATGCTCATCGTGATCAGCCCGGGATGTTTGCTGAACGCATTGCGTCCCCACAGCCTCCCGGCGTTATGCGCCACCGGAATCACCGGCACACCAGAGCCTTCAGCCAGCAGCGCGCCGCCGATCTTGTATTTGCCGCGCTGACCGAACGGGATGCGCGTCCCCTCGGGAAAGATCACCACGCAAAAACCTTGCGCGAGCCTTTCCTTGCCCTGCTTCATCAACTGCCTTACCGCACCTTTGCCATCGCTGCGCTTTATCGCGATCGGGCTGGTGAGCGCCAATGCCCAGCCAAAGAACGGTATCCACAGCAGTTCTCGTTTCAACACCCACACTTGCGGCGGAAAGATCTTCTGCAGTGCCAGCGTCTCCCAGGCCGATTGATGTTTGCACAGCACGACGCACGGCTCCTTGGGCAGATTCTCGATGCCGCGCACTTCATGGCGTATGCCGCACACCAGGCGCAACAACGGCAGCATCAGCTTCGCCCACAAAGAAATGATGCGGTAGCGCGTGAGCCGGCTTAACGGGAATGTCAACAAAGCCAGCATCGCGAAGATCGGGGTGATCAGTAGTTGCAGTAACAAAAAAATCAATGAGCGAATGGCCAGCATATAGACCTAAGCCGGACAAGCCGGAACCAAAAGCAACTTCTCGCGCGAAGACGCAAAGACGCAAAGAGAAACAATAACGGGTTTGATTTTGCAAGTTGGGCATAAGACCGCCCATCCCTGCTTACCCCACTTCTTTGCGCCTTTGCGTCTTTGCGCGAATCGGGGTTGGCAGGGATGGACGGTTTGTCGTCCAACTCGCAAAATTCTTGTCATGTTTTTAGATCATTTGGTTGATAAGAGGCTATTGAGGATTACATATTTGAAGACAGTGTCTCCGCATCTCGTAGGTCGGGCTACGCCCGACGCGGCGGGCAAAGCCCGCCCTACGGTAAATCACCTAACAGTCATGAATTATGTAAAGCTCAATAATTGCAGGGACAATTCATCAATTGCCCCCTACGCCAATTCTGAAACCACCGCCGCAAGATCGGCAAACACTCGAGTGCCTACCGGCAATCCTCCCGCCGCCTGGGTTTTCACTCCTTTGCCGGTAAGCACCAGATAAGGCCGCGCACCCAGCGTAGCGGCAGACTGAAGATCGCGCAGCGAATCGCCGACTGCCGGCACATCGCTGAGGCTGCTGAGGTTATAGCGCGCCGCGATCTCCTCCAGCATCCCGCCCTTGGGTTTGCGGCAATGACAATTCTCGTCCGCCGCATGCGGGCAGAAGAACACCGCGTCTATACGCGCTCCGGCCAGGGAGCAGGCCTTGTGCATCTTGTCGTGTATCGCATTCAGCGTCGCCATGTCGAACAGCCCGCGCCCCACGCCGGATTGGTTGGTCGCCACCACCACGCGATAGCCGGCCTGATTCAGCCGCGCGATCGCTTCCAGGCTGCCGGGGATCGGCTTCCACTCCCCCGGGCTCTTGATGAACTGGTCGGAGTCATAATTGATCACGCCGTCTCGGTCGAGGATGATGAGTTTCATAGGGATACGGTGAAAGGTGAAGAGAAAACCCCTCCCGGCCTCCCCTTATCAGGGGAGGAGCGGCTGACTCCCCCCCTGACAAGGGGGGATTGAAGGGGGTTGGTTTTGACGTTTAACATTTCACCTTTCACGGCCTCAGGATGCCAGCTTGGAAATATCTGCGACCTGATTCATAAGGCCCTCCAAGGTCCGCAATAAATCTAGGCGACTGTTCCGCAAAGCCGGGTCATCGGCCATCACCATAACTTTATCAAAGAAGTTATCAACTGGAACCTTGAATTTGGCCAGCTCAATCAAGGCCTCTTTGTAAGCAAGATTTTCGAAATGCCGATGTATCACAGGGGCCAGATTATTTAACGCATTGAAAAGTGCAGTTTCTTCCGGACTCTCAAATGGTTTTTGTATGTCAATGGCAGAATCATCGGTTGGTGGTGCTTTTTTGAGGATATTTCGGATACGCTTGTTGGCAACGGCAAGACTCGCCGCTTCTGGCAGAGCAGCGAAAGCACGCACCGCTTCAAGCTTTTTTGGGACGAGATATATTTGGAGTGGGATATTTGATAACACTGCCTCCACTTCGTTGGCCGAGTAGCCCTGCTCGCGCAGCAAGCCACCTAATCGCTCGAACATAAAAACCAGAACTTCCGAGTGAGCATCAGCAAGCAGGCCTTTTGGAAAACCGTCGAAGGAAACGCTAATCAAATCGGCGAGATCAAGCGGCAATTCCTTCTCTATCAACATGCGGAGAATACCCAATGCGTGCCTACGCAGTGCGAATGGGTCTTTGTCTCCGGTCGGGATCTGCCCGATGCCGAACATACCGACCATCGTTTCCAGTTTGTCCGCCAGCGCCACACATATGCCGACTTGATTGCGCGGCAACTCGTCGCCCGCAAAGCGTGGTTTGTAGTGATCCTCGATCGCAAATGCGATGTCATCACTCAGCCCGTCATGCTGCGCGTAGTAACGCCCCATGATGCCTTGCAACTCCGGGAATTCACCCACCATGTCGGTGAGCAGATCGGCCTTGGCCAGCAAGGCGGCCTGATCGGCTTGTCTGGCCAACTCTTCTCCACCAAGTTGGTAGCCAATACTACGAGCGATGGCTTGCACCCGCTCGACGCGCTCGCCCTGCGTGCCGAGTTTGTTGTGATAGACCACTTTGGACAAACCGAGCACACGGGAATCCAGCGGTTTTTTGCGATCCTGATCGAAGAAGAATTTCGCATCCGCCAGGCGCGGGCGCACCACGCGCTCGTTGCCGCCGATCACCAGGCTGGCATCGGCCGGTCGGATATTCGATACGATCAAGAATTTGTTGGTGAGCTTGCCTTTGCTATCCAGCAACGGGAAATATTTCTGGTTCGCCTTCATGGTCAGGATCAGGCATTCCTGCGGCACTGCCAGAAATTCCTTTTCAAAAGTCCCGACCAGCACATTGGGACGCTCAACCAGTGCAGTCACTTCATTCAATAAATCATCATCCCCTACCGGCGTGAGTTTTTCTCTGGCGGCGGCAGCGGTGATCTGTTTCACGATCTCGTCACGGCGTGCGGCGAAGCTGGCGATGACCGCGCCTTCCTTCTCCAGTTGCTGCGCGTAGCTGTCGGCATCCTTGATGATAACTGGATCAACCTTGGCTTCAAAGCGATGCCCTTGCGTTTCGCGCCCGGCCTTCAACCCCAACACGTTGATCGGCACGATGTCCGCGCCATGCAGCGCAACCAACCCATGCGCGGGGCGCACGAAATCCACGCTGCTCCAGCCATCAGCCAGTTGATAGGTCATCACCTTGGCGATGGGCAAATCGCCCAATGTATCCCCGAGTGCGTACGTCAAGCAAGACGTTAAATCCATTCCTTTTACAACGGTGTCTACGAATAGCACGTCAACCTTGCCATCGTTTTTGCGCTTAAGGTCTGGCACAGCCGACGCATTGACACCGAGGCTGAAAAGCCTCTTCAGCAGAGCAGGTGTGGGCTGTCCGTTTGCATCCAGCCCAACTGCGACTGGCATTAGTTTTTGCGAAACTTGCCTGTCTGCCGCTTGATCTGCCACGTTGGTGACATGAACCGCAAGGCGGCGCGGTGTGGCGTAGGCGGTAACCACAACATCGTTCGCTACCAAGCCTTGCGACTTAAGGTTCGCCACCAGCACCTCGGCAAAGGCATCACCCAGCTTTTTCAAGGATTTCGGCGGCAGCTCTTCAACGAACAACTCAACCAATAAACTCTGACTGGTCATGCTAAAACCCCGTCATTCCCGCGCAGGCGGGAATCCAGTTGATTGAACAAAATCCCCGCGTAGCGGGACAGAAGCAAAACATTGTTCGCTTCGCGGAATGGTTTTTTTGCGTGATTCCCGCCTGCGCGGGAATGACGGAATATGTCGTCGTCATCATTGCTCTGCTTCCCTATCCATCTGCGCGATCGCTTCATCAGCCCATGCTCTTGGTGCCATAGGGAACGGCGGATCAAGCCGCCTGCGACTCTCTTTGTAGCTCTTGGCCACGCTGCGCGCAAGATTGCGGATGCGGCCGATGTAGGCCGCGCGCTCAGTCACCGAAATCGCGCCGCGCGCATCCAGCAGGTTGAAGGTGTGCGCCGCTTTCAGCACCTGCTCATAGGCGGGCAGCGCGAGTTGTTGTTCCATCAGGTGTCTGGCCTGCTTCTCATGGCTGCCGAACGCGCCGAGCAGGAATTCCACATCGCTGTGCTCGAAGTTGTAGGCGGATTGTTCGACCTCGTTCTGGTGATACACGTCGCGGTAGCTGACGCCATCGGTCCAGGTCAGGTCGAACACATTCTCCACGCCTTGCAGATACATCGCCAGGCGCTCCAGCCCGTAGGTGATCTCGCCGGTTATCGGCTTGCAGTCGATACCGCCGACCTGCTGGAAATAGGTGAACTGCGTGACTTCCATGCCGTTCAGCCACACCTCCCAGCCCAGCCCCCACGCCCCCAGCGTCGGATTTTCCCAATCGTCCTCGACAAAGCGGACATCATTCTTCTTCAGGTCGAAACCGAGTTCTTTCAGCGAGCCGAGGTACAGCTCTAGAATATCTGCAGGCGCGGGTTTCAGCACCACCTGGAACTGGTAGTAATGCTGCAGGCGATTCGGGTTCTCACCGTAGCGGCCGTCCTTGGGGCGGCGCGAAGGCTGCACATAGGCGGCTTTCCAGGGCTCCGGGCCGAGTGCGCGCAAAAAGGTCGCGGTGTGGGACGTGCCCGCGCCGACTTCCATGTCATAGGGTTGCAGCAGCGCGCAGCCCTGCCTGTCCCAGTAATTCTGCAGCGTCAGGATGATTTGCTGAAAGGTAAGCATCTGATAGTTTAGGCGATTGCAAAGGAACGCATTTTACTGGTTTTCCGCTGTTGCCGTCAGCACAACATGCCGGTCATGCCGGAATGAATGAAGGCACTGCTTGTTTGTGGCATTCGTTGCCCGTCTCTTGTATATTCTGTCGCTCAGGAGATTGCGTCAATTTGTTCGCGCGACAGTAACCCGGCAGACGACCTTAGTCCACTTTTAGAGGCAATCATGAAGCTCAGTACCGCGATGGTGTTTGTTCTGTCCCTTGGGGTCAGCGGTTTTGCCCTTGCGGCCGAAGACCCCTTCGACGCAGCTCAGGACGGGCTTTCGGCCGGGCACCCGGAAGGCGAGATCATCATCAAGTTCAGCCATGCAGCCGCACCCGATACGCCCAAGGGCCAGGCGGCGGAAAGATTCAAGCAACTGGCAGAGCAGAGCACCAATGGCCAGGTCAGGGTCGAGATCTATCCGAATGGCCAACTCTATAATGATAGCGAGGAGATCGAAGCGCTACGGAACGGCGCGGTGCAGATGCTGGCGCCTTCCCTTTCAAAATTCGGGCAGATCGGCGTGCGCGAGTTCGAACTATTCGATCTGCCCTATATTTTCCCCAACCGCGAGATCCTGCATCGTGTCATGGACGGCGAAGCGGGCAAAAGTCTGTTCAGGAAACTGTCCGCCAAAGGTTTGACCGGATTGGCCTATTGGGACAACGGCTTCAAACAGATGAGTTCGAACAGGGCCATGCACAAGGTGACTGACTTGACAGGACTGACGATGCGCATCCAGTCTTCCAAGGTGCTGGAAGCACAAATGAGGACTCTCGGTGCACACCCGCAAACGATGGCTTTAAGCGAGGTTTATAGCGCCATGCAACAAGGCATCGTGGATGGCGGGGAGAACCCGGTTTCCAATTTCTATACCCAGAAGATGCATGAGGTGCAGAAACACCTGACGATTTCCAATCACGGTTATCTCGGCTATGCAGTCATCGTCAACAAGAAATTCTGGGAAGATCTGCCAGCCGATATGCGCGATGCATTGACGCAGTCCATGAACGAAGCAACCCTCTTCGAACGCGACATCGCGCAAAAGGAAAATGATGATGCGCTGAACAAAGTGATCGCTGCGAATACTACTGAAGTATATGTCTTGTCGCCCAGGGAACGCACTGCCTGGCATCAGGCCCTGCTTCCGGTGTATCAGGAATTCGAGAATGTGATCGGCAAATATCTTATCAGGAGCGTCGGCTACGCTGCCGCTCAGGTCAAGAAAGAACAGGATGCGGCAAGGCCGAAAGGGAAATCCTCCACCAATAAGTGATCTCGCCCACCCATGTTTCACGTTGAATGCCCGCTTCAGGGGGATAGGCACGCAGCGGGCCTGGGTTGCCACCGGACGTTCGACCAGCGCCATCCCGCAATCAGTCCGGAATGATCTCCCACCTTATGCCGTTGCTGTCGCAGCGCAGCGCATTCGCCTTGTTGTCCCAGTCGCCGAGTACCCAGCGTTCGCAAGTGTGTCCATCGAGATGATGCAGGTGGCGTGCCGGGCGGTGGGTGTGGCCGTGGATCATGCGCGGGTAGCCGTGGTCGCGAAGCAGAGTGCATACCGATTCGGCGTTCACATCCATGATAGACATCTGCTTGTGGCGCTTCTCCTGCTCACTCTGCAGGCGCAGTTGTGCGATCTGCGCCTTGCGTTGCGGCAAGGGCAGATCAAGGAACTGTTGCTGCCAGCCGCTGCTGCGCACCTGGCGGCGGAATGCCTGATAGGCTTCGTCGCCGGTGCACAGCGCATCGCCGTGGCTGAGCAGCGTGGGAGTGCCATACAGGTCGAGCAGCGTGGGGTCGGCCAGCAGTGTGGCATGGCAGGCGTGCGCCAGTTTTTCCGCCATCAGGAAATCGCGGTTGCCATGCATCAGGAAGATGCGTGTGCCATGTTCACTCAGCTTGCGCAGCGTGGCGGTGATGGTGCGGTGGAACGGGTCGTCCAGATCGTCATCGCCCGCCCAGTATTCGAACAGGTCGCCCAGGATATACAGCGCTTCGGCTTGCGGGGTGATATATCTGGCGAAATGCAGGAACAGTTCGCTGCTGCGCGGATGCGTTGCGCTCAGGTGCAGGTCGGAGATGAATAAGGTATGCGGCATGACAGGATCGAGGATTGAGGATCGAGTTAAAAGCGGTGCAGCGGTTTCGCCTCAATCCTCGATCCTCAATCCTTATTTCACCACTTCCGCCCTGGTAATGATGACATCTTCCTTCGGGACGTCCTGGAATCCGGCGCGGTTGCCGGTACTGACCTTGCGTATCGCGTCCACCACTTCCTTGCCTTCGACCACCTTGCCGAACACGCAGTAGCCATAGCCTTGCGGGATAGGTGCGCTGTAATTCAGGAAGCCGTTATCTTTTACGTTGATGAAGAATTGCGCGGTGGCGGAGTGCGGGTCATTGGTGCGTGCCATCGCGACGGTATAGATGTCGTTCTTTAAACCGTTGGCGGCTTCATTCTTAATCGGTGCATTGACCGGCTTTTGCTTCATGCTGCGTTCGAAGCCGCCGCCCTGGATCATGAAGCCATCGATCACGCGATGGAATATGGTGTTGCTGTAAAAGCCGCTGTTAACATATTCCAGAAAATTCTTCACGGTGTTGGGCGCCTTTTCCGCGTCCAGTTGCAATGTGATGGTGCCGTGATTGGTGTGCAGTTTGACCATGGTATCTTTACCTTTATCGAGTGAGTAGGAAAGCGGGGAGATGCTGCACAGCAGCAGTGCCAACAGCGCGGTGTAGAGATGTTTCATATCATGCGGCTCCTTCATAAATGATTTTCCAGCGATTGTTTTTCTTGATCCAGTATTGACGTTTCTTCATGCGGTTGGACAGGTTGTTGCTGTTGTAATCCTGTTCGAAGTTGACTACCACCAGGCCGGGTTGCTCAGGGTAGGTGAACATGCTGAGATCGGAGAGGTTGACCTTGATCCATGTCTTCGCGCTGTTCACCAGTTGTTTTTGCTTCGCCCATGCCTGGTAATCCAGGCTGTCGCTGGAGAAATCGCGCGCGTAATGTTCGAGATAAGCGCCGGTGTCGAGGCTGGTCCAATCCTTGCGCCATTGCTCTACTTCCTGCAGCAGCGCATCGCGCTCACTCTGGTCCTGTCCGTTGTTCCATGTCATCTGGTTGGTGATGATGACCGGGGTGATCCCGACTTGCAGATAGGGAGCCAATTTTTCCAGATCCTCATTGGCCAGCACCACGCAACCGTTGCTGGCGCGCGGCGGGCGGCTGTATGTGTCGCTGGGTGTGCCATGCAGCCAGATGCCGCTTCCGCTATGGTTGTTTCTGCGATCCCATTCATTCGGGTAACTGATCGGGTAGGCACCGCTGCCGTACATGTCGGCGAGCTGCTTTTTCGGCAGATCGGCCTTGACGAAATATACGCCGATGGGCGTGCGTTGATCGCCCCTGGAGATTTTTTCTGTGCCGAGTTTGCCGATGGTGACGTAGAAGTCGGTGACATAGCGCGGTTCGCCATTCACGTTTTCATAAACGAATAGCGTCGCGCGGCTGGTATCGACTACCAGCGCATATTTCTGCCTGTCATCCAGCCGCCACAGGAAACGCGGGGTGAGGCTGGTGTCTGTTCGGGACAGTACCCGTTGCAGGCGTATTCGTGCCTCGTCGCGCAGGTCTTCTATCTTGTCGCGCGGCGCATTGGCCGCGCTGCCGAAGTTATCGATCGCGCCCGCGCGCGCCATCAGCAGGTCGCCCTTGACCAATTGCGCCAGCTTGAAATTCGGATTGACACGCAACAGGCTGTCAACTTCGTTGAGCGCAATGTCGAGGCGATTGTCGTTGATGGCTTGCAGGCTCTTCACCAACTGCGCTTCGGTGCCGCGTTCATCCGCGCCGCGCAGATCAGGCGAGCCGTGTGCAGTGCTTGCCGGCAGGCCGCATAACACCGAGGAAATGAGTATCGAGCGCAGCATGATTTACCTTGAGCGCTCTTCCTGGATCAGCCATTTGCCGCCGGACTTCACCATCAGCAAGGTTTTCTTGCCGGAGGTTCTCAGGTGGCTGGCGCGATAGGACTGGCGGAAACTCACAGTGGCATGATCGTTGTCGCTGAATTTCACCGTCGCATTACTGATGCCGACCTGGATGGATCCCGGTTTGCTGATGCGCTCCCGGCGTGCTGATTCCCAATCCGCGCGGCTTTCCCGATCCGGCGTTTTGAAATCCGCTGCATAGAAAGACAGGTATTTATCCATATCCTGGGACGACCATGCGGCAGCCCAGGCACTGACTTCTTTCAACACTTCTTTGCTCTGGTCTTTCAACAGCGCGGCGGGTGCGGCAGGCACGGGTTGCGGGAGCGCGGGCTTGCTATCCAGCAGAACAACGGGTGTTGCCACTTCAGTTTGGCCCGCCGGGGAGGATGGCTCTCTGGCGCGTGTGCCATCGCCGAACAGGTCCTGGATCATCGCCAGCTTGGTTTGCGTGGACGTATTGCTGCGATCCAGTTGCAAGGCGCGGTCATAAGCCTGGCTGGCCATCTTGGCATAGATGTCACCGAGATTCTCGTGCGCGGTGGCGTAACTGGGATGAGTGCGTATCGCCATTTCCAGCGCCAGTTTGGCTTTATCGTATTGACCTTGGCTGGCATACAGCACGGCGAGGTTGTTGTAAGGCTCGGGGAGTTCCGGATAGTCTTCGGTCAAAGCCGAGAACATTTTGACCGCGTCTGTGGTCTTGCCTTGCTCGGTGAAGATCAGCCCCTTCAGGAAGCGCGCCTGTGCGTCCTTCGGCTTCCCGGCGAGAAAGCCGTTCACCTTGACCAGAGCTTGATTGTGCTGGCCTTGCTTGAACAGCTTGTTCGCTTCTTCGATGTCATCAGCATGGGCGGCCTGACCGGCGCACAATAGCTGCGCGACTGCGAGCAGTATGAAATGGCGGCGAAGACGGTTGAATGGGTTCATTGTGGTACGGCCCCGGAATGGTGCGCTTCGTGCGCTGACTTACTTGGATAGCGGCGGATTCTACCAAATAACCCGCGCATTTTCACAGTTTATGTCGCTTGGAGGCAGGATTGAGGAGCGAGGATTGAGGATTGAGTTGAAGGCAGGACAGCGGATTTTGCTCGATCCTGATTTCTTACCCCCAGATTGCGTTTGGATAATAAGCGAAAAACAAAGATGCAGGTTGTACTCAATCCTCAATCCTCAATCCTCGCTCCTCAATCCTCTGCTCTCCATGTTTTCGGGTAAAATCCTCCGGGCCTGTCGTCAATCCCACAGAAACCGAGAAGAACCCAGCATGAGCAGCACGCCAATACCCGCCGTTTCCAATTTCATTCGTTCCATCATCGATGCCGACCTGGTAAGCGGCAAACATGGCAGCATCGTCACGCGCTTCCCGCCCGAGCCGAACGGCTATCTGCACGTCGGCCACGCCAAATCCATCTGTCTGAATTTCGGCCTGGCGCAGGATTATCACGGCAGGTGCAACCTGCGTTTCGACGACACCAATCCGGAAAAGGAAAGCGAGGAATACGCGCTATCCATACAGGACGATGTGCGCTGGCTGGGCTTTCAATGGGACGGCGAAGTGCGCTGGGCATCCGATTATTTCGAGCAGTTGTATCAATACGCCGTCGAACTGATCCAAAAGGGCTTGGCTTATGTGGATGATCTTACGCCCGAACAGATGCGCGAGTATCGCGGCACATTGATTCAAGCCGGAAGGAACAGCCCATATCGCGAGCGTTCGGCGGCGGAAAATCTCGACTTGTTCGCGCGGATGCGCGCCGGCGAGTTTGCCGATGGCAGCCGCGTGTTGCGCGCCAGGATCGACATGTCATCGGGCAACATCAATCTGCGCGATCCGGTCATCTATCGCATCCGCCGCGCGCATCACATCCGCACCGGTGATGCTTGGTGCATCTACCCGATGTACGACTACACTCATTGCATCTCGGACGCGCTGGAGGGCATCACCCATTCGCTGTGCACGCTGGAATTCGAGGATCATAGGCCGCTCTACGATTGGGTACTGGATAACATCACGATCCCCTGCCACCCGCGCCAGTATGAGTTCTCTCGGCTGGAATTGCATTACACCATCACCAGCAAGCGCAAGCTGCTGCAACTGGTGAACGAAAAGCATGTGAGCGGATGGGACGATCCGCGCATGCCCACCATCATCGGCATGCGCCGGCGCGGCTACACGCCGGAAGGCATCCGCGAATTCGCCAGGCGCATCGGTGTTTCCAAGAGCGACAACACGGTGGATATGGCCGTGCTCGAATCTGCGATCCGCGAAGACCTGGAGGCCAGGGTCCCGCGCGTGATGGCGGTGATCAAGCCGCTGAAGGTGGTGGTGACGAATTTCGTGGCAGGGAAGACCGGATCGCGCGAAGCCGGGTTCCATCCGCAGCACCCGGAATTCGGCGCACGCCTGGTGCCGTTCGGCAGGGAGATATGGATCGAGGCGGACGATTTCAGCGAAAATCCGCCAGACGGTTGGCAACGCCTCACCGTGGGCGGCGAAGTAAGGTTGCGCTATTCTTATGTCATGCGTTGCGATGAGGCGATCAAGGATCGCGACGGCGACGTGATCGAATTGCGCTGCACGATCGATCCGGAAACGCTGGGCAAGAATCCGGTTGGGCGCAAGGTGAAGGGCGTGATCCACTGGCTGTCTTGTGCATATGCCCTGGCGGCCGAGATTCGCTTGTATGACCGGCTGTTCAGCGTGGCGGAACCGGATGCGGATAACAACATAGACTTCTGCACCTATCTCAATCCTGATTCACTGGTCAGTACGCAGGGCTGGGTCGAGGCATGCGTCATGGATGCGGCGCCCGAGACCCGCTATCAGTTCGAGCGGCTCGGCTATTTTTGCACCGACCGGCGCGAACACAAGCCCGGCACTAAGTTGGTGCTCAATCGCACTGTCACACTGAAGGATTCGTGGCTAAGGGAGCAGGGGTAGATATCATTTTTTATCCTGAAAAACTCAGTTCACCACGAAGAACACGAAGATCACGAAGATTTTTCATGGAGGTGCATGATATTGGAAACTCACCGGCATGGTGATGCTCGTATTCTGTGCAGTGCAAAGTTTTTCTTCGCGTTCTTCGTGCCCTTCGTGGTTCAACTACGGTTTCAAGGTTTATCGTAATTGGATCATCAGTCGACCAGACAAAAGGCGCATGACAAAATCATGCGCCTTTTATATTATTCCATTTTCAGTTTAAAAGTGGCGCTTTGGTGGGAGCGGCCTCCTGGCCGCGATCAAGCTTATCGCGGCCGGGAGGCCGCTCCCACAGAAGAAATTCATGCTGTTTCAAATTAGAAATGGAATTACATCCGGTTCGCGGTCGCGCCGGTATGGTGCTCTATTTGGACGCGGCCAGATGCGTCACGCCACCGAAGCTGCCTATCCATAGGCTGCCGTCAGCGGCAGTCGCCATCGAAAATACGGTGTTGGAGTACAGTCCGTCGTCGGTGGTTATTACCTTGAACTTGCCGTTTTCGAAGCTGGCCAGCCCGTTGTTGGTTCCGACCCACAATTTCCCTGACGGATCTTCATTCAGCATGAAGACATGGTTGCCAGGCAGGCCGTCGGACATGGTGTAGTGGCTCCATTTCTTCCCGTCGAAACGGGATAATCCGCCGCCCCAGGTGCCGCTCCACACCACACCGTCGCGATCTACCAACAGGGCGACGATGTAATTAGGATTGAAGGCGGAACCGGTGTCTTGCAGCCCCATTTCTATCTTCTGCTTGGCGTGATGCTCGGAGAACTTGGCCGGGTCGGAGCCGAACTGTGGATCGTTCTTCACCTTCTCGTACGGCGCACCTACACCCCTTTCGTGGGTCCAATTCTGCCACTTGCCATCCTTGAAACGCACCAGACCTCCCTCGGTGGCAAACCACATCTCGCCGTCCTTGCCTTCTTCAAGGCTGTATACCCAGTCGTTCAGCAGGCCGCCATCGGTGTTTTCCACCGTATACACGTCCCACTTGGAGCGATCCTTCAGATCGCCGCTGCGGACGCGGTTGGCGCCTGACCATGTGGCGATCCAGATATCTCCGTTGCTTATCTTCAGCGTCTTGTAAACGAACGCATCCGCCAAGCCATCGGGAACATTGTAGTTCTCCCACTTGTCCAGTTTCTCGTCGTACATGGACAGGCCACCGCCATAAGTACCTATAGCCAGGCGATTGTCCACCTTGCCGATATGGAATATGCCATTGGAAAGCAGACCGTTGGTTACGTTGAACATGCGGTATTCGTCGGTGCTGGTATCGTAGCGGACCACGCCGCCAGAGGTACCTACCCAGGCGATCTTGCCGTCAATGAATATCGACTTGACATTGCTGTTGCCGACCCGGAAATGAGTGAACTTCGCGTTCGGATCCACCTGGACTTTTCCTGCTTGAGTAGCCCCCTGAACGGACGGGGCCTGACCGGCAGTTCCCGGCTTGGGCTGTTCTACCTGCTTCGTGCTGATCGTGTAGATCCCGGCTACCACGCCCACCGTAACGACCACGATTGCTGCTACCAGTTTTATATTCAGTTGCATTTGCATCCCCTATAGTGCTGTTACCTGTTTAATGTCGTGTCAAAGATACTAGGGCACCTCTAAAAATCCACATTTCATCCCAACTGCTGCGTTGCGTAAAAAATTTCTTGCTTACATATCAAACATATGCGGCGCGGCAAAATTTTTTACGCGCCTTGCATTTGGGCGAACTCTGAATTTTTAGAGGTGCCCACTACTCATTGGCCGATACGGACCACGCCGCGCCGGGAACCGGCCCAGATGTCTCCGCTGGGCGCCACCGCCAGCGCATAGACATGGTTTTCAAGCAGTCCGGTCTCTTTGGTGTAGTTGTGCCAGGTTTTTCCGTCATAGCGACTGACGCCCCCATTGGTGCCGAACCACAGCACACCATTTGGTTCCTGGGCGACACTGTAAACGATATTTCCCGCCAGGCCATCGCTGGTGGTGTAGTTATGCCAACGGGTGCCGTCATAGCGGCTCACCCCCGCGCCCCAGGTGCCGGCCCAGACAGACTGGTCATTTGCCACCAGGATGCAGAACACATAGTTGGGATTGTAAGTGTACTTCCCGTCCCCCGATAACATGCTCAAATCATGGCGCATGCGCGTACCGAGTCCGGTGTTCGTGCTGGCGGGCAGGTTGTCCGTGTTAGGTGCGCCTATTCCGTCCTTGTGATTCCAGGAACGCCAGGTTTTGCCGTCATACATCGAAACCCCGCCTTCCGTGCCGAACCATACGCGGTCCTGTTTATCCACGTCGAGACCGTATACCCACTCGTTGATCAATTCCTTCACGTAAGTGGTGAATTTCATCGTTTTCAGGTCGACCCGGTTGGCACCGGCCCAAGTGCCTATCCATAAGTCCCCGTTGCGCTGGCTGGCAAAAGTGTAGATCCAGTAGTCGGCCAGCCCGTGCATCGGAAAATAGGTTTTCCAGGTGCCGTCACGGTAACGGGAGACGCCACCGGCGTTGGTGCCGAACCACTTGTAACCTTCCGCGTCAACGGTGATACCGAACACATATTCGTTCGCCAGCCCGCTGTCGCGGGTAAAGGTGTTGCGCACATTGAAAGTGGCAAGGTCTATCTCGTTGACGCCGACGGAAGTACCCACCCAGAGGGCATTCTTTTCGGGTTCTATCGTGAGCGCGCGGACATTGACATATTCGCCTACTTCAAACCTTTCGATCACGTGCGGGAGAGGCGCATTGTCCGGTTTGGATTCAGTGCAAGCGACGCTGAAACAGGCGAGACAAAATGCGAAAATCAGGGTAAGGGATGATCTATGCATAAGTTCAATACAGGTTGATGAGTGATGGAGGGCCTGAGGCGCGCACATGGTGGCCGGTGCGCTCATCGTGTTCAAGGCATGACAGGGCCGCCCTCTTCCAAGGTGCGCAAATAGGCGATCACGTCCAGGATCTCCATGTCTTTCAACATTCCCTGATAGGCGGGCATGGCATTTTTTCCTTGTTTGATGGCGGCCAGAATAAACACATCGGGGCGCAACAGGCTTTCGCTACGGGAAAAATTGGGGGCATCGGGCATAACATTGACACCCTTCACGCCGTGGCACGTGGCGCAATGCTTGGCATAAAGCTTGCCGCCATTGGCTATATCCGCAGCATAGGAGTTTCCTGCCCCGAATGCCAGCATCAAGGCCAAAAACATTTTCAGTATAGCATCCCGGAATCCTGATGTCTCCGTTCGTAATTTCATTTTTCGCAATATCATTTTGCTTTTCCTTGTTTGTCCCTTTCAGCCGCCTCCTCGTCCGCTTTCTTGCGGGCCGCCGCCTTTTCCTCGAGCACTTTCCTGGCGGCTGCTATCTTTTCATCGTCCGCTTTCTTGCGGGCCGCTTCCAGGGGGATTTTCCTGGCTTCCCAGAATTGCGCTTGCTTGAGGTCAACCGCCACTTCCAGCCCGGAATCGGCACCTGTCCGGTATGCTAATTCCAGCGCCTTTATGGCATTCAAATCATCTTTTTCTGCCGCGAATCTGATCCAGTATAACGCTTGCCCAAAGTCTCTTTTGATTCCCTCGCCGCTACCGTACATTCTACCCAGTCCATATGCTCCGGCTGCATCACCCTGAAAGGCGGCCATGATATACCAGCCGACCGCCTGCTCATCTTCCTCGGTATAGTCCATTATATCCCCGAGGCGAGCCTGGGCAGGCAGGTAGTTCTGCTCGGCAAGCTTCATGAAAATCGGAATGGCATCCACCAACTGCTGTTTTTCGTAAAAAATATTCGCGCGCGCCATATCCTCTGCAGTGTCCGCCTGCGCGGCCGGGGACAGCAGGCTTAGCACCCAAATGCCGGTCAGAAATGTTCGTTTGTGTCTCGCATCCATCGTTACATTCTCCAGTACGATATCTTTAGGTGATGGTGAGCAGGCATGAGCCCGAGCCGAGCAATTCTAGCAGCAGCGGCCATAGGCTGCAACAGCAAGTCCCTTGCCGGCATGCGCTCCATGCGCCTTGTTTGTATGCATGGATACACGCTACCCAGTAGTAGGGTGGATAAGCGCAGCGCATCCACCATGCCAGCTCAAAAAGGTGGATGCGCTGCGCTTATCCACCCTACATTTTTCGCCGAGAACAAATTTACTCTGCCTTGCCGGCAATGAAAGCTGGAATCGTCAGGCCCGGTTTTCGATCTGGCTGTCGTGATCTTCCGGCAGCAGCCTGGTGCCATCGAATTCTTCCAGCTTGCGGTACAGGCTGGACAAGCCGATGTCGAGTTTTTGCGCGGCGGCGCGACGATCCCCGCCAGTCTCTTCAATGGCCCTGAGGATGATGTCCACCTCATATCTCCTTACCTGTTCGCGCAATGTGCCGGAAAACTGCTGTCCGATCCCGGGTGCGGAAGATAGGGCGATTTTGGTGATTTGCGGCGGCAGGTCGGCAAGCGTGATATGGCCACTGTCTGCCATGACCAGTACGCGGTCGATGACATTTTCCAGTTCACGGACATTGCCCGGCCAGTCATAATTCACCAGCAGTTCCTCGACACCCGGATCGAGTACGACCTGGGTTGTGGTACTGCCCATGCGCCGTGTGTTGCGCTGGAGCAGGAACTTGACCAGGGCGGAGAGGTCCTGACGCCGCTCCCGCAGAGGCGGGACGTGGATGTGAAAGACGCTGAGCCGGAAGTAGAGGTCCTCGCGAAATTTTCCCTGTGCGACCATTTCTGCCAAGTCACGATTGGTGGCGGCGATGATCCGTACATCTACCGGCCGCGCCTGTTCGCTGCCCACCGGGCGCACCTCCTTTTGCTCGATCACGTGCAACAGCTTCACTTGCAGAGAGAGAGGCAGTTCACCGATTTCGTCCAGGAAAATGGTCCCGCCGTCCGCTTCCAGGAACAATCCCTTTCTGACCTTGTCCGCGCCGGTGAAGGCACCCCGGGTGTGGCCGAAAAATTCGCTTTCCACCAGGTTTTCGGGAATGGCGCCGCAGTTGACCGGGATGAAAGGGCCGTCAGCGCGCGGGCTTTGCTGGTGGATCAGGCGCGCGACCACTCCCTTGCCGGTGCCGCTCTCGCCGGTGATGAGTACCGTGCTGTTGGTTGGCGATACCTTGGCCGCCATGTGTTCCATCTCGCGCATGGCCGGGGAGTTGAAGCTGAACACTTCCTGGTTGACGCCCAACACCAACCTGCGCAGCACCCGGTTTTCCGCGCGAAGTCCGCGCAGGTCGCCCACCTTGGTCAGGCGGTGCAGCAACTCCTCGTTGTTGAGGGGCTTGATCATGTAATCGGCCGCACCTGCCTTGATGGCCTCGATCGCCGTATCCACAGAAGCGAAAGCAGTCATCATGATGAATGCCGTGTCTATGCCGACAGCGCGTGCCTGGCGCAATACTTCGATGCCGCTCAAGCCGGGCAGCTTGATGTCGCACAGGACGATATCCACATCCCCTTTGGCAAGCCTTTCCATGGCGGCCTCGCCGTCGCCGGCCTGCTCCACGGAATGTCCCACCTTGCGCAATTGGGCAGCCACCACCTGGCGGATGGCCGGTTCATCATCAACGACCAACACCTGCAGAGATGTCATAACGTATCGCCCTCCCGATTCGGGTGCCCGGCCATAACCGGCTGCCTGGTTGCCGTGGTTTGGCTGCCCGGCGGAATGTCTGGTGGTTCCATCAAAAGTTCTTCGGCGGCGGGCACGGGAAGGGTCACCAGCACTTGCGTCCCTTCGCCGGGTGTCGAATCGATTTCTATCGTACCGTCATGCCCGGTGATGATGGAATAGCAGAGTGACAAGCCCAGCCCGTTGCCTTTGCGTTTGGTGGTGAAGAAAGCCTCGAACACACGGTTGAGCGTGTCCTGTGCCATGCCGCAACCGTTGTCTGCCACGGTGAGCCGGACATTCCCGCCGACCACCCCGGTGTTCAGCGTGATCTCCTGTGCGCGGCCCTCCACGGTCTCCAGTGCATCGGCAGCGTTGATCAGCAGATTCATGATCACCTGCGTGAGTTGGTCCGCGACGCCGTAGATTGCCGGCAACTGGTTGTCCAGATTGAGCCGCAGGTTCACCCGGCGCATTCTCTTGTCATAACCCATCAGACCGGCAGTAGTCCGCACCAGCCCGTTCAGGTCAAGCAACTGGAGTTCGACCGGCTGGGGCGCGGCAAATTCCGATATTTCGCGGGTGATCGCTGAAAGCCGGTGGATATGGGTCTGAAGCATGGCCAGCTTGCTGGCCTCTGCCGTTTCGCGCTTCCCCGATGATTGGTCGAGGACCATTTCCTGCAGCACTCCCGACATGGCCGCGATGGGATTGCCGATTTCATGGGCCACTCCGGCAGCCAGCGCGCCGACTGCGGCCATCTTCTCCTGGTGGAAATATTTCTGGCGCGCGATCACCAACTCCTTTTCCCGCTCGTCCAAGGCACTCGCCATCTGATTCACCGCCTGCATCAATTCGCCCACCTCGTCGTTGCGTGTCACCGGGGTCATGACATTGCGCTCGCCCCTGATGATGTCAAGTGCCCTGGCCTTCAGCGTGTGCAGGTCGTTGGTGAGCCGCGTAAAGAATAATCCGATGATCGCGCCCAGCAACAACAGGCCGATCAATCCGAACAGCAGCGAGGCAAGCGCTGCCGAATCCCATTGCATGCGGAAACGTTCCGCTGTTGCGATTTGCTCACGCCGCGATTCCTCAATATGCTGGGTGACCTCGATCTTGACCTTGAGCAACTCGGAATTCATCATGGCCAATGCCGCTGCGGAAGGATGCGCGGTGGCCTGCGCCAATGCCTGCTCGACTCTTGCAAGGTTCACATTGGCGTATGGATAACTCAACGCCAGTTCGGCGTTTTTTCTTTTGAGCAGTTCAAAATTGGACTGAAAACGTTGCACCGCCGCAATCTGGTCATCCTTGTCCGAATTCATGAAGACCGCCATGACGATGTGAAAGGCGGTCGCGTCCACTTGTCTGAAATGCTCTTCGATCTTGTACAGATTCTGCAACCGTTCAAACTCGTCCACCAGTTCCGCCTTCTTGTTGAAAGTAAACGTGGTGAGAAGCACTGCATAGATGACGACCGCAGCAAACGCCAGAAACCCTTTGACGCGAAGCGGAACTTCGGAAACGTTCCGCTCGGGCACCGCGGGCGTGGTTGTATGCTCTTCATTCGGGTGCCCGGCCAAAAGCTTTTCGGCGACGCGGGGCACGACGGCAGTTTCGGCCATCGGCGCGTTCATTTGGGCGCCCGGACATAACCAGCCTGCGTGTGTTGTTGGGGCTTTAGCCCCTTACAACCACAGCGTACCCCTTGCGGGTGTACCTGGACATCGTTTTTTGATAGCTTGGTCGAATGGCTTGTGGTTTTACCAAAAGCTTTTCGTCGCAGGTTTCTCGGAAAGAGGATATTCATGTATTGATTGTACGCTGCAATCGCTGGCCGAGCTATCGTTTGCCTTGTCTAATGACAAGTGAGCCTGAACGAGAGAGTGTATTTCCACTGTGAGATGAGCCTAGCAATCCAGGCAAACAAAAAAAGTAGAAAAATCCCAACTTTCCCGATTATAGGAAATAATATTTCCTTCTGCTTGGAAATGGTAATTAATCGTTGAGTTTATGGTTTATAAAACAATTGGTTATTGATGGCATGTTATGTGCTACATAATTAATGTATGTTCTATCTGATAGTTGGAATTTGGCGGTAATCAGAGCACTTTTTACAGGCTTGCTTAAATTAATGAACGATTTTGTTTTAGGGTAGCCTTATCGAAGATTTGCAGATCGTCGAATCAAGTGAATGTAAATTAAATACTGCCATTTTCCAGCATTGAAATTTACATTCATAACCAAAAAAATATTTTACCAGCATCACGATGAGCATCGCGACATAGTTTTTTAATTTTATGAAATGCGCCATTAAATACCCCGCCACCCCAATCATAATTTCCGCTCCGTCCCCGGCCAAGTTTTTTAGTGCCGGGGATGTTGTTATGGAAGATGTAAAAGGATCCAGCAAATCTGTGTTGGGGCGCAATTTAATTGCCATCGCTTTATTGGTTCTTTCTGGAACGGCGCTGCTCATGCCGCTGGCTCAAGCGGAACCCACGGGCGGACAAATCAGTACGGGAGCAGGTACGATCGCCCAAGCCGGGGCGACCACCACCATTACCCAAAATACCCAGAACCTCGCCATCAACTGGCAAAGTTTCAGCATTGGCAGCAACGAAGCTGTACGCTTCAACCAACCCAACGCATCGTCCATTGCCCTCAACCGCGTTCTCGGCCAAGACCCAAGCTCTATCCTCGGCAGCCTGAGCGCCAACGGCCAGGTCTTTGTTCTGAATCCCAACGGCGTGTTGTTTGGTACGGGCTCACAAGTGAATGTGGGTGGTTTGGTTGCTTCCACACTGAGCCTCAGCGATGCTGACTTCATGGCGGGCAATTACGGCTTCAGCAACAGTGGTGGAGTTGGGTCTGTTGTCAACCAAGGAACGCTCACTGCTGCACAAGGCGGCTATATTGCCCTGCTAGCACCCGAAGTGCGCAACGAAGGCGTCATTACCGCCACGCTGGGTACAGCCCTGCTCGCCGCAGGCGACAAAGTCACCCTCAATCTTGACAACGGCTCATTGCTTTCTTTCACAACAGATCAGGGCTCGCTCGACGCGCTGGCTGGGAACAAGCAATTGATACAGGCCGACGGCGGACAGGTGTATATGTCGGCCAAGGCCGCTAACGCGCTCAGCACCGCCGTGGTCAACAATACCGGCATCATCGAAGCGCGCACCTTGCAGAACCAAAACGGCGTCATTACTCTGATGGGCGACATGCAAGTCGGACAAGTCTATGTGGGCGGTACGCTGGATGCGTCTGCGCCAAACGGAGGGAATGGCGGATTCATCGAAACTTCTGCGGCATACGTTAAAGTCGCCACCGATGCAACAATCACGACTCAAGCTTCGCAGGGGATATCCGGCAACTGGTTGATTGACCCTCCTGATTTCACCATTGCCGCAAGCGGTGGCGATATTACCGCTGCGACACTCAACACCAACCTTGCTTCGACCAGTGTGACCATCCTGAGCAGCCAGGGCACAGTCAATCTTCTGGGTAACGGCGACATCTTCGTCAATGATGTGGTGGGCTGGAACAGCGCCAACAGTCTCACGCTGAATGCGGTTCGCAATATCAACGTCAATTCGGCTATCACCAACACCGGCACGGGCGCGATCAATCTGATCGCCGCTGCCGCCGTTGCGGTCAATGCAAACCTCAGCTCTGGCGGAGCAATCGCGATCACTGCCCCCACCGGGCTGACGCAAGCCGTTGGAACAACCATTACGACTGCTACCGGTCTCACCATCGATGTGTCAGCGGCAAGCACGTCGAGCGGAGTTATCGCAGGTTTGGGCGGCCTGACCAAGAATGGTATTGGCATATTGACGCTCTCGGGTATTAACACTTACACCGGTGCGACCACGATCAATGCAGGTGGTTACACTCTCAGCGGAACGGGCACCGCAACTGGCACGGCCTTCACCGTCAATTCGGGCGGCATGTTGACGCTGGATAACGCGGCGGCGAACAACACCAATCGCATCAGTGACACCTTGGCGCTCACGCTCAACGGCGGTGAGTTGTTGTTTAGCGGATCCAACGTTGCTGCGACGGCCGCCAGTGAAACGATTGGCGCCTTGACGCTTGCATCTGGGGCTTCAACCGTTACGGTCAATTCCGGCACGGGCGGATCTACGATATTGACCTTTGCAAGTTTGAACCGCTCCACTGGAGCGACGGTCTTGTTCAGGGGGGTGGGCCAAACCAACAATTTGGCTCCCTCTGCGGGTACGGCCAATATTCGGTTTACGGCCGCGCCGACAACGGTCAATGGCCAACTTGTGGGCGCGGGCGCATTGAATACGACCACGGCACCCGTCATGATCGCCGCCATCGGCGATACCTCTGCAGGCGGCTCAGGGACTAATTTTGTCACTTACGATACAGGTGCCAATAACACCGGAGTCCGTCTGCTCGTTTCGGCTACCGAGCAGACGGCTACTTACGCGGCTGGCGTTAATTGGTTAGTCAATGCTGCAGCAAATGCCAATGCAAATAGAACGGTCAATTCACTCCTTCAATCTGGTGGCAATACCTTCACGATCGGAAATGCAGGTGCGGCTAAGACCCTGCTTGTATCAAGCGGCAACGTACTCTCCGTATCGGGTAGCAACATTATCACCGGACGCGCCACTGACTTGATAAGCTTTGCAACCAGCGCTGAAGGCAGGGTATTTACTGTCGGAAACCTCGCGGTTAACACTTCCGTCATAAATGGCACTAGCGCCTTAACCAAGAGTGGCAGCGGGACGCTGACACTGAATTCCACTAATACCTACACGGGCACAACAACAATCAATGCGGGTACCCTGACTGAAGCGTTGTTGAACGCCATTTCCACGGGTGCAGTTACGGTGAACGGCGGTATATTTAATATTGGCGGCGTCACTGATTCAGTAGGTGCGGTCACATTGACCAATGGCAGCATCACTGGTACGACCGGGGTGCTGACCGGCACTTCCTACACCATGCAGAACGGCACGGTCAGTGCGATCTTGGCAGGCGCTGTCCCGTTGACCAAGACCACTGCTGGCACGGTGACGCTGTCAGGTGTGAACACCTATACCGGCATCACCACGATCAATGCAGGTATCCTGAGTGTGGGAACGATAGGCAACGGCGGTGTCGCGGGGAACCTCGGCGCGGCGACCAACGTTGCCACGAACCTGGTGCTGGGCGGGGGTACCTTGCAATACACCGGTGCGACCGCCACGACGAATCGTGCCTATACATTGACTGCGGCCACCACGTCTTCAATAGACGTGAGCGTCGCGGGCACGACGCTCACGATGTCGGGTGCGGCTGCCAACACGACAGGCGCGCTGACCAAGCTCGGTGCGGGCACGCTGACGCTGACCGGTGCGAACCTGTATACCGGTTTGACCACAGTGAATGACGGCACCTTGACTGAAGGGATCGCCAACGCATTGTCCTCGGGTGCGGTGACGGTGAACGGCGGTACATTTAACATAGGCAACGTCTCTGATACTGTTGGCGCGGTCACGCTGACCAACGGCAGCATCACCGGCACGACCGGGGTGCTGACGAGCACGGGTTACACCGTGTCTAACGGCACGATCAGCGCGATCCTGGCAGGCGCTGTTCCGTTGACCAAGACCACGACCGGCACGGTTACGCTGTCGGGTGCGAACACCTATACAGGGTCGACCACGATCAGCGCAGGTACGCTCAAACTCGGTAGCATTTCAGCCCTTGGCACCGCTGCTGCTGGCACCAGCGTTACCACTGGTGCAACGCTCGACCTGAACGGATTCACGCTGGGCACGGCGGAAGCACTGATACTGAACGGTATGGGTGTTGGCGGCATGGCTGGTGCGTTGACCAACAGCTCGTTGACGGCCGCGACCTTTAGCGGACCGGTCACGCTCGGCAGCGATAGTAATATCGTAGTCGGCGCCGGGAGCACTCTTTCCAGCACCGGTACCATCAATGGGGCTTTCGCGCTTAATGTTCTTGGCGGGGGTGCCGTCACGCTGGGTGGAACCATTGGAAATAGCACGGCACTTGCATCTCTCACCGGGGCGGCAGGAACAGCATTGACCATTAACGGCGGTGTGGCTAGTACCAGCGGTGCACAGACCTACGGCGGTGCGACGACATTCGGCGCAGCGACGACACTGACAGCGGGTAGTGTCAGCGCGACTGGTGCTGTGACGGCTATAGTCGGGACGCTCACACTCGCCACTGGCGCAGGCGATGCGACGCTCAACAATATAGCTAACAATATTGGCACAGTTAAAGTAACCAGCGGTGCGAATGTTTCTGTTATCAACTCGATCGCACTCACTGTTGCGGGCATCAATGCCACCGGCCTAGTGGATGTGCGCACACAAACCGGAAACCTGACGCTGACCACTGCTGCCATAGCTACGACCAATACCAGCCCCAATGCAGTCACGCTGGTTGCGGATGTCGCTTCCGTACCGAATCCCACTGGCAGCGGCGGTAATTTCATCAACTCGGGCAATGTCGCAATCACCACCGGCGTTGGCGGTGCCTGGCGCATCTACACCGGCAATCCGACCGGCACGGCTCGCGGTGGGCTGGTTGAAACGGCAAAGAGTTACAACGTGGATGATGCCAGCGACCCGCTGGCTTCCGGTAACCGGATATATTTCCGGATTCAGCCGACCCTGACGATCACTACTGTCAGCACCAGCAAGGTATACAACAGTACCGGTGCGGATCCCGCGTTGACTTATACCTTGGGTGGGCTGATTGATGGCGACACGACAGTATCAACCTCCCCGACACTCAGCCGAGTAGCAGGCAAGGATGTTGGCGTCTACGCCATTAGTGCTACAGGCGCAGCATCAAGTATTGGGTACACCATTAGTTATGCGAATACCGGTTCGCTGTCCATCACCGCAGCGAGCCTCGCCATCACCGGCGTGACCGCAGCGGACAAAGTGTATGACACCGCCACTGCGGCAGCCTTGACTGGCAGCGCAGCGATCACGGTCCTGGGTACGGACGCTGTCACCCTGGGTGGGGTAGGCAGCGGCGTGTTCGCCGACAAGAACGTCGGCACCGGCAAAGCGGTGACCGTCGGCGGCTACAGCATCAGCGGTACCGACGCGGCCAACTACATCCTGATACAACCAGTCGGCGTGACAGCCAACATCACCGCTGCCAGCCTTGCAGTCACCGGCGCAGTTGCAGCGAACAAGGTGTATGACGCCACCGCTGCCGCCAGCTTAAGCGGAGCAACGATCACCCCGTTGGGCACCGATGCCGTCACCTTGAGTGCCGGTACGGGTGTCTTTGCCGACAAGAACGTCGGCACCGGCAAAGCGGTGACCGTCGGCGGCTACACCCTCAGCGGTACCGATGCAGGCAACTACATCCTGATACAGCCGACTGGATTGACCGCCAATATCACCGTTGCCACTCTCGCCATCACCGGCGTGACCGCAGCGGACAAAGTGTATGACACCGCCACTGCCGCCACCTTGACTGGCAGCGCATCGATCACGGTCCTGGGTACGGACGCTGTCACCCTGGGCGGCGTTGGCGTTGGCGTGTTCGCCGACAAGAATGTCGGCACCGGTAAAGCGGTGACCGTCGGCGGCTACACCATCAGCGGTACCGATGCGGCCAACTACCTCCTGATACAACCAGTCGGCGTGACCGCCAACATCACCGCTGCCAATCTCGCCATCACCGGCGTGACCGCAGCGGACAAAGTGTATGACACCTCCACTGCGGCAGCCTTGACTGGCAGCGCATCGATCACGGTTCTGGGTACGGACGCTGTCACCCTGGGCGGGGTAGGCAGCGGCGTGTTCGCCGACAAGAACGTCGGCACCGGCAAAGCGGTGACCGTCGGCGGTTACAGCATCAGCGGTACCGATGCGGCCAACTACATCCTGATACAACCAGTCGGCGTGACAGCCAACATCACCGCTGCCAGCCTTGCAGTCACCGGCGCAGTTGCAGCGAACAAGGTTTATGACGCCACCGCTGCCGCCAGCTTAAGCGGAGCAACGATCACCCCGTTGGGCACCGATGCCGTCACCTTGGGTGCCGGTACGGGTGTCTTTGCCGACAAGAACGTCGGCACCGGTAAAGCGGTGACCGTCGGCGGCTACACCCTCAGCGGTGTTGATGCAGGCAACTACACCTTAATACAGCCGACTGGATTGAGCGCCAACATCACCGTTGCCACTCTCGCCATCACCGGCGTGACCGCAACGAACAAAGTGTATGACACCGCCACTGCGGCAGCCTTGACTGGCAGCGCAGCGATCACGGTCCTGGGTACGGACGCTGTCACCCTGGGCGGGGTCGGCGTTGGCGTGTTCGCCGACAAGAACGTCGGCACCGGCAAAGCGGTGACCGTCGGCGGCTACAGCATCAGCGGTACCGATGCAGGAAACTACACCTTGGTGCAACCAGCGCTCACCGCCAACATTACTGCCGCCAGCCTCGCCATCACCGGCGTGACCGCAGCGAACAAAGTGTATGACACCTCCACTGCCGCCACCTTGACTGGCAGCGCATCGATCACGGTTCTGGGTACGGACGCTGTCACCCTGGGCGGGGTAGGCAGCGGCGTGTTCGCCGACAAGAATGTCGGCACCGGCAAAGCGGTGACCGTCGGCGGCTACAGCATCAGCGGTACCGATGCGGCCAACTACATCTTGATACAACCAACTGGCGTGACAGCAACCATAAACGCCTACGCCGTCAGCATGACCGGTACACGCGCTTATGACGGCACAACGGACGTGGCCGCCAGCATCTTCACCCTGGGGCCCCTGGTTGGAACGGAAACCCTGACCCTCAGCGGTACCGGCAGCGTGTCGAGCGCGAATGCCGGAACCT
>Ga0209342_10000257_pt1 | contig 59371 bp, 54 predicted proteins | sample RifCSP16_2_FD_184023 | JGI IMG/M metagenome (GOLD analysis project Ga0209342, IMG submission 184023) | Soil microbial communities from Rifle, Colorado - Rifle CSP2_sed 16_2 (SPAdes) (version 2) | ecosystem: Environmental > Terrestrial > Deep subsurface > Rock core/Sediment | place: Rifle... | reverse complement strand
GTTCAGCTTGGGCTTGAAGCTCTCGTCTTCGTTCTTCTTCTTTCGTAGTGCTTGTAGCATGCTTTTCGGAAGCAGAAACCCCGCTGGTTTCTCCTTCCCCCGCGTCCCCCTTCCTCTTCCCTTCTGTCTCCCTTCCAATACCAATACTTTCCTTTCCACTACAACTACCAATACTACTACTAATACCTTCCTGCCGTGATGGCTCACTGAGTCCTCCGTGATGGCTCACTGAGTCCTCATACAAAGGACAGATAGCCGGGCTCGGCCGGTTTATCTTCTGGTGTTTTTTGAAGGTGCGAATATGAAGATAATTCTTGCCGTTCACAGAATATGGGATAAGAAAATTATGCTCGATGAGCTCGGCTAGGATAGGCTCTACTTTGATTTCATCTCCAGGGAATATCAGGGCTTTGAGCATCTTAGGGTGTGCCTCAAGATTGCCGTTGTCATCCGCGAAAGTCCATGTCCCTATGAACATTAGGCGAGCCGGAAGCGATATCTGCATTATTCCGGGATCCGTCCAAAAGGGGGGTTTAATTGTCCGAATACGGGCCATCTATCTTCCCAAAAGGGTGCGGAGCCCGCCCTTATTGCGATTGAAGCCATCTATCCAGACGGACAACACCTGGTCCTGGAGGTTGAACTTCGCGTCCGTGACTTCCATCGGCTGCCCGCTCTTGTTAATGATCTCTATTTTCATGGGGCCGCCGCCCATGCCGCGCATATCGGCTTTGACGCCCAAGTCTCCCCCGCTGGTGCGCTTCAACGGCAATATGGCTTCAAGCCCGGCTTCGCCCGCAAGACCAAGGGGAAAGGTCACAGGCCTGTCAATGATTCCACCTTTCGCGAAGGGGATGATATTCCCGCCCTTGAAAACATTGCCGTGAGCTGAAGGGACAGTCGGAGTAGGTGTCCCGAACAGGTTCGAAACGCCAGAGCTTATGGCCCCGAACATGGGCTTAAATATCTGCTGGTATGCAGTCATCCTGAGAATGTCCTGTATGATACTGTTGGCCAGGTCGGTGAAAGAGGCCTTGCCGCTCATGGCGAACTCGGCGAAGGCGTCGGCAGAGGACCTGCCCCATCCCTCAATGGCGTCTTTCAGTTCATCGAGCTTGCTATTGCCTTTATCCGCTGTCTTTGTGACGGCGTCGGTAAACGTCTTCTCCGCCCCCTCGGCCGCCCTCGTGTATGTCTCAAAGCTGATGGCCCCGTCGTTCAGGAAGTCATCAAGCTCTTTCATGCGCGCGTTGTACTGCTCTATCGGCGTCCGGGTGTCCTCGAATATCTTCTTCGTAGCGGCCGCCGCGGCCACAACCTTCTTCTGGCTGTCCTCGAATTCTTCAGCTTGTTTCTTCTGGGCCTCGTTCATTACGAGAAGCTCACGCGCCAGGGCTATCTGCCCTTCGTTGGCTCCCTGCATGGCGAGCTTGTAGAGAGTCGCCTCTGTCGACGTCATGTTGAAAGTAGCGCCCTGTTCCGCAATCGCGGCTATCTGCTTGTCTATGGCCTCGGTGAGGCGCTTCGCTTCCTTCTCGGCCTCGTCGTCCGGCAGGACCGGGGCATTCTTTTTCGGGAGCGTGGGCGGATGAGTAAGGTCTTTATGAAGCTTGTCTATGCTGTCATGGGTCTTTTTTATCTCCTCATTCAGGGCTGCAACGGCGTCTTTGCCCTGTGATGCAAACTCCCAAAATGAACCAGCCTCGCTCGACAGTCCAGCCCTCCTGGCGCTTGCAAGGTTCTTTAAAATATCGAACTTGTCACCTTGGACAACGGCATTTTTGAGGTCGACGAGCTTCTTGAGCTTTGCCTCAGCATCATCGAGCTCTTCCCAATTCGAACGTTTCACGGCATTGAAAGCCGCGTTGACGCCCACTACAAAGTCCTGGACATACGGCAGGACAGTCCCTTTGAGCTTCCCGGCGAGTTCGTCGAGCTTATCATTGAACTCGGCGGCAGCTGCAGCCGCTTTGGTCGAGAGGGCGTTCCCTGAGTCTCTCGCTTTCTGCGCGAATTCAGCCAGACCGGCAGACCCCTCATTAAGCATGGGGATAAGGTCTGCCCCTGATTTGCCGAAGAACTTCATGGCAAGGGCGGTCTTGCCTGCCCCGTCCTCCATCCCCGCGAACTTGTCTGCGAGTTCGAGCATGACCTGCTCGGAGCTCTTCAGACTGCCATCGCTGTTCTTCACGGATATGCCCAGGACGTCGAAAGCCTTCTTTGCCTCCCCCGTGCCTGAAGCCGTCTCGGACATGGACTTGCTGAGTTTTTTATACCCGTCTGCGAGCTTCTCGATATCAATACCGGAAAACTTCGCGGCGTAGCCCATTGTGGAAAGCGTCTCGACCGAAACACCGGCAGACTGCGACAACTTCTCCATGTGGTCCGCTGCGTCTATGGTCGACTTCACGAAAGCGGTAATGCCCGCGACGCTCGCGGCGGCGGCCGCTGCCGGGAAAATATTCATGAAGACGCTCTTGAGCTTGCCGATGTTCTGCGAGATATCGTCGGCCGTCTTTTTCGACTGGCGCGCGGCCTGGTCGAGGGGCCCTGTGAAGCCGCCTATCCGCGCGACGATATCCAACGTAAGCTGCCCTAAATTACCAGCCATTTGTCCCTCCAGTTATTGGGTTGCACTCTCATTTATTGAAAACCTTTGAACTATTCAGTTGAGGCATTTTCCCTTCCCTATCCACCCACTGATCCACCTCTATTTTTTTAAACATCACGAATCGTCCCAACTTGACATAGGGTATTTCTTTAAGCTGCGTCCGCTTGTATAACCACTGAGGCTTAACCCTGAGATAGACAGCGCACTCGTCGACAGTCATTAAGGTATCCTCTGTAGGCTGTCCCTTGCCCACAATAGGCTTGATCGCCTTTAGTACCTCGGCTGTCACTTGAGCAGCTATCGCCTGTATGTCTTCCTGATCAAGATCGATTCGCATTTGTCCTTGAAATAAAAAAGCCGACTAAACGCATTCGCGTTCAAGTCGGCCCGGTTGTTCCGATACCAAATTTCGTTTAGATTTTTATATTCTCAGTTTTCTTGATGAGAGTAATTTTTCCGTTCTCGAATTTAATCAAAATCTCGCCATAGAATCGGTGCTTAACGTTTTCCTCTAACATCTCAGAAACCTTGTCCAGCTGGGCTTCACTCATGGTTTTCCCTACTCAAAGGTTTTCGGCTTCCTCTAAAGCCAGTTCAAGCCTTTTAGAAATGCCCTTACTTGTATTTATTGCTGTCTTTATGTAGGAATCAACCGACATTCCAGCTTCTAAAAGGTTTTCCATCGACTTCAAGAAGAGTTCTTGTGTACTATGCAGCCCCGCTATGCGAATCAGATTCAATATGTGAACAGTTTTCAGGTCGCCCATCTCCCTTAATGTCCGTTCCGTGGTCATGATAATTAAGGACTTCATGGAGTCATCGGCCAATGTAAAGATGATAGTCTTCTGAAGCTCATGCGAATAAAAAGATAGTTCTTTTGCAAGAGCAATCCTTTTTTTCGATGGAGTTATTACTTCATTCCCAGGGTACAATTCAAGACGCTTGCCGCCCTTTATTGACTGTTTGGCTCGTGAAATGTAAAATTTAGAAAACCTCTCTATATTCTCCTTGACCTGCTTTTTAAAATTCTTTTCCGATCTCCATACACGTAAAGTGCCATAAGTAGTGCCGACCTCTTTTGCAATATCCTCCAATGAAATCATTTTCTTCGAGAATAACGCCAAAAGGGTTGCCTTATATTTGGCCGGTGAAGGTAGCCCTGAGCGCTCGACATGCATGTGCTTATAATTCGAAGACTCAGACGCGCACCATTTATACAATTCCGTTTTCGTCATAGCTCGACGCTCCATTATTAACATTTTTATCATTGTTAATAGATATTGTCAATAAAGTTTTTCCATTAAAATGGAACCACTGTTCACTGTGAAGTTTTTGTGAACCAACCAAGCGAAAATAGCCTGTTTTTTAGGTATTCAGAAAGCAAAGAAAAGCCCCTCTAATTTCCCCTTTTGGCTAATAAAAACCAACAGATAACAACAAAGAGGAAATGAGGGGCTTTTTCAGAAGTTAACTGGCAGTCTTGAGGTCAGGGGTTCGATCCCCCTCTGCTCCACCAAGAATAACAAGGGGTTACGAGATTTCTCGTAACCCCTTTTCTTTGGACTGTTGTAAAACTGTTGTATAGTAGTCTTGAGGTCAGGGGTTCGATCCCACTCTGCTTCACCAGGAAAACAAATGAGCCATGCGTTAAGCACACCCGGAGGCTCAACTTTCAAGTGGCTTTAACTTCAGGGGTGAGGTCAGCATTATGCCGTAACTGTTTTAGAACGGCGTGTTTTTTCGGTTCAATACTGATTTTCAAACCAACAACATGAAGCAGATTTAAAACGTTTTTAAATTCCGGATTGCCTTTCTTAGAAAGCCTACGATAAAGGCTTTCTCGATTTATATGCGCTTTTTTTTGCGATCGTAGACATTCCGCTGTGAGCCTGAGCTACATTTCGCATTGCCAAGAGAAGCACTTCTTTATCTCCGTCCTCGATAGCCGCATTAAGATATGCGGCTGCCTCGCGAGGACCTTTTAACGCCTCGAACAGGTCTTCCTGATAACTCGTGTTTTTTGTCATTGTTCCCTCTCTTTATGGTCTTCCCAGTAAGCTTTTGCCTGTAAGATATCTTTTTTCTGCGTTGATTTGTCACCGCCGAGCAGCAACAATACCCACTGTCTTTCCGTTCAGCGCGTAGTAAACCCTGTACCCTGTACCCTGGGCCATAATCAATCTTTAATTCATAATGATTCTTTTTTTCCTTCTTGCCTAACTGGATTTTTTACGCTGCGGCACTTTGCCTGTCAGGGGCCTTGCTTTCTCCTAATGATATTGAGCAACCTAATCCGAGGCCTTTTTAGGTCGTCCTCGAACACGATATTATTCCTCTCGAAAAAGATTAAACCATCTTCGCCAAAAATAATACAGCAACGCCGAGAGCCAGATTGAGCTTTACCAGAGCAACAGAAAGCTTCTGAAGGGATGTTTTTTTTGCCGGCTCTGACTTTGCTATCTTCGGGGCCAGGAGAAGGCCTCTGTAAAAATGGATAGCTATCATCGTTACGGCCAGCGCCGACTTAAAATAAAATGGCGCACTCATATAAGAGCCTATGTGCAGGAACGATAAAAAGACCCCTGTTATGACAAGAAGCAAAATACTGTAATTCGCGAAAGGCGTAAACCTTTTTGAAACCACACCCATGATTTTGCCTGCTTCTGTTCCCATGACCTCCTTTGAAGCCGGGATAGCTACAAACAGGATGAAAATTATCCCTCCTATCCAGACAACCGATGACAACAGGTGCAAAAAGACAATGAAATTTAACGCCAGACCAGCCATAACTTCCTCCTGTTTTTTTGGCCGCCCCTGGTGGAGGCAGCCGTCGATTTATTTAAGTATATAAGCATGCTCTTATATGCAAGGCACAAAAAAAAATACCTGCCCGTTACTTCTTCCCGGCGGCATTCCCGCCCTGACAGCCGCAGGAACATAACCTGTTCAGGCGCTGTCTGCACATCTCCAGGGCCTCCCGGTCGAGCGAATAATACACCCAGTAACCCTTGCGCTCATCGTTTACGAGCCCGGAAGACTTAAGCACCCTGAGGTGCTGCGAAACTGCGGACTGAGATATGCCGATGGCCTCAGCAATGGCGTTGACGCTCATGGGCCCTTTTTTAAGGAGCTCGATGATGTCGATCCTCCTGTCTACCGACAGTATCTTGAATAAGTAGGCTGCGTTTTTCATAAGTATTTAAGCAACTACTAATATACTCTGCCGGGCCTTCGTTGTCAATCGCTGTCTTGACATTTCCATGTGATTACATTATTTTATTATTTAAGCAATTCCTTAAATAAGGAATCAGCTTTAAAATCCGTAAACCAATAAGCGCATCATAACGACTCAACACAATTAATCAGGACGCATGAGCATGATACCTAAAGAGATCTACGAGATACACGCAAGCATCTGCCAATGCCTGGCAAATCCCAAGCGCCTTGAGATCATAAACACCCTGCGGGAGGACGAGCTATCCGCGACCGAGATCGCCGGGAAGATAGGCATCTCCAACGCGAACGCTTCCCAGCACCTCGCCATAATGCGCAACAAGGGCATACTTAGAAGCAGGCGCGAAGGGGTCAGCATCTATTATTCCCTTGCCAATCCCAAGGTCATCACGGCGTGCGACATAATGAGGGAAGTTCTTTTCGAATACCTCAATGAAAAACAGTCGCTTACGAGAAAAGTGAAGATATGAAGGTCGTGTCTCACGATTTTTCCAGGGTGTTTTTCAACATGTACCATGCCTCCGTTTTTGAAGCCCTCGGTGAGAACGCGGCCAAATACAACGCCAGGATCGGGGCCATACTCGCCAACGCGTGGCATAAGAGGGTTGACTCTTCAGCAGACCCGGCGGAATCTAAAAAAGCCAAAGAATCATACACGGTCGAGCCTTTCAGTTTTTCCGATATCGTAAGATTCGAATTTACAGATGAAGGCACAGTATACCTGTACGCCAAAAACTGCGTCAGCTGCATTGATAACGAACAGCTTTTAATGAAGGAGGTTTTTATGTCTCACGATTTTTCAAAGGAGTTCTTTGCTGCCTACCATGCCGCGGTCATTGAGGCCCTCGGCGAAGACGCGGCCAGATATAACGCTAAGATAGGGGTCATACTTGCCAATGCCTGGCAAAAGAGACTCCGTGAGCTGCCCGCGGATCCGGCTGATTTCAAGAAGACAATCGAAGAGTACATGAGCGGGCCTTTCAGGTTTTCCGATATAGCCAGGTTCGAATTCAATGATGACGGCACGGCCCACCTGTATGTCAAAGGGTGCGACATCTGCAACGGCAACGAAATTCTGAGGAACAGCGGCAAGAAGGGCTCCTGCCCGATAAGCCAGATGGTCAAATCAGCCATGGGCAAGGCCCTGAAGACCGGGGTGGAGCTTACGGGCAGCGAAAAGCCAGGCCCGGTCGGAGAGTGCTATTTGAAATACAAGATATCCAGGTAAGCTTTCCATAACGCGCTTGTCTTAACCTGACCTGAAAGTGAACCGCCTCAGGAGGAGCTATGGCGAATATCGTAATAATAGGTGCATCCACCGGCGGGCTTCCAGCGGCCTACGAGATGAAGGCCGCCCTTGGCTCCGGCCACAGCGTGACCATAATCTCGAATACGGAGATCTTTCATTTCGTCCCGTCCAACCCGTGGGTAGCCGTGGGCTGGAGGTCGAGGAAGGACATAAGCTTTTCCCTCAAAGAGCCGCTCGAAAAAAAAGGGATTAAATTCATCCCCGAGGGTGCTGCCGCCATAGACCCTGTTAAAAAGAATATAAAAACCTCATCCGGCGCCGTTGTGCCTTACAATTACCTCATCATAGCGACAGGCCCGAAGCTCGCGTTCGACGATGTCCCCGGCCTCGGGCCTGAGGGCCACACCGTATCTGTCTGCACCGTCGACCACGCTGAAAAGGCGTTCGAGCGATACCAGAGATTCCTCGAAAACCCCGGCCCGGTGGTCATCGGTGCGGCCCAGGGCGCTTCATGTTTCGGCCCGGCGTACGAGTTCGCCTTCATACTCGACGCCGACCTGCGCAAAAGAAAAATCCGCAGAAAGGTCCCCATCACCTTCATCACCCCTGAACCCTACATAGGCCATATGGGACTTTCCGGTGTCGGAGATTCGAAAGGCCTCCTTGAGCACGAGTTAAGAGAGAGGCACATAAGCTGGCTTACAAACACCAGGATAAAGCGCGTCGAAGACGGGAAAATGATTGTCGATGTATTGAATGAAGGAGAGCGGGAGCTTCCCTTCGGATACTCTATGATTATCCCGTCCTTCAAAGGAGTTGACGCCGTTGCCAGCGTCGAAGGGCTTTGCAACCCCAAAGGCTTTGTCGTGGTCGACAAGTTCCAGAGGTCTCCAAAGTATCCGGACATTTACGCCATAGGCGTCTGCATTGCAATAGCCCCGCTGGAAGCGACCCCGATCCCGACGGGCGTACCCAAGACCGGCTTCATGATAGAGAGCATGGTGACGGCCACGGTCCGGAACATCAAGGCATCGATCGAAGGCAGGCAGGCCTCGGCAATTGCGACATGGAACGCGGTATGCCTTGCGGATATGGGCGACACCGGAGTGGCGTTCGTGGCTATCCCACAGATTCCTCCAAGGGATGTGACATGGGCGAAGAAAGGGCGCTGGGTCCACCTCGCCAAGGTCGGGTTCGAGAAATATTTCCTGCGGAAGATGAAAAAAGGCATAAGCGAGCCTTTTTATGAAAGCACGATCCTTAACGCCCTGAAGATCAAAAAGCTGGAATAACCCTGCTGAAGCCTTATCCGAAGTTCAGCCGCGAAAGAATATGGCTACCTGGGACCCGCAAAAATATGAGGCCTGGTACGAAACCCCGCTCGGGAAGGCCTCCGACAGGCTTGAGAAGGAGCTTGTCCTCTCGATGGCAGGCGTCAAGGATGGTGAGCGGGTTCTGGACGCGGGCTGCGGCACGGGGATATATTCCATCGAGCTTGCAAAAAGTGGGGCCAGGGTAACCGGCTTGGACGCATCACTCGGGATGTTAGAGTGGGCAAGGGGCAAGGCCGGACAGGCAGGCCTGAAAATCGATCTCATCAAGGCAGACGCGCTGAGCCTCCCCTTCCCTGACGGACATTTTGACTTGGTCCTTTCCGTCTGCATGCTCTGCTTCGTAAGGGAAAGGGCGGCCGCTCTCCTTGAGATGAAACGGGTCTTGCGGCCTGGCGGCAGGGTTGTCATAACCCTCCTTAACAGCCGCTCACCCTGGGCCCTCTTGAGAAGGGCCAAAGGATTGTTCAGAAAATCTATTTACAGGAACGCGGATTTTTTATCTCCGCGCGCCATAGAATCAGAACTCAGGGAGGCGGGTTTCAAAGTGATAGAGACGAGGACCTGCCTCTTTTTTCTGCCAGTAAATTCAAAAATATATCTTGCCTTTTCAGGGGTTCAGGAACGGCTCGGGAGAAGATTGTGCCCCAAGGCTGGAGCGTTCCTGGTTACGGTTGCAACAAAGGCGTAAGCCTGAACCAAATAAAATCCATTTATCGAGAGCCGTCATGAAAAAATTTTCCCTCGTAGAATTTTCAGTAAACCACCCGAAGCTCGTCGTCATCATAGCTGTGCTGATCACGCTCGGCTTTCTTACGCAGTTCCCCAAGATAAAGACAGACACGAACCCCAAGAACATGCTCCCGCCGACCTCTGACGTAAGGGTCTGGAATGATTCGGTCGATGAGACCTTCGGCCTCTATGAGGATACGATAGCCGTCGGCATAACGAGCGATGAAGGGGTCTTGAATGAGCGCACGCTCGGGAAGGTCCTGAGGATAACCAACGAGGTCCTCCTCATGGAGGGAGTGGCGGCAAGGGATGTAAACGGGCTGCCGACCATTACGAATGTCACAGCAGAGGCCGGGACATTGAAGGTCGCCCCGCTCATGGCAGAGCTTCCGAAGAACGGGGCGGAAATGGAGCGCCTCAAAAAGGACCTCTTTGAGAACCCGCTTTTCACAGGAAGGGTGATATCCGCAGATGGAAAGACAACCGCTATATACATCCCGCTTGAGGAAGGCGCAAACGGCAAGGCCATCGCCGACAGTATAAGGGAGATAGTCAAAAAAGAGGGCGGCCCGGAGAGGTATTACATCGCGGGAGACCCGGTTGCGAGGGATACCTTCGGCGCAGAGATGTTCAAGCTAATGGCGATATTCGCACCCATCGCCGGCATGGTAATGCTCATTATCAGGTATCTCATGTTCAAGGACCTGTTCCTTTCAATCACCCTGATGATGGATGCCATGATGAGCATAGTCTGGTCGATGGGCCTCCTCATAGCGCTCGGTTTCCCTGTCCATATCATGACCTCCATGGCCCCGGTCTTCCTCATGGCCATAGCAACCGACAGCATGCATATTTTCAACGAGTTCTACTTCCGCTACAGGGAAAAGAGGGATAAAAAGACAGCCATCATCGAGACAATGCGTGCCGTAGGACGGCCAGTGCGCTATACCGCGCTTGCTACTGCCGTAGGCTTCGCTGTGCTCATGTTCATGGATATCGTCCCGGTCAAGGTCTTCGGAGCTGTGGTGGCCTTCGGCACCGTGGCATTGAGGGTCTTGAGCTTCAGCTTCATCCCCGCGATGTTTACCTTTGTAAAAGAGGAAAAACTCAAGAAAGTGGCTTCAGGAGAGGACGCCTCAACCGGCAGGGCATCCGGTTTTCTCCGCGGCCTTGCCTCAGCCGGGGCGCATAGCCCCAGGGCCACTGCCCTCATATGCATCGTCATATTCGCCCTGTCGGTCTTCGGCGTATCAAGGATCGTCGTAAACAACAACATGGTCGAGTGGTTCAAGGCAGGAAGCTCTGTACGCTCGGCGGACGCCGCCCTGAACGCCGCTCTCGGCGGGACTTCGCTCGGCTATATTGTGGCCGCGGCAAACGAGGAAGAGTATATCAAGGACCCTGAAGCCATGAGGCAGATCGAGGGGCTCCAGAGGCGCCTTGAAAAACTGCCGGTCGTGGGAAAGACAAGCTCAGTCGTTGACTATGTGAAGAGGATAAACAAGGTCCTCCACGACAATGACCCGAAATACGACGCTGTCCCGTCATCGAAAGAGGAGATAGGCCAGTACCTGTTCCTGTTCAGCATGTCGGCGAAGCCTTCAGACCTCGACAATGTGGTGGACTATCCTTTCCAGAAGGCAAACATCTGGGTGCAGCTCAAGACCTGGGACGCCGAGGCCATGCGCGCCGTAATGAAAGCTGTGGATGAATACAAGCTGGAAAACCCGGGGAAACTGGAGTTCAAGCCGGCCGGAATAGCGAACTTCAACCTCGTCTGGAACGACGAAGTCCTCTGGGACATGCTCAAGGGCTTCATCATAGCCCTCGTCGTGATATTCGTCATACTCTCCTTCAACTTCGGCTCGGCCAAATGGGCGGCCATAGGGTATATCCCGCTTCTGTTCACCATACTCATCATCTACGGCGCGGTAGGCTTCATGGGCAAGGACTTCGACATGCCCATAGCAGTACTGAGCTCCCTGTCACTCGGCATGGCGGTCGACTTTTCGATCCACTTCATAAGCAGGCTCAGGCAGAGGCTCTCTGAGGACGGAAGGAGCGGAACTCCTTCCAGCGAGTCCCTTACTGACGCGCTTCTCTGGACTGCCGCAAGGCCGGGCAAGGGCATAATGCGCAACGCCGTCCTTTTCGCCTCTGCCTTCTCGGTCATGCTCTTCGCGCCGCTTACGCCATACATCACGGTCGGCGCGTTCATCGTCAGCATGATGCTCTTGAGCGCGGTCCTTACCATTATCTGCCTCCCTGCCCTCATCGTGTTGTTCAGGGGCCGTCTTTTTGGAGGCAATTGAGGTATCCTTGTATAACGAACTTACATAAAATGGAGGTCAGCCATGCTCAAATATCTGCTTTTACTCGTTGCGGTGCTGCTGCCGCTCAATGCGTTAGCGATAACGCCTGAGGAAGTGATGAAAAGCTCGCAGGCGGCCTTTCTCTACCCTGGCAAGGACTTCAAGGCAAGGGTCGTGATGCGGCTTGTGAGCAAATCCGGCTCTGAAAGGGCAAGGGAGCTTACGATGCTGAGGAAGAACTACGGAGAGACCGGGGGAGACCAGAAATATTTCATGTACTTTCTCCGGCCAGCAGATGTCAAGGACATGGCCTTCATGGTCTATAAGTATCCCGGCAGGGACGACGACCGGTGGCTCTTTGTGCCGGCCCTCAACATGGTAAGGAGGATCGCGGCCCAGGACAGGCGCTCGAGCTTCGTGGGCTCGGATTTCACCTATGAGGACGTATCAGGCAGGGACATAGCCGACGACACGCACGAGATAACAAAGGAAGAAAAACTCGGAGGCTCTGAGAGCTATGTCGTCAAGAGCACGCCAAAGGCCGGGGATACTGACTACGGCTACAAGCTCTCGTGGATAGACAAACGGACCTTCCTTCCCCTGAAGGAAGAGTACTATGACAAAAGGGGCACTCTTTACAAGGTCTTTACCGCCGAGGAGATAAAAGAGATAAAGGGCTTCCCGACTGTCGTCAAGAGGACGATGAAGAACCTCCAGAGCGGACATTCCACTGAAACGGTCTTCTCGAAGGTGGATTACAATATCGGCATCGAGGACAGCCTCTTTACCGAAAGATACCTGAAGCAGCCCCCGAAGAAGTGGCTGGACTAATACATCTTTAAGGACAGGCTCAAATCGTGAAGCGAATCCTGCATGCTTTTTTCATCCTGGCGTCATGCCTTACGATAAATGCGTATGCCGCGGATTACTCGGTCAACGGGTTTGTCCAGGGCAATTATTCGTTCGGGACAGAGACCTCGAACCCGGACGGCGGCGACTTCAAGTGGGCAGAGGAACGAGCACAGTTAAAGGTCGAAGGCGCCCAGGAGCCAGTGCGCCTTTTTCTCAAGGCCGATATCGCATTCGACCACATTGATAATGATGCCGAAGTCGAGCTCAGGGAAGCCTACATCGACCTCACGAGGGAAAGGTGGGACCTCAGGGCCGGCAGGCAGATAATCACATGGGGCCTCGGCGACCTTGTCTTCATAAATGATGTCTTCCCGAAGGACTATGAGGCGTTCTTCTCTGGCAGGCCGCTTGAGTACCTGAAAAAGGGAGTGGACGCGGTCAAGGCCGGTTTCTATCCGGACATAGCCTCATTTGAGCTTGTCGTAATCCCGTTCTTTGAGCCGAACAACTTTCCGGATTCGAACAGGTTCTGGATGTTCGACCCCTTATCGAGCGTGACAAACAGGACCGAGCAGGAGCCGGGCTCGACCCTCGGGAATACCGAGGTGGCCTTGAGGGTTTACCGCGACATAGCCGGATTCGATACATCCATATTTCTTTACAAGGGCTTCCACAGGGAGCCCTCTATGCTGCCGGACAGTCTTGCCGCGCCTTCAAGAATAGAGCTCATCTATCCTGAACTTGCCGTTTACGGGATGAGCCTGCAGCGGAGTGCATTGGACGGAGTCGCGGGTTTCGAGGCAGGCTATTACGATTCACTGGACGACAGGAACGGGTCAGACCCTCTCATCCCCAATTCCCAGACCCGTTTTCTATTGAGCTATCAGAGGCAGCTGATCGAGGATTTGAGCGTCACGCTCCAGTATTACGGCGAATACATGCACGACTATTCGGAGTACGAAAGGACCCGGATAGTGTCTTTCCCGAAAAAACCGAGGTACAGGGACCTCACGACGCTGCGCCTGACCTACCTGCTATTGCATCAGAACCTGAGGCTTCAGTGGTTTTCCTTCTGGTCACCGACAGACAGGGACTACCTTTTCAACCCTGAGGCCAAATATAACTTCTCGGACAACCTCTGGGCGGCCCTTGGAGCCAACATCTTCGGCGGGCAAGAGGATACGACCCAATTCGGTTCGCTCGACCGGAACGACAACCTGTACATGCAGGCGCGGTATGAGTTTTAGGGCTGCGTTGATGGAAAATACAGAAACTTTGATGAAGGATGAAAAACGCGATGAGAAAATGAAACTGCGCTGGAACTTGTACTAATTTTGTATTAGCATTGGCGCCAGTCCTGAGACTCCAGAGACTCTAAAGACTACAAAGGAAGCTCCCAAACCCCCTATTTCATAAGGTAAAACGGGGAATCAAGCCTGATATCAGGGAGTTGCGTTTTTGGGCTTAATTGCCCTCAAAATCCCGTACCCGCAAGGGTGTGTGGGTTCGATTCCCACCTCCGGCACCAGATTTTCCTTTTTGAATTAATGAGTTACCATTTTCACTCTCAACTCACTTCTTCCCGCGCGGGACTTTTTATGCCGCACTTTGCATAAACTTTGCCCAGGTTGCCTTGCCTTGAGTATTTTTTTGCCGCTTCTGTATCCATCTGTCGAAAAAACGATCCATTGCAGTGGTTTTACCTATAGGGATATGTCCGTACCAGATGGACAGCTCTTTTTCCGCTTCTGTTTTTATTTCCTTGTCAACGGCTGCCTTCCACATCGCAGATACCAGTCCTGTCCTGTCAGCTCCGGACATGCAATGTATTAATATGGGACGAGGGGCGTTCTTGAAAACATCAATCAAGCGCTGAGTCTCTTCTTCGGTCGGCTCACGTCCAGCAGACAAAGCCACATCGTAATGCTTTATGTCATTCTCGGCGCTGACTTTTATTTCATTGATATACCATTGTTCGGCTGAATTCTCACCGCGCAGGTTCAGAATGCTCCTAATGCCATATTCCTTTATATAATACTCTATATCATCCCTATCCGGCTGAGCAGACCTGTAGGCTTCACCTGCGGTTATCGTATGAAAATTTGACGACAAGCCATATAAGTACGAGAAATAGCTTAATGGAATAAGAAGCGCTACAAAAGGAATGATGTAAAATTTATATTTACGTAACATGCAAGGCTCCATAATGCATATTTTCACCTAAGATAGCTATCAGATCATACCTTTAATAAAACCCACAGCCGCACCGCCGAATATAATCCATGTAGTGTTAAGCCTGAATCTCAACAAAAGAACTGCAGCGATGATTGCAATAATGACGGTAACATGATCTACGAAAGTAGCCTTTCCGAGATACAAGGTCACAGTGGCCATCAGGCCAAGAGAAGCGACATTTACGCCGTCCAGAAGGCCCGCAGCCCAGGGTGATTTTCTGAGTCTCGGCACGAAATGGCTGATTATGGCAACGATGATAAAAGACGGGAGGAATATCCCGATGGTGGCAAGGACAGAGCCTGGCACTCCGCCGAGGATGTAGCCGATAAAAGTTGCTGTCGTAAATACAGGACCCGGGGTAATCTGACCGATGGCGACCGCATCTATAAGCTGCTTGTCAGTAAGCCATCCGAGGCCTGCGACGAAGTCCTCGTGCAGAAAGGCAAGAAGCACATAGCCGCTGCCATAAATGACTGACCCTATCTTCAAAAACTTAAGAAAAAGTATAGTAGAACTGAACGGTATCGCGGAGGCCACAGACGCACCTGCTCCGCTTACCGGAACAACAGGAATAAGCAAGGCATATAACCCCTTGCCCTTGAGCCCTTGCCTGTTTTCTATCGCCATTACAATCAGCCCGCCTGCCAGGAGGAGCACGAGCTGGTTTATATCGAAAAAACCTCCTGCTATGACAAGAAGACCTATTATGGCGGTAAGCGGGCCTTTAACGGCCTTCTTACCCAATCCCCAGAGCGCCTGCAGGATTATAACAATGATTACAGGCTTTACTCCGTAAAGAAGCCAGCCGGCCTCAGGCATTGCTCCATAGCGCACATAGACCCATGCAAGCGCCATGGTTATGAGCACAGCTGGAAGCATGAAACATATGCCGCCGAGTATCAACCCCGGATACCCGGCTCGGAGGTACCCTATATGTATGGCCATCTCGGTAGAATTTGGGCCTGGTATTAGATTCGTTACTCCAAGAAGGTCAAGGAACCCGCGCTCATCGAGCCATCTTCTGCGTTTTACCACCTCGTCATGCATGATGGCTATATGAGCGGCTGGCCCACCGAAGGCAGTAAGACCAAGCTTCAGGAAAAGGAGTACTACCTCAGCCAATCTTTTTGAGGCAGGACCAATCTGATCGCCTGGCTTCTGCTCAGCAGAGTTGCTCAATTCGTTCACGGCTCGAATTTCTGGTTGCTGAATTCAAATGCGGTCGGAGTTTGAATAACGATAAAGCCACGATTGGCCGCGTTATGACAGGCGTTGCATGAATTGGTTAACTTGTTATAGGCTACTAAAAATTCATCCAAATTTTTCTTCTTTACAGTCTTAGACAGATTTTCCATATCGTCCTTAGTAGCCGCAGGGACCAGAACCGATAATTCATTTACTTCCTTGAATTGAGGGTAAAGCCGGACAGTAGTTTCCAGCCCCTCTTGAATCTCGCCGACCTGGTACTCAGCCAGCACCCAATTCCCGGCCTTGGCCGAATAATACAGCTTGGCGTGATGCTGCTGAATGACCCCCATAATTTCTCCCAGCCCTGGTTTCCATGCATCGGCTTGATTTTGTAAGCGCTCGGTTTTTAACGCGCAGGCCGATAGCGTCAAGGTTATTAAGAGAAAAAATATAAGTTTCTTCATTGAAGCCTCCTTGCAGTTATGATCTTGATACTCATTTTTATTTTTCCTGATAAGCCGCATAAAGATAATCAAAAGTAATCATAGCTTCAGCGAGAAGGCTGTCATCATCGGCGCATTTTCTTTTGGCTCCAAGCAGGATGGTTTCCAGGCCTGACGCTTCCTTTACCGATATGCCCCCAACATCTAAAAAATGCACCAGCCCTGCCAGCCGCATGAGCCCGGCGTCACTACCAAGTCCAAAACTCAGCACGAGGGTTTCAAAAGTAACGTGGTTACCCATGTGCGAGAAGGCTGCTCCGCTGAAATCGAAGCCTACGGCACCGTCAGGACAATCCTCTGGCTTTTCCAGCCAAAGGAATTTTGCATCAGAATCGATGAAGCGCTGGATAAGCCAGGCGCTCGCCAACCTGTCGATCCAGGGATGTCTGCGTGTTGCCCACAGGCGCCCTTGATAGGCGGCATGGTCCAGCTGAGTAATAGAGATGCTCCCGATGTGCTGGCCGTCAGGCGTGATACACACCAATGCTGCAGCTTCAGCTTCTGCATCGGTCAGTGCAGCTTCTGCCTGTATTTTCGTTTCACCAGGAAAAAAATCAACTTTGGCAATAGCATTAAAATCCCGGCGCAGCCCTTTGATAAGCCGTCCTATGGCAGCATGCTCTATATCTTTCAGAGAAGTCCGGAATTTGAATATTCCATCTTTTAAGCTGGCATATTCAGCACTGCGGTCAAACAATGTCTTGAAGTCACCACCCTGTTCACTTTCTACTTTTAATATGCAGGCGCTGCCGCCGGCTCTTTTTATTTCTTCCGCCAAATTAGAAAAAGAGACTTTGTGTTCCGTACTTTCTGGCAATAGATAAACGCCATCACGCAATGCTACGCAACCCATGCCTTTCAAGGTACGCCAGATACGCATACGGAGGGTGGCGTTTTGCGTTGGGAGGCTAATTATTAACATCAGCCAAGCTTGTGAGATATCTTTTTTATTAACGCTACTCATTCTGTTATAAACTCTACAATAATGTAGAGTTTATTGCAATTAATATTATTTTGGGCTTTTTTTAGGATTTAGAAGGCTGAAAGAGGATGTGGGGTTTTAAATCTTATTGTGGACATTTAGCGGCACTGAAATTGTATTAATTTTGTATTAGAATTGGCGGCTGTCTTTGGACTCAGTAGCCTCTTTGGACTACCTTGAAAATTTCTTAGCCCTCAATTTTATTGACAAAACTGGGAATCAAGCCTAATATCGGGGAGTTGCGTTTTTGGGCTTTATTGCCCTAAAAATCCCATGGCGCAAGGCCATGCGGGTTCGCCCCCGCCTCCGGCACCAATCTAACATCTTAAAAAAACAGCGTTTTTAGCCTGTACCGGCCTTGGAGACATCAACGAGCTTCAGGTGTTTTTTGCCCGACTGTACTGATTTTGTATTATTTTTTTTCTGGAACCCGGCGGTTGCTATCTCTCATCATAAGCTTTCAAAGAGTCCACTGTTGTAAAACTGTTGTAGACAGGGAGGGAATAGAGGGACTTAAGGGAAACAGAGGGAATAGGGAGACAAGAATTAACCCCTTGATTTTCAAGTCAAAACCGGAAAGTCAGACCAAGATCAAGGGGTTATGGTTTTTTGCTGTTTCATACTGGCAGTCTTGAGGTCAGGGGTTCGATCCCCCTCTGCTCCACCAGTAAATACAAGGGGTTACGCGTTAAGCGTAGCCCCTTTTTCGTTGGACTGTTGTAAGAAGTGAAACAGATGGAATCACGAGATAATAATTAACCCTTTGTTTTTTAAGTCAAAAATGGAGAGTCAGCCCTAAATCAAAGGGTAATAGTCTTTTCTGTTTTCTATCGGCAGTCTTGAGGTCAGGGGTTCAATCCCACTTTGTTTCACCAGGAAAACCAAATGAGCCATGCATTAAGCACAGCCACTTTTCCATCGGACTTTAACCTGGTTCTTACCAACCAGATGTGTTGTCTGAGATAAAAACATGAAAGATGGCTATGTGCCCAACTACTTTCCATCCAACTCGGCAAAATGGTGAATTTTCCACTGCTCAGCAACACCCTGATGATAGCCTGCTCGTTACGTTATGTGAAAGCTATCGGAATCCTCCTCGAACGCGTAGGCAATTCACCGTGAGCCTGTGCCATATTTCGCATCGCCAAGAGCAACACTTCCTTATCTCCATCCTCAATAGCAGCATTAAAATACGCGGCGGCATCTCGCGGATCTTTTAACGCCTCGATTAAGTCTTCCTGATAACTCGTGATTTTTTTAATCATTGTTCCATCTCTTTTCGGCCTTCCCAATAAACTTTTGCCGTAAGATATTTCATTTTTTCTGTGCCTCACTTCCAAGGCAAGTCCCGGAAACATTTATTCTCCAATATTCTCCCGGAATTTGTATTCTCCGACAAAAGGTAACGAGTTCACAATATACCTGATACAAAAATGGGTTCTCTTAACTCCTCCTAATTCCCGCACATCATTTTTCATATCGTGACCAGAAGCTGGACTTCCGGCCATGCACCTGACGCAGCATTTCCAGGTAGGCCGTGTGTGTCTCGATGTCCCGCCAGTCGGAAACAGACCTTGCCAATTTGTCGAGTTTCTTTAAGTAATGAACTCCATGCTGGTAGGTTTTGGTCTGCGCCCGCCGCAGAATCGAATCGAGCAGCGCCCGGTAAAGGACGGTGGCAGGAAGCGAGCGGCCCTCAGCATCCTCTTATACCCATTTTTAGCGTGCATCCTGCTTATAATGGCGCACGCGTATTTCGGGGTCCATATTCTCCAGAGGGGGATAATTTTCGTGGACCTTTCCCTTGCCCAGTTCATAGGGCTGGGCATAGCCTTCTCTTTTTTCCTAGGGGAGGATGAAGGGACGAGGCTCATCTTTTCTCTGGGGTTTGCGGTGCTGGGGGCCTCCATACTCTCTCTGTCGAGGCATATATCGAGGTTCGTCCACATAGAGGCCTTTATCGGGTCCTCTATATCTTTTCGCTTTCGGCGAGCATACTCATCCTCGACAGGACACCTCACGGGCTCGAAGAGTTCAAGACCATAATGAACGGCAGCATCCTGTGGGTCACGCCGGGAGAGCTTCTCAAGACATTCGCCATCTACTCGGCAGTCGGACTCTTCCATTTTGTGTTCAGAAAAAAGTTCCTTGGGCTATCCTTTGAAAATTAGGGCGGCGTCCTCTGGGAATTCCTCTTCTTCCTGAGCTTCGCGCTTGTACTCGTGAAATCCGTCCAGATGGCAGGCATACTCCAGGTCTTCTCTTTCCTGGTCATACCAGTACTCATCGGGAAGCTTTTTACAAAGGAACTGAAAAAAGTTCTGGCCCTGGGCTGGATAATCGGAGTTGCCGCAAGCGTATTCGGCCTTGGGCTTTCTTACCTTTACGACTTGCCTACCGCCCCACTTATCGTGGCATCGCTGAGCCTGACTTTTTTCGCGCTGCTTATCTTCAAGCACGCAAGCTCACGCTCTGAGGCTTAACATCCCGTGCTGGTTCGATTCCCGCCTCCGCACCATTGCTAATCCACCTACGGGGCTGGACTCGCCCTGTCCCTGTCATATCGTTCTTTTGAAATATGGCACATGATGTAAAATCCATGCCACTGACAGGGAAGATAAAAAAACTACAATTGTGATGAAGGGAATAGAAAACAGAGGATGAAAGCGCGTTGCACCATAACCAGCAAAGTTAATTATTTCCAATGCCACCGGGTGGATCAGATAAACACCAAAAGTAAGTAATGCGGCTTTTTTCGTGAATTTTTCATTGAAAATCGGTTTCGTCCATGATTTCAGTAAAAACATGAGGCTGATTGACATGGGGATGACAGTAATACTCAAGAACCCACGAAAATATAATCCGGCTGATAAGCCTAACAGATAGCTACCAGCAAAAGTAGAAATAAAGGAAAACACAAAGATTATCCACAATCCTAATTTGGGCGGTTTGCTTTCATCCTGGCGTATTAAATGACCAAGAAAGAAAAATGGCACATACAATAAAAACCAATTCACAAACAGCTTTGATTCATCTGAAAACAATTTCTGGTACGCATCATTGAATGCAGCCAGAACGAATGTTATAATAATTAAAATTACAAGGTCCCGCCTTGTCGAGTGTGCCGCTATTTTTCGAAAAAAAGGCGTAAACAAATATAAACCCATTATCATATACAAAAACCACATATGATAATAAGGCTTTCCGGAGAGCAACAGCATCAGCAAATCCGTAAATTCAACTCCCTCAGTGGAAGAGCCAATTTTAGATTTCAGGAAATTCCAGAATAAAAAGAAAATCGACCAAAACAGAACAGGCAAGAGAATTCTTGAAAGCCGTTTTTTGTAAAAAGTCAAGCTATCTTCGTTTTTGCTTGAATCCAGCAATAACGCCCCGCTTATCATAACAAAGACCGGGACACACCATCTGGCTGATGAATCAAATATGTTGGCAAACCACCAATAGTTGGTTCCTATATCGTTCTCTATCACGACCCCGTATGCAACATGCAGTAAAACTACCGCGAAGATAGCGCTTATTCTTGCGTTGTCTAACCAAATCATTCGCACTACCTTTTACTGAAACATTATCCTTCGGTGATAAAGTTCTGGCCGTCGGCATCACAGGCAAAATTTATAGCCCCTGAATTTATCAGCCTTGCTTGATCGCCGCCTTCCATTCTGGGTAATGATAAAACAATTTACTCTCAACGCTTCTGGGCAGGTACATTTCATGAAGCAATCCCCCCATCTGAGTGCCACCCTACCCGGCTAATTTGGCGTTATTATTCAGTTTATTATCTGTTTTTATGGTGGGCGGTGCCCACCCTGGCTGCTTCTTAAGGGATTCGTAAGCCGCAGCGTCACCACCCTTTCCGCCGCGAATACCTGATCAGGAACCAGATTAAAACCCCCCCCCTGTATCAGCAAAAACAACAGGAAAATACGCCTTGTAGCGGGGTCCGTGACATTAAATCTGTCTGCGATCTGCATCGAAATGTAGCCCGCTGGGATGACGTGTGCTCCAATAGTTGCAATCCACAGCGCCCGAAGGTTTTGGTTCTTTATCCTGACCGCGATATAGCAGAACAGGGCGATATCAGCTGCGAATACCAGGGCGAAAGCCAGCTCCAGCGCGTATACATACCACACTACCTTTACTCCCTATTGGACATGACTGTGAATGTCGATTGCCGCATAGCCAGCGTTACCAGTTGATGGGGCAAATGTCCCATTATTCATTCTGCACGAAATCGATGACCTTGACATCGATATAGCGGTAAGAGTTAGGTAGGGACCACCCGAGAGGATCTAATTTAGGCGGCGGGATGAAGCCACTCACAGCATTAGGTAAACCATCGTAAGGGCTTTTATGCTGAACCCTCCCATTCCCATCGTTTCGATATACATGTCCGTTAACGTATGCAGCCTGTGTAAAACAAATATTACCGATGCAGGCTTGCTTATTTTCCGTTGTTTTGCTTTTAGCTCTCTTGTCGTCCTCCGACTTCCTCGCATGGTCATTCGAGGTCCTATTATTCCAGACACCGCTGCCTATAACCGGCCCCCCGATATCGGTCCCCAGCGTTACCATTCCGGTTGTAGTGCCGCTTAATGCGCTTATTAAGCGGGGCGACCCGGCAGCCGCGTTGCGCCCGTGGCCGTAAATACCGTCAAAATCTGATCCCGCGCCGGCCCCTGCCGCTCGTCGGCGGTCCTTATATTTGGCAAAGAAGGCTCAAGGCTACTTGAACGCCGGCAGGCCGCTTATATAGCCTATGGCAGCTTTGCTCTTATCAATTACAGGGGTGAGTTTGGTCTTCAGTTCAGGGTCAATTTCTTTGGAGAGATCCCCTGCGTGCTGGTAGTTGCTCATTATATATGAGTACCCATCCAGGTCTTCGACAACCTGCAACCCCGTAACCTCTGCCCCGGCTGGCACAGAGAGGATGCGCGCGAGGTGTCCGGTGTCGATATTGTATGCCCAAAGGAAATTATTTATATGCCCTGTAGTCGAATCTTCTCCAATGAAGAGCGTCCTCATCTTCTCGGAGTATTTGATGTTGTCAGGGTTGGCGATTTTATCAATGGCTGCCGTATCGCCAAAGGCATTCTTTTCAATATCCTTGCCCAGGAGCAACGGTCTTATGGTGGTTCCAGCGTATTCGCTGCCAATGGCCTTGCCGGACTTGTCTGTCTGTCCATCTGACAAACTCATCTCGTAGCCCGCGCCTGCGGAAAGCCTGGGCAGGCGTATGTCGTTTGCCGGGTCATCAGCCTTGTCCTCCATGCCATTACGTATGCTGCTGATCGCAAGATAAGCCTTCCCGTCGGCTCTGTTTACTGCCACGCCCTCGAACTTCTCGAATTCCGTCGTGGCGCCGACATACGCGGCGTAACGGCGCGTCTCGAGGAAAGCCGCAGCCTGCTCCATCCCTTCCTTGAGTTTGAGGTGCTGTTCAACGGCAGGCTTTGCGTGCCCGGCCTTTATGGTCGTGAAGCCCGGGGCCGGTGTCCTGCTCGACTCGAATATGCCGTCGAATGTCAGTTTCCTCGCATTGACAAGCGCATCGAGCTCCTCGTCGCTGGCGTGTCCGAGCCTGTGCCATGTCAACACCGCTTTGCCGCCTTTGTCTCCGGATGTCTGGTTCCATCTCGCCGCGTAAAGCGTGCCAGAGGAAAGGTCATTGGGCCTGTCGGCCACGAACATCGTGAGGACATTATATGTGCCGTCATCGCCCTGGTAGACGGTTCGGTTATCCGGCATGACTACCGCCACCTCGCGGGAGATGCGCCCGAGGGCCCGGTGCTTTACCACTTCAGCCTTGCCGCTGGCGTCAACTGTCACTTCGGGGACAAGGCCGTAATTATATGGCCTTGCCGGTTTTGTTTTGCCGCTCGGGTCGAGGTAGAGGTGCATATGCTTGAGTTCATCGCCCTTGCACGCCGATACGGACTTGCACCGCTCAGCGTAGCAGCAGGCATCGGGCTCGTACTCCTCGCTGCCGAGATGGGTGCCCCAGAGAGAGGGCGATCCAGCGCAGGGGTTCCAGAGCCCGCCAACGCTGGACATATCTATGTTGCTCAACGAGACAGTCTTTAGCAGGCCGGTATTCCTGTCCTGCTCTATCGTAGCAAGGCTCATTGTCATGGGAAGTTTGATATCATGGTCTGTCCCAAGCCAGTCATATTCGAAATGAGTAACCAGGTAGAGCCCGCCGCCTTTAACTTCTTTTGATTTTTCGCCGCGCGGAGGGATATCTATCAGCGTGTTCGCGTCTGGCGCCTCGGATATGCGCGCCCTGCCATCATGGTCAAGCAGGGGCGTTCCGTCCTTTTCATAGAGCATCCCGGCGGTGACGCCGTCAATTGACGTGGTGTTGTAGTGGAGCACATTATACGTAAGGCCGAAGGTCTTCTCAGTGCCGTCGCGGTAGGTGACTTTGACCCTGGCGTCGGTATAAGCCTTTGACCGCTCCCCGGGCGTCTGAGGGGCCTTCATGCCTATGAACTCGACCAGTTGGATATCTTTATACGGCTCCGAAGCGAGCGTTGCCGTTGCCCCGATGCCTGTAATAAGCACAGCTGATATTAAAGTTTTCCTTATCATTGCACTGACCTCCGCTGAATTAGGATGTTCTAAAAACAGCCCGGCTATTCCGCATAGTTCTTTTTCATGAGGAATTCCTTTACGCCCTTGAGCTTTCCCCTGACCTCGGATGTGACAGTGGCCGCCTGAGCCGGGTTGGAGACTATCTTCGGCGTAAGGAGTATCACAAGCTCCGTCTTTCCGGCGGTCTTCGTGGTGAACCTGAAAAGAGGCCCCAGCAAAGGTATCTTGCTCAAAAGCGGAATGCCCGAAGCAGTAACTTCATTTCTATCCTGTATAAGCCCGCCAATTACGAGTGACTCGCCATCCTTAGCCACTACCGATGTCTCGGCCTCCCTCTTCGTGAAGGACGGATAGATGGCGCTCCCGACCACCCTGTCAGTCGACTTGTCGCTTACCTCCTGCCTTATGGTCATCGAAACCATGCCGCCGTCGGTTATCTGGGGGACGACCGTGAGTATTATGCCGGTCTTCCTGTACTCTATCGTCTGGATGAGCCCGGATGTCCCGGTTACGGCGGTCTGGGTAGACTGGGTGGCAACAGGCTCGTCGCTTCCGACATTTATTGACGCCTTCTCGTAATTCTTGACGAGTATGTGCGGGTTGCTGAGCACATTGACCTTGCCTGCTGTCGACAGGGCCTGTATGGCCGCGAAGAACCTGCTCGCGTCTGTGGCGACCGCCGTAAGCCCGGCCGGCGCCGTAAGGCCTAACGGAGCCGTGATAGCGGCCTTCGGGTTTGCGACAACGGCGGGGAATATGCCGGTGTTCTGCTGTATGTTTGCGTTGCCCGATATTACCGACCACTGTATCCCGTATTTCAGTACGTCATCGAGCTTTACCTCGGCTATGAGCGCATCAATAAGGACCTGCTTCGGAGGGCGGTCGAGCTCCCTCAAGGTGGTAAGGATGTTCTGGTAGTCCCTGTGCGAGCACTGGATGATAAGCGCGTTAGACGGCTCATAAACATAAATCTTGACGCCCTCCACGGCTACACCGCCCTCCGCCTTCGCCCCGATATCGGGCCTCGGCTGAGTTGCCACGGCAGCTGGCGGCGAGCCAGCTGCTGGCGCTGCCCTCGGAGAGCCCTGAGATGCCAGTGAGGGCGAAGACGGCCTCGATGCCGCGGAGGACGCCGGCTTCCTGGAGGAGTACAGCTGCTCTATCATGTCGCCTACCGTCGATGCCTTGTCGTTCTGGACATAATAAACATGAATCGAGTCGGCGTCGTCTGAAGTGGACTGGTCGAGCTTCTCAATCCATTCCCTTGCGGAAGACATGAGCTGCTCGCTTGAGGCGAAAAGCGCCACGGTGTTGAGCCTCTCGATCGGGACCATGACAAGCTGAGCCGCGTCCGATCCATAGCCGAGGGCGGCGAATATGTCCGTAAGCTCCCTGTCAAGCGTCTTCACGTCAACATTCGTGACCTGCACAAGGGCTATGCTCATCTTACTGAACGCGTTAATATCTATGGCGTCGATTATATCAAGAAGTCCCTTCATGTTCGAAGCGGTGTCCGTTATTATAAGAGTGTTCGCCTTCTGGTAATTCACTATATTGCCAGCAGCCGACAGCATGGGCTTCAATATCTGGATGAGGTCATTCGCGGAGACGAACTCCACAGGCGCGACTATGCTTATCAGCCTGTCTCCCCGGGGGAGCGCGGTCCCGTTGAAAAGCTCTACAGCATGCTGTTTTGCCGCGGCAACAGGCATTATCTTGTAGTAAGCGCCGTTTTTTATCGCCGCGAGCCCGTTGACCTCAAGTATCGACTCGAATATGCCGAGTACGTCCTTCTGCGGGACAGGCCTGGAGGTCTGTATCGAGATTCTTGCCGAAATGCCCGGCGCCAGAATGAAGTTCTCGCCAGTCAATTCCGTTATGGTGCGCAGTATATCTCCCAGGCTGGCGTCAGAGAAGTTGAGGGCCACAGTGCCAGCGACTTGCGACTGGCGCAAACGGCCCTGCTCCCCTGCGCCCGGCTTCAATCGGGCTCTCTGGGGAGCGCTCTGGGCAGGTTCAGGCATTGCGGTTGGCAGGGCCTGCCCGGCTTCAGCAGGCAACCGCCCTTGCTGAGTCTGTTCTGATTTGATTTCAGGCTTGTTCTGAACAGGACTGCCCTTGTCCGGGCCACCTTCAGCGCAGGCCAGCGTCACAGTGAGGGCAATCAAAAACTGGATCGAGAACGCCTTCAGAACGAGTCTGGAAATAAGGCCGCCGTATCTTTTGAGATGTGATGACATTTTTCGTCCTTGCTTATAAAGAGTTTGAGTACGCGTCACACAGGTTGCGGCCTGTCTGTCCCTTATGAAGCATGCCTTCATCCATTATTTCGCCGCAGCCGGGGGAACAACTGGGGCTTAGTGGCTGGCGACGGTGTGGCAGTCGGCTGCTTGCTTACGCCTGCGGGGCTAACCTGAGTTGCCGGAGATGGAACGCTTTGTCTCATGCCGACCCTCATGCTCGCTCCGTCATTCCGTTGGAGCAGGACAGAGTCCCTGGTAATGCCCATTATCACAAAGCCTTCGATGGCGTCGCCGACCCTGTAATAGGAGCCCTTCAGCCCTCCGGCGTAATCCAGTATGGCGGTCTGGGAGCCGCCTCTGAGCACGGTGCCTATTAGAGCCAGCTTCGGTGGAGGCGGCGGCTGAGGCTGGGGCGCCTTCGCGACAACCGGCTTTGGCGCACTTTTTGGCGGCTCATAGGCCTGCCTGGCCGGACGGAAAAGGTCCTTCGCGACTATCACGCTGAACGCCGAGCCAGGCTCGCTTTTTTCATGAGATTCCTGCTGGACGGGTTTCCTGGCCTTTTGCCCTTCGTCCTCGAGGACAAATACGGGCTGCGCAAGCGCCCTCAGGAATGCGGCCACGCAGATGATGACGACAGCAACCAGCAGAGCGTCAAGCAGGCGGTACATCCTCTTACCAGGACGCGTTATCTTGTCGAAACGGATACCCACCACTAAATTTCTGTTCTCCTTATCGCCCCTTCGACAACCAGGGTCACATCGAGCCTTGCCGGGGCGCCGTGCTCGGCGGCCTTTATGCGTATGTAGCTCGCACCCATCAGTACGGACGAGGCCCGCAACTCATACAGTAGCTCCTTGAGTTCCGCCAGTCCGGTCGTTACCCGGAATTCCACAGGGACCCTTATATAATAGTCCGCCGGTATTGCCGCGAGCGCCCTTTGCGAGACAATGGCCACGCCCTTTTTCGAGGCCAGCGCGGCGAATGCCTCCTGGAGCCTTGCGGCCCCTGTGGCCGGCCTGTCAGCGGCAAGAAGCCCGGCCTCCATGGCCATGACCCTCTCGCCATAGGAGCCGTTCAGGGCTTTGAGCTCGTCTGACCTGTCGACCATTGACCTCAGAGAGGAGTACTGTTCAGCCCTTGAGGCCATTTCCTCAACGGCTGTCATGTGGTAGCTGTGCCCCGCCCTCCATACAAGGAGCGTGGCAAGGAGAGCGATTATCACAAAGGCCGGGACAAGCCTCTTATTGGCGGTTACGGCAGAAACAACTGCCTGAGAAAATCTCATCGTTCAGCCGCCTTCGAGTTCTTTTCCATTTCGCCGGGGGCCGCTGCCCTGAACTTTATCCTGAAGTGCTCTTTGCCACGGCCTACGGTCACAGGGCCCGCGAACTCAGCATCCTTTATGAGACCGGAGCTTTCCATACCGAGAAGCTCCGCGGATGCCCTGTCAGAGTAGCCTTCTATCGACACAACGCCTTCCTTGTACTCAAAGTCCGTAAGCCATGTGCCTTGAGGCAGCATGAGGGCCAGCTCCCTTAAAACCTCGAGCGCCCCAGGAGCGCTTACACCCTTCATCTCCTCAAGCGTCTCAAGGCGCGCCGATGAGGCGCTGATGGAATCGGCCACACCCTGGACCTTTCCCTTGCCAGTTCTCGCCTCTTCCAAAAGGGAATCGAGCCTGTCCAGCATAAGCCGGTCCTTTACGATGTATGTCGCTCCGGTCAGAAAGAGAAGTCCAGCCGCCGCTGTTGAGAGCGCGATCGCGCGCTTGAGGGCTGACCCGGCCCGCTTCCCCCCGCTTGATCGGAGGAGATCGATATTGACCCTGCCTTTGCCGGCGGCTGCCAACGCCGCGCCGATGGCCGCAGCCGATGAAGAAGGCGCGTTTTCGAACCCGCTCAGGCGAAACAAGGTAACAGGTACTCCGAGCAGGCTCTCAAGTTCTTTGAGCCCGGTCCCCGTGGTATCAGGGGTGACAACGCGACCCTCGAACCTTTTCCCAGGGGACAGATACCTTCCGGAACAGGAAAAGGCCGCAAACTCCTTTGCCAGAGCCCCGGCCCTCTCTTCGTCTTTCAGGCGGCCCGCACCCGCGCTTTTCGAATACACGGGAACAGAACCGGAAAAAATATCGAGGGTGACCCTGCCGGGGCCAAAACCCGCCACAGCGACAAGACCTACTTTCCCGCTGCCCTTTTCGTGGAAAAGGGCGTTGTCGATAGAGGCCTGCCAGAAGGTCGCGCTTGACGGTTCAAGGCCCGCCCCCCGAAACTCTCCCATTATCCCATCGAGCGTATCCCGCCTGACAGCGGCGAAGAGCACTTGAAAAAGATTCTCTTTTCTCTCGATGACGTCAAAGTCCCAGTACGCCTCCGCGGGCCTGAAGGGCAGGTGTTTGTCCATCTCGAAGTCCAGCATCTTCTTTATCGCTGCGCGCTCAGGCGCCGGGACTTCGATGGTACCTGAGACAACCGCCCCCCTGGGCAGGACAACGCATATACTGCGGCTTTTGCCGGCGTTGCTGAAAATGTAGTCCTTGACCCCGCAAAGCCTCTCAGCCATCGTCTGACCTGAAAAGACCTCGCAGCCTTTGAGGTTGAGACCAAATAACGAGGTCTTGAGATGAGCAAGGATAAGTGAATCATCCCTTATCTCTATGCCAAAAACGTCCATGTCACTCCGTTACCACCCCTTCGTCCTTCCAGTAGCTGATCCTTGCCTTTCCTGACTCCCTGTCGCGTTCCACTATCGCCTTGACCCCCGCAAGAATTCCCCTCACCTCTCCTGTCGAACGAATGAGAAAGGTGTCCGAGGTGACAGCGCCTTCGTAAGCAGGCATATCGAAAAAACCCTCGGTTGTGCGCCTGAGCATTATCTCCTGTGCCCTGCCCTTGCCAAGGGCCGCTTCCAGCGCCGTTTCACTGGCCGTGTTGATGTTGTGCTTGCCGTCCCCCTTTACAGTGAGATACCTGTATATGCCCCTGTGACCGCGCCTGCCGGATTCCTCTGAAGCAAGCTCAGGCGGCACAAAGCCTGTCCCGTAAAAAATCTCAGGGGTCATGCCGCGCACGAGAAGTAGCTCCTCTATCGTATCAAGCGGGCCGTTCTTCGCTTTGTACGGGTTCGCGAGAGATGAATAGTAAGCGGTCTCAGCGCCGTTCAAATGGTGCTCGTCATTGCTGTCTATCCAGTCGAGGAGCGAATCGGCTATCATATCCCTTTCGGCCTGTTCGACTCCGGTTATCCTCAAAAGCTCTGATACAATATCCCTTGAAGCGCTGTTTATGTTTATCTTGCCTCTTTCGTCCTCGATCGTGTACGAGACCCTGCCTCCTCCGAGTTCAAATGAGCTGTCTTCGATATCGAGCGGTTCAGAGTTTCCCTTTTTCCTGAATACGAGCCTGCCATTCTCATCGCATACAAGGTCGTAGTCCCTGGATATCATGGCAATCCCGACATCGACGCCCGCCGAAGCGAGGTAATGCGCCTCTGCCTCATCCTTGAAGTTCCTTGTCTCAGCGCTGTCTACCTTCACCGCGTAGACGAACCCGGTGGCGACTATCATAAGTATCGCCATGACCCAGAGGACGACCATGAGGGCGACACCGCTTTCGTTCACAAGGGGGGGACTGATCATTCCTTTAAAACTTCTCAAACGCCTCATTTCACCAGGCTCTCAGTAATCTGGTCTTTCCGCATATCGCCGGTGAGTCCAACATTGACCTGCTCCATAATCGGTTTTCTGCCGTCCCTGAAAGAGATATTTACCCTGATTGACGCTGGAAGCGCCTGCTTATCATCCGCGTTCCAGATATTCTCCCAGCCGCCCGCGCCCATATACTCGAACGAGACCCTGTCGACTCCGCTGTCGAGCTCCGTGAGCCTTCCGCCCTCGTCTTTGAGCACGCCAGCAGAAGGGACCGTCTTCTCCCTTACCGTGAGGACATCTGCGCGCAAAGAGTAGTAGACCCATTTGCCCCCGCCCCACGGAAGACCAGAAAGCCCCTGGCTTACTGTCACAAAACCGAGTTCTGTGTTTTCTCCAGTGAAAAGGACCACCTCTGAGCCGTCAACCATGTCTCTGTACGGATACAGAGAGCCTGCTTCCTTTGCGAGCTTCGATGTTACGGCCCTTGCCGCTGACGCCTCTTCTGCGACTGCCTCGCCCTTCTCCCACGACCTTATACCCATCCTCATGGCAGAGAAGACTATCCCTAACATGACGACAAGTATCGAAAGGGTAAGTATCGTTTCAATGAGGGTAAAGCCCCGCTCATCTCTTGCAGCGCGTCCCGTGAACGGCCCAGTCATGAAAAAACTCCAGCTCAAAAGACCGCCTTGAGGGTCGTGAGCGTATATGTCTTCTTCCTTGGCCCCTGTCCCTCGGCGCTCACGACGACCTTGAAAACCTTTGACTCGGCCCTTTCGACTTTTTTTAACTCGTACGGGCTGACCTCAACGGCCCAGGCGAGCCCGCCTTCCGTGACTCCGTTTGCGCTCCCTTCCTTGAGGCTGCCGGAAGAGAGCGTCTCGGTCATCTTCTGCCGCGCGAGAAGGACTTTCCTCGTATAATCATCAGAGCTCTTGACCAGGCCAAGGCTGCCGGAGAAAAGCTGGATGATCATCACTATCCCTATCCCGAGTATGGCTATTGCCGCCATCACCTCAAGGAGGGTAAAACCGGCCTGCGCGTATTTATCAGGAGCCTGTACGGCCATCTCTCTCAGGTTTTTTTCCGTTGGAAGCATATGCCTTGACCGCCCCTGTCGAAGGCTCGACCATTATGATGTAGCTGGCATGGCCTCCCGTGCCTTTCACCTCGAATGTGCCGCCGCTTGAGCCTCCCCCCGGATAGAAGGCCACGACCGCGCCGCCCACAGGCTCAATTTTAACGCCCTCAGGCAGAGACAGCCTTATTCTGCGGCCTTCGCCTCTGGACGGCTCGATTAAGACCTCTTTTTCAATGAGCCTGACATAATAGTTCTGCCTGTCCCTTGCTGACTGTACTCTCGCGCTGTTGAGCGCCGTTGCCATTTTCTTTGCCGAAGCCTTGATGCTGACGCCGTCTATGCCGGAGCTTACATGCGGGGCAACAAGGCCGATGGAAAGTGAGAAAATAACGAGCACAAGGAGAAGCTCTATGAGCGTAAAGCCCCCTGTTACAGGCCTCTCAAAGCGGCTGCTTCGCACCTACTTTATCCCGCCCCAGCTTGTTATGTCCTGGTCTTCACCCTCTCCGCCGGCTTTTCCGTCCGCGCCGAAAGAGATTATGTCGTAGTCGTCGTGTTCGCCCGGCGAGGCATAGACGTACTTTTTACCCCATGTGTCGCCGGGTATCTCCTTTTTGAGGTAAGGGCCGCTCCAGTTCTCTGCGCCCCCGGGCTTCGTCCTCAGAGCGTCAAGGCCTTCGGCCGTCGTGGGGTATTTACCGACGTCAAGGCGGTACTGGTCGAGGGCCGCGCCGAAGAGCTCTATCTGGGCCTGGGCAGCCTTGACCTTTGACTGCTCGACCTTTCCGAAAAACTTCGGCGCCACGAGGGCGGCAAGAAGCCCTATTATGATTACGACCACCATCAATTCCACGAGCGTGAAACCGCGCTCTCCACGGGCCGCGACGGCTTCGCGGACTTTTTCCAGTTCCTGCTTCTTTTCCATTGAACTCATCTGCGTCTCCTTAGACAGGCATGTCGTTGAGGCTGAATATGGCGAGAAGGAGCGAGACGACTATGAAGCCGACCACTACCGCCATGACAAGTATTATCAGCGGCTCCATAAGGGCCAGGAGCCTCTTTGTCGCCACGCTTATATCCTGGTCGTAGTTGTCAGAGAGCCTCAGGAGCATCTCGTCCAGCTTCCCGGTCTCCTCTCCAACCGCGAGCAGATGGACGGCGAGCGCTGGAAAAGCTCCGGTCTCCCTCAGGGGCTCGACCATCCCCCTGCCCCTGCGTGCCCCCTCGATGACTGGCATCGTCGCGCGGCTCATGAAAGAGTTGCCCATCGTCTTTACGGCTATGTTGAGAGCGTCGAGCACAGGAAGCCCCCCTTGAAGGAGCGTGCCGAGCGTCCGCGAGAACCTGGAAACTACCGCCTTTTTCAGGACTTCTCCCAGAAGAGGGACGGTGAGCGTGAGCCTGTCAAAGAAAAGCCTCCCGTCTTCGGTCCTGAGTCGGCGCCTGGCCCAGATGAACGCCGCCGCGAAAAGACCGCCCCCAACCCACCAGTAGCTTGCCATCAACTGGCTTGACCCAAGAAGGAGGCGCGTAGGCAGCGGCATGACTCCTCCCATGTCAGCGAAAATGACAGCGAACTTCGGGATGACGAAAAGGAGCATGAGAAGGATCGCGCTGCCCCCGACCACGGTCAGAAGAAGCGGATATATCAGGGCTGACTTGATGTCCTCCTTGAGTTTTTCAGACTCTTCCATGTACTTTTTCAACCTTGAAAGCACAGGCTCAAGCGCTCCTCCGGCCTCCCCAGCCCTCACGGTGCTGACATACACCTCCGGAAAAACGCGCGGGTGCCTTCCAAGGGAGTCCGCCAAGGTCTCTCCTGCGTGGATGCCCTTGTGTATGTCAAGGATGACCGACCTGAACTCCGGGTTCTTTTCAAGCCCGGCGAGTATTGAAAGGGACCTGTCAAGGGGCAGGCCTGCCGAAAGCATGGTCGACAGCTCATGCGTGAAGTCAAGGACGCTCCTTGATTTGACGCGTTTCGACAAGAGCTTCAAGACGCCGCCTGAAGAAGACGCCTCAGTATCGGCCTTCTTCCTTACGCTCATGGGGAAGTACCCCATTTCCTGGAGCCTGTCTACAAGCGCCTTCTCATCCATCGCCTCAAGGGAACCATTGACCAGAGCGCCGGATGAATCTGTTGCCTGGTATGTGAATAACGCCATCTCGTCTCTCTCGGGGATAAGACAGTGCCTGAAAGCCTGTCCTTACTGGTCCAGCGTGACCCTTACGATCTCATCGAGCGTGGTCACTCCAGCTAGGACCTTGGCAAGCCCGTCCTCTCTCAAAGTGACCATGCCGTACTCCATGGCCTTTTGCCTGAGGGTGCCCGAAGCGCTCTTCTCAACGACCATATGCCTCAACTCGTCGTTCATGACCATGAGCTCGAATATGCCGGTCCTCCCCTTGTACCCCGTGCCCCCGCAGATCTCGCACCCCTCTCCCCTGAAAAGCTTTATCTCCATATCGATATCCACTGAAGACTCCGCATTGAGGATGCGCATCTCTTTCGGCCCGGGCGGGTAGCTGGTCTTGCAGTTCTGGCATATGACCCTGACAAGCCTCTGGGCCAGCACGCCGAGGACGCTCGATGAGATGAGGTAGCCTTCAACGCCCATGTCAACGAGCCTTGTCACGGCCCCGGGCGCGTCGTTTGTATGGAGGGTCGAGAATATCAGGTGGCCCGTCAACGCCGAGTGCACGGCTATGTCGGCGGTCTCCAGGTCCCTTATCTCTCCGACCATTATTACGTCAGGGTCCTGCCTCACTATCGAACGCAGGCCGTTTCCAAAGGTCAGTCCTATCTTGGGCTTGACCTGTATCTGGTTTACGCCTTCAAGGTTGTACTCGACCGGGTCTTCTATGGTTATGACCTTCTTTTCTACGGTATCAATCCGCGAGAGGACGCCGTAGAGCGTGGTCGATTTGCCGCTTCCGGTCGGGCCGGTGACGAGTATCATGCCGTGCGGCTGGCGAATGAGCGACTCGAAGTCCGTCAGTATGCCGCTTGAGAAGCCTATGGATTCAAGCGAGAGGACGCCGCTGGAGTCAAGGAGCCTCATGACTATCGACTCTCCGTAATGTGTCGGTATGGTGGAGACCCTTATGTCTATCTCCCGGGAACCCGAGAACTTCATCCTTCCGTCCTGCGGGAGCCTTCTCTCGGCGATGTTGAGTTTGGCCATTATCTTTATTCTGGAGGCGACCGCGAGGTGGAGCTTCTTCGGGAGGGTCTCTTTGAGATACAGTATCCCGTCAACCCTGTACCGGACATGCATTACATCCTTGAACGGCTCAAGGTGTATATCGCTTGCCCCCCGTTCGATGGCCCCGGCGAGTATCATGTTCACGAGGTTTATGACGGGGGCCTCAAGGGCCATGTCCTTCAGGTGCTCTACATCTTCAGCGTCGGATTGAGCCATGCCGTCTGTCTCGTCCATGCCCTCTATTATCTTTTCCATGGTGACTGCGCCGTCTCCATAGAGGGTGTCGATGGCAGTCAAAATATCGTTTTCCGCTCCAAGGACAGTTTCGACCTCAAGGCCTGAGGCGGCCATCATGGCCTCCAGCGGGTACGGGTTCGAGGGGTCGGCCACGGCGACCCTGAGGACGCCTTCATTTACTTCAATTGGCACGACCTTATACTGCTTCAGGAACTTGGCTGAGGGCCGCCACAAAATGTCAGGAGGCGCGCCGGGGTACTCAAGGGGCCGCAGCTCCATGCAGGGCCGCTCGCCAACAGTCAAGGCAGGGTCCTCAGTCAGCGTCTCGCCATGGCACGCGTTCTTCATGACAGTCATCCGGCCCATCAGGGAGTAGCTCCCCGGAGGCCCTTTCGGGACGATGCCTTGGGCTCGCAATGGTTAAGGACAAGCCCGAGGACCTTCGCCTTGGGAAGGAACCCGAGCGCCTTTCTTACGTCTTCCATCGAGGTCTTCCCGGCCCTGACCACGACAATGATGTGGTCAACGAGCGGCGCGAGCGTCAATACGTCAGCCCCGGCCATTATAGGCGGCGCGTCGAAAAGGATATACCTCTCCGGATAGCGCCCCTTCATGTCTGTTATGAGTTCCTTCATGCGCGGCGAGCCGAGTATCTCCGCGCTTTCCTGGAAAGGGCGGCCTCCGGAGATGAGAGTCATCTTCTCGATCCCCGGCCATGTAACAAGCTCCGGGACCGGCATGCCATCGGCGAGATAGTCGACAAGGCCCCTTTCCCCGGCGCAGCCGAGGTATTTATGAACGCTCTGCTTCCTCAAGTCGCCGTCAACCAGAAGGACGGTGTGCTCGAACTCCCTGGCGAAGGTAAGGGCGAGGTTTATCGCGACAAGTGTCTTGCCCTCTTCAGGCAGCGCGCTCGTGACCATGATGGTGTTCCCGCCCATGCCCCTGGTCCGTTGCAGTATCTGCGTGCGCAGGACCCTGAACGCCTCTGCCTCCGGGCCGTTGTCCAGATAGGCGATGCACCGGTTCCTGGCGATGAAGCCCGGGTCAAGATGGACGGTCCTGGACTGAGAGTACTCCGGCGATAACCACCCGGCCCTCTCCCTGTCCGCATCCGCATCGTCGTTTCTGACCTCCGGGGCCTGGGGCAGCGCTTCTTTGCCATCCGCCCTGAATGTCTTCAGGATGCGGCCAAATTTCTTGAACATATGCAGCCTCCATTTAAGCCGGTTTTTTCGCTACCACGGCAGGCGCCTGCTGAAGGCAGCCCAAAGGACGTCCAGGTCGACCACAAAGAAGTGCGTCAGAATAACGAGTATCACCACTGAGGCGGCTCCTACGCCAGCAGCCAGCTTCGCGCGCCTCCTCCTGCCTATCTCGCCTTCGAGCGTTACTATCTCAGGTATCTCACCAAGCACCGGGAGCGGGAAATTCATCACGATGTCCTCTGTGCTTCGCGCTGACTTATCGAGCGCCTCCTGCACGGATGCGGTCGCCACTCCCGCGCCTAACGCTAAGAGAAGCCCGACAAAGAGGATAACCGGGCGGTTGGGGCTCACCGGCTTTTCGGGGACCCTCGGCGGGTCTACGAGGGTAAAACGCTCTCCCATCTGCCCTTCCTCGAGCCCGGCAGCGACCTTTGCCTCCATGAACTTGTTCATGAGGTCGTCGTATTTAGCCTGCGTATTGTTCCTTTCGGACAGAAGGCGCCTGTACCCTTCCTCCACCCTCGGGGAGGCCTCGAGCCTCCGGCGGTAATCGACGCCCCTCCTGTCGACCTCTTCTATCTGATTTTTCACTGAGTCGATCTCAGAGAGGACGCTGGCCAGCTGCGAGGAAAGCGTGACATAGCCGGGGTTGTCGGGCCTCTCAGCCGCGGTCTGCTGGCCCCCGGAGGACTGCGTCCTTTTCTCGAGTTCTGATATCTCGGCCGTTATCCTGACCACATCCGGGTATTCACGGGTGTAGCGCGCGGTAAGACCGTCCAGCAGGACCCTGAGTTCCCTCAAACGCTCCCTGTCCTGGGATGCCTTTTCAGGGGCGATGGCGGCAAGCTCCGACTGAAGGTAACTCTCCCGCTCGCGGAGCATGCGGAGCTGACTTACCAATTGATCGCGGTTCCTCTCAATCCAGTCAAGTGTCTGAAGGTTGAACTGAAGGAGTTCGGGAAGCGCGCGGGGGTTTTTCTCCTTGTAGGCTGTCATCTCCCGTTCCAGTACAGCCAGGTCGGCCTGCACGGAATTCATTTCCTCCTCGAGGAACCTCGTGGTGGAGGCCGTCTGCTGGCCCACGACCTTTATGTTCTCCTCAAGATAAAGAGAGGCCAGGACATTGGCGACCTTCTGGACCACCAGTGGATTTGAGCCCTCGTAGGAAACCGTGAAGGCGATAGTCGCCTCGGTCGGCCTTCCGGTCCGGCGGTCCACGACCTCGGCTGTCTTGGTCTCGAACCTTATGTCATTCTTGCGCATGTTCTCGATTATCTCTTCACTCGTCCATTTGTCGCGCTTGTCGGCGTACAGGTTGAAACGGTTTATTATCTCGAGGAGCCTCGCGCCGCTCATGATGCGCTGGTTTATGGACTGAAGCCGCTCATCGGCATAGCTCGTCACGGTCGCCATCACATAGTCGCGCGGTATCTCCTGCTCTTCGATGAGTATCGTGGAAGTGGCGCGGTAAGTCGGCTTCCAGAGAAAAAGCAGCAGCCCCGTTATGAAGAGCACGCAGAGCGCGGATAAAATAAAACCCCTCCTGCGTCTTTTGATTATTCCGATGATGTCTTCGACCTTCACTGTCTTCTGCACTAAAGATCACCTTTCTTTTTGTCCTGCCCGTCTGCTACTCCAGAAAGTCATGAAAGATGCGCAGACGGACGGAGATAATCTGCTTTTCGGCCTCAACGCCCGCTGAAGGGTAGTCGACGGCCACATACTCATACGACGCGTCAATAGCGGCTTTCCTTGAAAACTCATACCTCAACGCCGGACTGACCTGCAATATCCGCTGGTCTATCGCGCTGGCCGATGGTCCTGAAACGGATTCCAGCGCGTAATAACCGGCGGAAAACATGACTAAGAAGTCCTCAGAAAACCGCTTCTGTGCCGTGATGGACCATGTGTCGCGCTCGGCAGCTCCGCCAAGGCCATGCGCGGGCGTGACGTCCCTGGAGTAGCTAAGAGCGCCAGTATAGCTCTGGCCGGTGTAGTTGACCGACGCGCCCGCTACCCAGCCCCAGGCGTCGCTCTCCCACGGGCCGGATATCGCGGAAGTCCCCTCTGACCTGGTATTCCGCAAGCCGCCTTCAATCGCCAGGCTCATCTTCTCGCTCAAGGCCCATGAGAGGCCCGCGCTGCCTGAGACGGTATCTACGGTAGAATCGCGGAAATCATATCTGCCGTAACCGGCATTGAGCTTCCCCTTTACAGAGGTAAAATATTTTCCGAGGTCGAAAACGAGCCCGGCGCTCAGGTCGTGTGATTCATCATCCGGGTCAGCCGGGTCCTCGTAATAACCCCTGCCGTAACCGTAGGACAGCGCGCCGGCCGTATCCTCCGCGAGCTGGCAGTCGGCAGAGGCTGAAGAGGTGATACGGTTCCAGGGGACCGAAGACATCACGATGCCTGTACTCCAGGCCCCGAGGGCCGGGTTTGAATCTCTGAGGAAACCCGCTTCAGCCGCTACCGAACAAAGAGGTGATGCCCGCCACCTCAGCCTTCCGCGGTAAGTCTGGTTTACCGCGTTCAAGTCGCTGTTTTCAGCGTAAGAGAGCATGTCCAGGCGCATTGAAAGGCCCGCCTCAAACCGTTCCGTCCGGTCCGCCACATCCACTCCGGGCGAAAGTACCGTTATGAAATCCTTCGTGGCCTCGTCAGGCGAGAAGAGTATGTTGCTGTTGTACTCCTCTTTCACCCCGACGGACGCTACCGCGCTCATGTCACTTCCATGAACTGCCGCAGGATAAAGGGTCAGCACGGCTATGGCTGCGGCGAACTTACGGCGGACAATCATGGCACTACGACCACGTCACCCCTCTTGAGCCTTATGTTCTGCTCGAGCCGCCTGCCGCCTATCACCTCGTCATACTCGAACGGGTATATAGTGGTTTCGTCCTCCCCGTGCCGGAATACCTTTATCCTGTTCTGTTTCGCGAACGGAGTGACCCCACCGGCGGCGGCAAGGGCCTGCAGTACCTCTATGTTTGAATTGAGCACGAACCGGCCAGGGGCGTTGACCTTGCCGATAACGTAAACGACGAGGCTGTTCACCTGCCTTACATCCAGCGACAGGACGGCGTCCGGAACATACCTCGAAAGCCTTTTCTGGATGTCAGCCCTGAGTTCCGCTAGCGTCCTGTCGGCGGCCCGCAACTCCCCAAGAAGGGGAAAGGAGATCATGCCGTCAGGACGCACGACGCAGGACCTGGTCAGGGCCTCGTCCTTCCATACCGAGATATCAAGCGCATCCCCTGGCCCTATGAGGTAGTCCTCCTCATGGGAGGCCTCCGCAACGGCCGCCGCCTCAGGCGCGCCTGAAGAGGGCGCCTGGCCCTCAGAGACCGGCGGGGCTTCAGTAATTGCCTGCCCTTCTTCTTCGGCCCAAGACAGAACCGGGGACAGCACAGCCGCCACGGCTAAAAACATTACAGTAGTCTTTCGAAACACTTTTTTGCTCTCCTGAGTAATCCAGGCGCAGTATTCCAGGCCCTGGTCTATATCCGGTCAGCGGAGCGAAGCCATTATCTTTCCGGCCTCGTCCCTGCCCGGGAAGTTATTCTTGTAGGCAAGCGCGGTCGAAAGATAAGACTTTGCCTTCTCACTATTCCCGGCCCGGTAATAAGCCATCCCGAGGTGGAAGTTTGTCACCGGGTTCTCGGCGTTTTTGGCCTGAGCCTTGCTTATCCATTCGACAGCCTCATTGAATTCGCCTCTCCTGTAATGGACCCAGCCAAGAGTATCGAATACCGACGGGTTCTCAGGGCTTATCGTGTTGGCCTTCCGGACAAGGGCGAGTGCCCTGTCAAGGTCAGAGCGCCCCCGGCCATGTTCGCCGAGCAGATAGGCAAGGTCGTTAATCGGGCCCCACATATCGGGGTGAATGCTCATGAGCTTTTCAAGCTCGGCTATGGCCCTGTCCCACTTGCTCGCCGCCATATAGCACGCGCTGAGCTTCATGTAGCCCAGAGGATGATTGGGGGCGCGCCTTTTTACTTCTGAATACTCCCTTTCCGCCCCGTTGAAGTCGCCTGCGGCAAGCATGATGTCACCGAGGCCCGCTCGCGCGTCAAGGTCATCGGGGTCAGCGCTGATAATCGAGCGGTACCGGGCGCCGGCGGACTTGAAATCCTTTTGGCCAGCGTTCAGACGCGCCATGGCAAACAGCACGTCGCGAGAGCCTGGAGCCGTCTTCAACGCGCTATGCAGGGTGTCCATGGCAAGGCTCGCCTCTTTGTTCATGGCGTGGGCCTCGGCAAGGCTAATGTACGCCGGTATGAACTCGGGCCTCTCCTTGACGATTGTGCGCAGCGCCGTGATGGCCTCAAGCGGCTCACGCCTCTTGAGATGGATATTGCCCTTTATAAAATTGGCGTCCATGTTCTTCGGGCTGGCCTTCAGCACCTCATCGACGTATTGGCTTGCCCTGTCGACCTCATTCCGGACCAGATGATACTGGGCAAGGGAGTTCTTCGCGTGCAGGATGTCCGTGTTCGCCTCATCCCCGTCCAGGCCAAGACACTCCTCGAGGACAGCGGCGCCCTCCTTGGCTTTGCCAGTGCTCAGGTAAAAGGCGCTCAGGGCAAACCTGAGCTTAAAGCTCTTGCCGTTATGCTTGAGCCCCTCTTTAAGATGCCGCTCGGATTCCGCAGGCCTGTTTCTGGCGCCGTAAAAGTTCGCGGCCTCGATCCAGACCTCCTCTTTTTGTGGGCTTTTCGAAAGCAACTGCCTGAGGGCTTCCGTGGCATGCTCCTCTTTGCCTGAATCCCAGTATATGGCGGCAAGGGCCAAACGGTGCGCGTCAGTTTCAGGCTCTATCTCAATGACCCTCCGCAACAGGCCTGTCGCCTCGTCCGTCCACTTGTTCCTGAGACAGAAATCCGCGAGGGCCAGGTGCAGGTCAACGGATTCAGCGTTGGAGGCGATGCCGTCGCGCAGCGCCTGCTCGACTTTCAGCGCCTCTCCCTTTTTAGCGTAAAGTGAGGCCATCATGAGATAGCCTTCGGGTTTGCGCACGCTTTGCCCCACAGCCGGCTGCAAAGAGCGCAGCGCGCCATTTTCGTCACCTTTCTTCGCTAGCACGGCCGCCTTCAGGATGACCGCGTCCTCGTTTGCCGCGTCAGCCTTCAGGACCTCTTCCGCCTTGGCCATCGCCTCGCCCGTCATGTTGGCGCCCAGCATGAACTTGCCAAGCTGGATCTGCGCGTCGAGGTTGCCGGGATTGAGCTCGACCACTTTGGAGAAATTCGCGTACGCGCCCTTGTGGTCCCGGTTTTTGAGCGCGAGCATACCGAGCATGTAATAGGCGTCCGCGTACTTGACGTCGATCTGGACGGCGTTCTTGAACTCGAGCTTGGCCTTGACCAGGTCGCCCTTTTGGTACAGCTCCATCCCCTTGTTGTAGAACTTGAGCTTTTTCTGCTCAGGGCCGCCGCAGGAGGTCAGAACCGCCAAGGCCAGGGCAAAAACGGTCCCCACGAAAATTCCACGCTTTACCATCACACAACCTCCGTTTCTTGTGCGGCCTGGACGCGGCGCGCCGAGCCCGATGCCGCATTTTAAAATCCCGAACCGCCCCGTATGCCGATCAGCACCAACGCCGCCAATGTGACAGCCGCCAACTGTTCAAACCTCCCGCGGAACTCTTTCAAGAGCACCTCGAAGCCGAACAGCAGGACAATTATCTCTACCGCCAGAAGTCCGATCTGAAGGCTCTGAATCAGGCTGTCCGGCAGGTTGGGGATTATCGCCGCTATGAATATGACCAGAAAGTCCATTGTGGTCACCTGGAAGCCTTTCGTCCTCCTCGTATATTTGACCGTAAGGAGAACAAAAAATGCTATCAACCCGAACGAAAGGTGGTAGAGCGTGAACATCTTCGAGCTGACCCAGGCCGCCTTGTCAGCCTCAGCGAGATAGAGGACAAGCGGGACGCTCATATAGAGCACGTAGCGCAGGCACAGGCCCATATGGTCCCTGGCGAACCTCCTTACGAGAAGGATAGCCAGACCAAAGCAGGCGGCGATTATTGAAACGTACTTCGGTACGCTTCCCGGGAGCAGGCACGCGAGAAGAAAGACAACCGGGATCGCCACCCTGGATATTGTGAAGGATATCCTTACTATCCACTGTCCGTCCCTGATCGTCCTCATTCCCTTGACCGCGTCGTCGATGAGCGGGTATCGCTTGAACCTGAAGCCGGTCCTGTCCGCGGCGGTGAGAGCGCCAAGGAGAGCGGCGGAGAACGCGACGTAAAAGATCAAAAGCGCCCAGTCCGTGTAGTACCTGAAGAAGATGGCCGAGACCACCATCACGGCCTGCGTCAGATATATCGCCAGGACAGCTTCGGAATGGGACAGCCCAAAGCCCATGAGGCGGTGGTGGAAATGGTTCTTGTCAGGCGAAAAGGGCGACCGCCCGTCCCTTATCCGGCTCACCATGACCGTGATGGTGTCGAGTACCGGCAGGCCGAGGATTATAAGCGGCAGAAGGGGGCTCAGCGGGGTTGCGCCCTGGGTTATTTTGATCGCGAAAACCGCTGCGGAAAAGCCGAGCAGCTGGCTCCCAGTGTCACCCATAAAGAGAATGGCCGGGTGCGTGTTATATCTCAGGAAGCCGAATATCGCCCCGGCCAGGGCCAGCGAAAACAACAGAACATCGTTGTTGCCCGACAGATAAGCCAGATATCCAATGCAGCAGAATACAAGGAGCGATATGCCTCCGGCCAGGCCGTCGAGACCGTCGGTAAGGTTGAACGCGTTCGTGACGCCGACAATGACGATAACGGACAAGGGAACCGCGAACCACCCCGGCACGGTGAGCGCGTCCGGCAGAAGTGTGCCAAGCGAATCGACCCTGATGCCTCCGTAGACGACAACGGCAATTGCCGCCAGAATCTGGCCAAGGAACTTGGTTCTGTATCCAAGCCCTCGGAGGTCATCCACGAGGCCGAAGGCCACCAGGACTGCCGCCCCGGCAAGATAGGCCCTTACAAATCCGGAGCCCGCGGTCCAGAGGATGAGCGGGACAAAGGCGCCCAGTGCCATGGCCACGCCGCCGACCCTCGGCACCGGGCAAGCATGGACCTTGCGAGGGCCAGGGACATCGACCATCTGGAACCTGACCGCAAGCCTGATGACGAGCGGTATCAGGCTTACGGTGATGATAGCCGCTAAAAGTGTAGTAGAAAGGTACAGCATGGCTCCTATAGCTCGCTCCCTGTCTTCTCAAACTGTTTTTCCTTCAGGAACTGAAGGAGGACGGGCATCATCTCCCTTGCGAACCCGTCCAGGCGCGCCTCCGCGTCCTGGACACTTTCTGACTGGCGGACAGGGGTTATGGGGCGTATGAACAGGTCGTGCGTGTTGTCCCTGCGTATGGCGTGCATGGAGAGCTGGAACCTGTTGATGTTCTTGTCGTAGGTGGCCTTGTCCCTGGTCTGGAACCAGAAGTACACGAGCTGCCTTCTGCCCTCTTTTTCAATGAGCATGGTCATCACTTCAAGGCTCCCGAAGCCGGGCACATCGGCAATCGTCCGCCTCTTCACCTCTTTTTCCACCCATCCGGACGACGGTATGCATACCGTAGGGGTGTGGAAGAAGTTCTCGTTCGAGAGGAATGCAGTGCTCCGGTAGCCCATGTACAGGAAGACGGCGCTCCCTGATGCGTCGGTGTAGGTTCCACTGAAGGCCTCTTCAGCGCCCGAGGCCTTGACTATCTCAGGGTCGACCTCCTGAGAGGTCCCATCATATTGCGCTATGCGAAGCGGAAAACCCTGTATGCCGCCCTCTATCGCAAGGGCAGGCATGCTGCCGGTGCTGAGGCTCAATATTCCGACTGAGGCGAGTAGCGCGACAGAGACCGCGAATGCCGCTGTTGTCTTACCCTTATTCATTGCCGGGACTTTCGCCTGTGAGGAAGAAACGGCCTGTTCTTTGGCAGACGCGCCGTCCGGAAAAACTATCGACAGGAGCCTGCCGATAAGAAAGAGCAGGACAAAGGCGACCGCGAAAAGGACCACTCCGGAAAAGCCATGGAAAAACCCCTCTGAAACTTCGGGGCCGAACATCTCAGTGAGGATACCGGTGGCGCCTATTCTCACGGTGTTGACAAAGACCCCAAGGGGGATCGTCACCAGGACGCAGAAGATCCTCTTCCAGGCGGCCCGCTCGAAAAAGTAGGCGTACATTATTCCTATGGCAAGGAGCGGGAATATGTACCTGAGGCCGTTGCACGCGTCCACGACCTGAAGCTGGGTAGCCCCGAGGTCGATAATGTTGCCGCTCACGTGGACCGGGATGCCGAAAAAGCCGATGATGGCCCCTCCGAGCTGCGATGAGATGGATTTAAGATGCATCCCGATGGTCCTCTCTATGACAGCGGGGACCGGGACCATCAGGAAAAGGAACCCGAGCGGCAGGATGAGCCGCTTGACAAGCTCAATCCCGAAACAAAAGCCGGTGAACAATATGACAAGGACAGGTATGGAAGGCATCGAAACATTGCCGCTTGAGCCGAGTATCCCGTAAATAGAGACGAGCACGAATAGGACCAGGGCCGGGAAAATCCACCAGGCGCTCCTGAAGCGGACCTCGCCGAACACCTTGCGCTTCTCCCATATGAGATACGCCGAAGCCAGTGGGATGATGATGCCGTAGGAGTAATCCTCGTTATTCCACCAGATGTTCACCATCGACCTCAATGGCACATAGTAGGCCGACATAAAGAGGACCATCAGAACGACAAGCTGCGTATGTACATCCCCCAGGAGGGATTTCACTCTGCTCATGTGAATGCCTCTTTCAAAAAATACCTGTTTTCTATCCGCGGACCGGCCCGGCTGCAGGCTGCTGGCAACGGGTTCGCGATGCTTTCAGTTTGTGCCTTGCTATCCAGAGGAGCGGTACCCAGACCTTCTGCCTCATAAGGTGGCCGACGCTGCCTATCATCCAGCAGTTGATCTCGCATGCCTCAACGCATTGACGCGCCTTTTGGGCTTCGGGGCTCTTCCATATCTCGTCAAAGGGCTTCTCCATGATGTTCCCGAAAGGCAGGTCCATGACATTGCATGGCCGGACATTCCCGTACGGGTCTACATAGAAGGAGTCGGTAGCCATGGTGCATTTGAGCTCGCGGGGCCTCCCGTACATCTGGTCAAGGACCCCCCTTGTGAAGTACGCCCGAAACCAGTCCTTTGGATGCCTGGAGCCGAGGTACTTGCCCATGAGGTTCATCACCTCTCGTTCGACCAGCCCCTTGTCGATTATCTCGTTGTCTTCCTTGTGAAAATAATAGGCATTGTGAAGGATGGCGGTCGCCAGCTCAACCTCGTGCTCGCAGGCAAGGTCAAAAAGCGCCGTCAGGTCCCTGGCATTCTGGTCGGATATTGTCACCGCTATGCCGAGGTCTTTGATGCCGAGCTTTTTAAGCCCCTTGAGCGTCTCCAATGCCCTCTCATGGGCCTTCGCGACCCCTCTGACCCGGTCATGGGTCTCCCCGATGCCGTCAAAGCTGATGCGGATCCCGACATCCGGATGCTGCCTCATGACCTCAAGTGTCGTTTTAGTCAGAAAACCGTTTGTGCTGATGACTATTCTTTTTGCCCTCTTTTTAACGACATCAAGTATCTCGCCCAGGTCTTTTCTGAGGAAAGGCTCGCCACCAGTGATATTGAGCCTTGTCATGGAAGGGAGGCTCTCCAGGTCAGAAGCCTTTATCTCCCTGTCTCTTTCGCTCGGGAACTGCCATGTGTCGCACATGACGCACCGGCTGTTGCATCTGTAGGTAACAGCAAGGATCCCGTCCATTGTTCCCCTCTGGTTAAGACATTCCCGCGCAGGCGGTCATGACGCTGTTTTTCTTTACAAGTGACATATAGAGCTCTTCGAACTGGTCGGCCACGCTGTCCCATGAGTAATTCCGCCGGACATGCTCCTGCGCGGCTTTCCTCTTCACCATTACTTTGTCGGGATTTACAATAAGGTCCCCGAGCACGCGTCTGAGGTCATTTACATCCCGGTTCCGGAAGACATAACCATGCTCTCCGGCGGCTTCCAGGTTTTCGGGTATATCGCTGGATACGCAGCAGTTGCCGTAGTTCATCGCTTCAAGGAGCGCAACTGGCAGGCCCTCGACCGTGGATGGCAGGCAGAACAGGTAAGCGTTGCTGAAAAGCTCCTCCATGGGCGCCCCGGTGACAAATCCCGGGAAGATTATCCTCGCGTCTTCTCCTGCCAGCTCTTTCAAATGGGCCTTGTACCCCTCCGAGTGGGCCGCATCCCCCGCTATCACCAGCTTCATATCCGTCTTCAATGCCCGGAACGCCCTGATCAGGTAATGCGCGCCCTTCTCTTCGACCAGACGCGCGGCAAAAAAGATGAACTTTCCAGGCATAAGCCCCTTTTCGATAATCCAGTTCGGGGCTCTGTGCTGCGTGGGGCTGACGCCGTTCGGGATGTAGACGACCTCCCTGCCAAATCTGTCTTCATAATACTTTTTCTGCACCTTTGAGACGGACGTAGCCTTGTTCGGGAAATAAGCAACGCTGTAGTCTGAAAGGCGGAGAAAAGTCTTTCCGATCAAGCCCCATTTATCCCTTTTCCATTCGAGGCCGTGCGTCTGAACTACCGTCGGTATCCCTTTCAGACGCGGGAATATCGAAAAGGCGGAAGGCCCGACCGCATGGACATGGACCAGGTCAATATCAGAGCTCCTTAATACGTCGATCGTTGCGTTGTAACAGATTGAAAGCTTATGGAGAGTCTTCGTGTTTATCGAAGGGACCGCCCTTATCTCCATCCCCTTGTAGGTGCCGCCGCATGTCCCGTAGTCCCTGCTGGAGTAGACAACGACTTCATGGCCTTTGGCGACCAGGCGGGAGCCGAGCTCTTCGGTTACCTTTTCTATCCCGCCCCCTTTAGGGAGCCCCTTTACCGCCACATAAGCGATTTTCATTGCAAACCTCCAGCCTGTAACACTGCCCAATCGGCAGCATTACTACAGTTTACTTCCGGGGTGATCAGCTTCAGGGCTTACGATACTCCTGGTTTGTTAAGCGGGAATAACCGGTATGTGAATATTTGATGAAATTCCTCAGGAGGGTTGCCGGACGGCTATTTTTGTTTCGCGGCAGGGTTGAGGTATGGGCTGGACTGGAGATCTCGCGGACCTGCGCGTTGAGCTTTGGTGACGGAAAAAGCGCGTTTTCGTAACATACAGATGGTAAATGAAGGAGTCTATTCCTGTAAAAATGTCAGCCCCAAAAGTGCCAGCTTCGTCCCTTTGGGATCATCTCCAGCGACAAGGCTTATTGAACGGATTTTTTTTACCGGACGCGGGTTGTTCCAGACAAAAAGCTGCAGGTTAAGCGGCACCCCGCTTCCGGAGTTGCCTTGCCATGCCGTCCTGGAGCCTATTAGAATGTCCGGGCTCCTCAGGAAGGTCCAGTCGTTATGTCTCAGGCCCACGCTGGAACGGATGTCCGTTATATTCCAGTTCTCAAGGAGGTCTATCGTTTCCAGACGGCCGTCATCGTATTCGACGATATACCGTCCCAGATTGCGCACCCTCATCGCCGGCTCCTCGATAAAAGCTGTGTGCACAAAGGCGACCCTGCGCGCCGGTGCGTCCCCTTTGAAGATCGTGATTGCTTTCGACTCACCGGTAAGATGACTCCCTTTATTCGACAGCACAGCATAGTTGTTCCGCCCTCCATCACTGTCCGGGATAATATCAAAAAGGATGCCGCCCAGGAGCTGTTTGCCAGGCTTCAAAGCCCGCGGGTCAAGAACCGGGCCTGCGCCGAATAGTCCTTTATTGTCTCCAGCGGCGACAGCTTGCTTGTTGGCTCTTTCATCGAGGCGCACAGGGACCTGTTTCAACGGACTTTTAGCGTATGCTGGGTCTCTCACGGTGGCAGCCAGCGCGGTGACATCAGAGTCCTTGCCGCTGACTTTGCAACTGACCGACCAGCCACAAAGTGGAGCGTACAGGGTAGTCGCCGCCGGAGACATGGTCCTCCAGAGACCCCAGTCCGTCGATATGATACCCTGCCCACCTGAGCGCTTGACGCTTTCAGCCATGTTCCGGGCGGCGTCAGGTTCATGCCAAACAGTCCCCAGGACGCCAAATCCGTTCCGGCGGAAATGCTCGACGCTGTCGTAGCCGTCCCTCTTTTCATAATGCCAATCGAGAATCAGGACATCCTTGGGCATGTCTTCAAGCGCGTGATGGGTTGCCCCGGACCTGAAAAACGGGTTCTCGCTGTTTGCCGACCCCACCTTCGCCTCCCACCTGCCATGTTCAAGCAGCATATCCCCCCAAATGGCCGTTCGCACGCCGCGCCGTTTGAGCCAGTCATGTATTCGATTTGTATCCATAACAAGAACTTCAGCGGTGGTCTTCCCGTATGCCGCGGCGTAAGCGGTCAGACCCTGTATTTCATCATGGGCTATCAACAGTGTCGAAGGCTGGTAGGTCTTCAGTATTTCTTCATACAGAGAGAACATGAACTGATAGTTCTTTTCCTTGAACGGGTCGTAGAAGTTCGCCCCTTGACGAAATTCCATTTCAGGGAAGTGGGCGGGATTGAACTGGGAAGTCATACCTGCCCAGACGTCCATGTGCAGAAAGCGCGCGTACCTGGTGACCTCAATCATCTGCTCCTTTGTCCAGCCGCCGTCATCCGCCCTCTTCATCCATGAGCGGGCCTGCTGCGGGGAATGCAGAAAGATGACTGTGTTGCTCCTGGCCCTGGATAAGGCGTCAAGGTAGCGTTTCATGAGGTCGACATCCCGTATCGCCGGTGGCAGGAGTTCCAGGCACCCGCCTCGGACCGCGAGGTCCGGCCAGTCCTTCAAAACGCCAAGCTCGATACCCCACGCGCCTGATGTTCGCGTAAGCCGAGCCAAAAGAGCGTATGCCCCGTACAGGCATCCCCTTTCATCAACGCACCTTATGACAGCTTTGTCCGCGCTCACAGCCATCTCAAAGCCTTCCGCCAGTATATCCGGACGGGACTTTCTGGACACCCTGTCGATAATGATCCCGCTTCTCGCGGTGGCCGCCATCTGAGGCTTCACTTCAAGACGCAAAGAGGTCAGGAGCGCGACCTCTTTTGCGAGCACAGTTTCAGCTGTGCCTAAAACGGCCCCGTAGATTTTGTCAGTATCCCTTAGGAGGTAGGACCCCGAACCTGGGCTCTGTTTTTTTGCCGGGAGATTGAAGAATGACCATGCGTTAAAGTCGCCGGCCTGACTTGATAAAACATTAGAATTCTGCCCCGCCTCAGCCTGCGACGGCGGCAGGGATTTTATTAAGTATCTGAAGGAGTAGCTACTGCCGGGTTGAAGGTTCGAGTGCCTCGCGCCGACGATGATGCCCCGGGACTTGTTCCATGGGACATTGCGCCCATCCGCGGCGTACATCGATTTCGCGCCGGAGGCCTCCTCTATTTCAGCGTCGCAGAGCACCCCTCTCACTGTTATCCTGTTTTTGCCGGTGAGCAGCATCCTTGCGGCGAAAGACCGAGGCTCCACTGGAACAGCTTTGGGGTCAATAATAGAGGCCGGGCTGGATTCAAGGGCTCCGCCCTTGAAAAGGTCGGCTGAAAGTTTAAGGAGGTCAAATTCAAGGTTTGAAGGCATGGAGGGGGCCTTGAACGTCATCAGAAGCTCTATGGACGAGGCATCCTTATGTCTGAAAATGATATTGTATTCAGCGCCGGAGGCATGGTCTCTGCCGCTAAGAGAATACGAACCGGGAGAATTCTCTCTGAGGACGCCTCTCCACGGCCCTGAGAAAATGCGCTTTCGCCCGCGAGTGAGGCCCTGTTCATAAAACTCGAAGAAATCCCCTAAGCCGCTCATCAACTGGAAGCCGCCGTACATGACCCGTCCGCGCTTGACAGTATCGACGCGCAGCTCCATAAGCCGCGTCTGTCCCTCTGAACCGGCGTGCGCAACCCCCGCCTTATCCAACGCAGGAAGGAGAGCCGACAGCAGTAATAATAGCGCAAGTGTAAACGAGAGCTTTGGCCAGAGAAGACTTCTGCCTTTTCTGGCGCGGCCAGAAAAAAAACTCTGAAGCGGCTTCATTGGTTCATGACCTCACTTTTTCGGGGCCATCCTTCTCTGATCAACGCAGCGTCGGAACAGCGCGTCAAGAGAGCCAAGATGTCTTTCAAGCGAATGGTTACGGAGGACATATCTCCTTGCCCGCAGCCCCATCGCCTGCGCCTTCCTTTTATTCGCGAAAAGGTCGTCGAGCCTTTCGGCGAGCCTTGAGGCGTTCCCAGCCTCGAAGCGGTACCCTGTAACTCCGTCGGCCACCAGCTCCCTCATGCTCCCGAGGTCTGAGACAACCGCTGGCCTGGCAAAAGACATCCCTTCAAGGACCGTATTGGGCTGGTTTTCATACCAGTTCGATGGGGCGACAAAACAGCAGGCTCTCTCGAAAGCGAGCCTGATCTCTTCCTGGTCCTGGAAACCTTTAAAGATTATACGCCCTCTCAACCTGTCTGGAACGCTCGCCTTGAGGCCCTGGGCGTACGGGGAGGTATCGTCGCCTATTATCGTAAGCCTGGCCCTGTCGTTTCTGAGAAGCCCGAAGGCAGAAAGAAGCGTCGGGAGGCCTTTTTCATGGCTGAGGCGGCCGACAAAAAGGACCTCCGGCGCATCAGGCAGCGGCTTTGGCTGGCTTGAAGGCGCTTTCACCATGGTCGGTATGTGAACGACCTTGTCAGGGTCGAACCCTCCCTTTATCATCTTCTCCCTCGTGAAGGCCGAAGGCGCGATGAAAAAATCGACATGGTCATAAATCTTTCGCACGCGGGAGAGCCACATTCCGGCCGCCTTGACCGCAGCGGCCAAAGTCGAACGCTGATAACCGCCGCACCTGTTGCGCACGGCCCTGAAGAGCCCGTGCTCCAGGCACTCTTCACAGACCTTTCCGTCGCGGTATAAAAGGTAATTGGCGCAGACCCTGTTGAAATCCGACAACCGGCAGACTATCGGGATGTTGTTGGCGCGGCAGGCGTCGATTACGCTGTCGCTGAAGTAGACCGCGTTCAGGAGGAGGGCCAGGTCTGGCCGTTCATTTTTTATGAGGCGATCGAGGTTCCTTCTCGCCTGCCTGTGGTATATCGAATCAGTGGCATACGCGAGCTTCTGAAAAAAAGACATCCTGAATTCCTGGAAGTATATGTTCCCTTCGCCGCCCGGAGGCGTCACAAAATACGTGCTGTACGGCGTCTCCCGGTTCTGTTTGAAGGCGCAGCAGAACGGTATGAACTCGTGGCGCTGGAAGTTCTCCATGACGGTGAACATGTATTTTTCCGGCCCGCCGGTCACGAAGTAATTCCTGTTGACGACGACTATCTTCATATGTCAAACATTGGCCCTGGCGACGCACACGAACTTCGAGTAACGCGTGTCATCGAGACGGTTGAGGAGCATCCCGTTAAGAAGCTTGAACTTCCATGAAAAATCGCATTTATCTATTCCTTCGAGCGTGACGACTTGATAGCCGCTCGTCTCGAACAGGTCTCTTACGCCGTTCACGGTGAAAAACCGCAGATGGGTCCGGTCAAGCACACCGTTATCCTTGTATTCCCATTTCTTTCGCACGACCAGATCCTTTAAAATCTGGAAGTACCTGATATTGGGTATCGACGAGACGACGACGCCGTTCGCTCGAAGCTTTGACCTGAGCATGCTGAGGACCCGCCAGGGGTCGACCATATGCTCGAGCACGTCATTGCAGATAACGCAGTCAAAATACCCGTCCGGCAGGGTTATCTCGCCTGTTTCGATATTCCCGGCAAAGACTCTGTCAAGTTTACCGGCGGCCACGCTCGCCACTTCCGGGACCAGCTCTACTCCCCAGACTTCCGAGCCTCTCCTGGTTTTCAAGATCCGTCCGAACTCGCCGGCTCCGCACCCTATGTCGAGTATCGTGGTTGCGCCGGAAGGGACAAAACGAAGCATCTCCTCGCGGCCGTGCTGATAATACTGGTTTGTATTCACGCTCTCCCGCCCATTGCGCTCATGCCCAATTGCTCCTTCATTTAATGCGGCCAGCCCCTGTTGCTCTGAAAGAGCCACCCCGCGTCATAACAGGCTTTCGTAATAACCTGCCAGCATTTCGCAATGCCTGTCGATGGTATACTCGCTGAGGAAAAGGGCCGAAGCCGCGTTGCCAGCCCTTCTGCGCAGGCCTTCGTCCCTGAGCATCCGGATAATGGCCGCCGCGAGCCTTTCTGGGTTTTCTGGAGGCACAAGGGTTCCGGTGAGTCCGTCGCGCACTACTTCCGGGTTCCCTCCAGTATCGGTTGCTACCATCGCCCTGCCGCATGAGCTCGCCTCAAGAAGGGTCATTGGCAGGCCTTCCCGCCGTGATGAATTGACATACAGGTCGCATGCCGCCATGACCTCGCGCGCTTCCCTCACGACCCCCGGCAGCCGGACGCTATCCTTGAGACCGGCGGATTCAACAAGCCCGTCAAGGCTATCCTTCTCAGCTCCGTCTCCGCATATGAGAAGTACGGCCTCTGGCACTTCTGCGACTACGCGCCGGAAGGCCTCTATAAGCAGGTCGTAGCCCTTGTCGCGTATCAAGCGTCCGATGGAAAGGACGAGCCTGCTTTCCTGCCTGAACCCGAACCGCCTCAGGATCTCTTCGCGGGTAACCCGGACGCCATCGGGCCCTCGGACAGCGTTGCTGAGAGCACGCACTTTTCCTTGCGGGACGAAATCAGAGAGATTACGCAACACCGCGTGGCCGCACCCGAGCACCAGGTCGCTTTTTGACAGCCAGAACCTTTCAAGCGGCGTGAAATTCCTGTCGCTGTGCACCGTAGCAACGACCTTCGCGCCTGAGAGCTTCCCGGCCATCGGCCCGCTCCAATCGAGCAGGTGGCTGTGCACGATATCACAGCGGCTCCGGCGCAAATACCTGATGAGGCCCATGTATGTCCTCAACATGTAAGCGGAGTTGTGAGGAGCGTTCCAGACGCGCACGGGGAAGCCGAGCGCCGCCAGCTCGTCAAACATCGGCCCTTTCTCAAAGACAAGATGCACCTCGAAGGCGAACCTCGGGTCGTCTTTCAGAATTGATAGCTCCTCAAGGACAAGCCTTTCCGCACCTCCGACCTCCATGGCCGGCATAAGAACGGCGACGCGCCTGGCGGCTTTAATCATCTTTTTTTCAGGGTGCGCGCCCATCGGCTAAATTCTTGTCGCGTGTTCCCGCGAATTAAACGGCGGGTCGAGGAAATTTTCCGGATCGTTGTCCCAGCAGGTGCAGCGCGGGCAGACATCAGCCAGGCCCTTTTCATAGAGGTTTTTTCTAAGCTCTTTCATTCCCTTGCTGTTCCAGATATCCCCTGGGGGGGTGCTCCGCAGGTCGCCTATGATGTATCTTTCGCGCGGGCATGACATCACGGTGCCGTCCCAGTTCACGACCATCATGTCAAACAACATGCTGCAACCCGTCCTGCGTTTGGCCTCCAGGCTGGGCTGGTTGAATTTTATTCCGTACTTTTCCGCCAGCTTCGAAGCCTTCTCAAAGGCTGCCTTCGCCTCAACGGGATTGAGCCAGACGCTCTCTTTACGCAACGCTTCGCCCTGCGCGACCATATTCGCCACGGTGACCGTTTTAACCTCCAGCTCGCTGGCCAGCTCGATAAACGCGGTCATCTCCGGAAGGACGCTGTTTACAGCCACGACCTCGAGGAAGACTGCGGGCCTGGCGACTCCCTTTTTCTTCTTATAGTCACGGATGAGCTTCAGGTTTTCCACGACCCTGTCATACTTGTCAACGCCCCTTATCTTTTTATAGGTCTCCCTTGAAGCTCCGCCGATCGACACGCATATCCTGTCCATGCCCGCGTCAACAAGGGCCCTGCCGACCTCTTCGGTCATCAATATCGCGTTGGTGTAGGTAAACACGAAGCGGGCTTCCTTTTTCATCTCCCTCAGCATTGGGATGTATTCAGGATGGAGTAGTGCTTCGCCAAACCCTCCAAACAGCACGCTTCTGGTATATTTGAAAAGCGGCCTGACCATGTTGAAGGTCTCCCAGCTCAGAAAAGACTCGGCCTTTTTCGTCTCGGCGCGGCTGAAGTTCCGGTTGCACATGAAACAATCGGAATTGCACTTGAGCGTCGGCTCGAGCGCGATGTTGAGAGGCCTTGAGAGAAGGCGAGTTCTTTTTTGACTGACCTCGAACCTGTTCAGGTACATGTTCGAGATAGAGACCAGGCTGGACAAGCGCATTGCCACCTCCGGGAAAATATAAGCTGCTCCTACTTCAACCTCTTGATGCCGTACTCGACCGACTCTCTGACCATGCCAAGGAAGATAACGGGCTTCATGACCCCGAAAATATAAGTATAGAGAAAGGCATCCAGGCCGAGCTTTTTCGTTACGATATTTTTCCAGTCAGCCAGGACGACCACCGCCGGATAAATAACCGGATATGAAAAGAGCAGGGCCAGGACCTCGTACCCGTATCCGAGGAAAAGCATGAGAGAGATAACGGCCAAGGCTATGGCCGCCTGCCTGGGCAGCTTCCAGCTCGATTTTCTGATCTCCTCCGGCACGTCCCGGCAGACCAGTATCCTGAAGCGCCCTCTTCCCGACCCGTAATACCTGAGCGCCAGTTCCCATACGCTGTTGACCCCGTAATCGTGCGCAGCCATGACATCGTTTATCAGACATATCCTGTACCCGGCAGCCCTCAGCCTGATGCCAATGTCGATTTCCTCAGCCACCGGAAGCCCGACGTTATACCCACCTATCTTCTCGAGGGCGGCCCTTATGAAAGTCCCGCCTCCGCCAGGGGCGTTGATGTAGCCTTCCTCCTTCTTTTTCCAGTCTATGTTGAGCACCCTTGATATCCAGTTTGTCTCAGAGTGCCTCTCCGTCACCCTTCCTATGACCGACGCGGCGTCTCCGGCCGCAAGCCTTTCAACAGCCTTCTTGAGGTAGCCCGGCGCGATCGCCATGTCACCGTCGACGAAGTGCATGACCCCGTGTTTCGATTCTTTGAGCCCGGTATTTCGCGCGAGCGCGGCGCATGGGGAAAGGCTTCTCACCTCCACGACCCGGGCTCCGGCGGCACTGGCGATATTCTGAGTCCCATCGGTTGAGCCGGTATCGACATAGATGACCTCCAGAAGCTCCTGCGGATAATCCATCTTCAGGACCGACTCGACGCACTCCCTGATGTTCCCTGCCTCGTTCCTGCCGATTATCACCACTGACACGGGCGGCAACGATTTTTCCTGGTTTGAAACCACCTGCATCCGTCAGCCCCTTTGGAAGCCAAGGGCGCTCGCGCACAGGGCCCTCCCCTTGGCAAGTCCGTGCTCCCGCTTAGGCCTGTCCTTGCGAAAGGCATTCCGCGCGAGCAAGGCCATACCATAGGCCGCGTCAAGGCCGCGAATAGCGGCCATTGAAAAGTAACCGTAGTTTTTTCTATAAAAATAATACTGTGAACACAAATAGTAGGAATATATCGTCCTGTTTATAACTCGCCGGCCGGTCTGCGACACTGAACTCTCTCCGCCGTAGTGGATAATCGCCGGGTCAGGCAGGTAGACTACGCGCCAGCCTTCACGGATGACCCTGTAGCACAGGTCAGTCTCTTCGAAATACATGAAATAGTTGGAGTCAAGCCCGCCAAGCCTCCTGAAAAGCTCAGACCTGATCATGAGCGAACACCCTGAGACCCGCTCAACGTCCCTGACCGCGCAGTAGTCCCAGTACTGCATCCTCGAGCGCCTGAACATTTTCACCTTTGGAAAGCGGTTCACGAGATTGCTGTAGACGCACAGGGTATTCCAGAGGCCCGGGAAGTGATCGCAGCTGTACTGCACCTCTCCGCTGCGGCCCACGTTCCTCGGGGCGCATATCCCGGCATCAGAGTCCTTTTCCATGAAGTCGGCCAGCTTGTCTATCGCGCCGTCGAGAATGACGGTGTCGGAGTTGAGCATGAAGAAGTATTTTCCGCGCGCCGCCGCGAAACCCTGGTTGTTTGCCCGCGCGAACCCAGCGTTATCGTTGTTTTCGATCAGCGTGACCTCTGGGTATTTTTGCTTGAGCATGCCGCACGAGCCGTCGTGCGAGGCGTTGTCGACGACTATGACCTCGTAGCTCACGGCCGTCTCCCTCTTTATCGAGGCGATGCACTCATCGAGTATGCGGCATGTGTTGTAGCTGACTATGACGATTGATACGACCATGGGTCAGGCGCTGCCTCCTGAACTTTTTCGGCCTTCGCGGCCATGATAACGCTCGATGACAACCCGAGAAAAATCCCGAAGAGGAAGAGGCATTCGTTCCTGAAAAACATGTCGAGGGTGGGCAAAGAGAAGGTACCGATGATGAAATAGCAGGCGGGTACGAGGTGCCTGCCGCCGTACGTCAGTATGCCCCTCCAGAGCCTCAAGAGCCCGTACACGAGCCACGCTACGCCCGCAAGGCCGGCCTGGACAACCAGGCTCATGACGCCGATGTCGCTCAGGTGAATTCCGTATTTCTTCTGCAATTTTCTGTCCGGGTTTCCTTCCCAGTTGAAGTTCATCATGCCGCGGCCGGTGAGGGGCTGTTTTTGCAGCTCCTTCCAGTAATATTCATACGCGTTCAGGCGCGCCTGCAGGCTTCCCCCGTAGCTGCCCCCCCGCTTCACCATGTCGGTCTGGGTCCTCTTGACGAATCCTATGTTGCTTAAATCCGCGCTGGCGAGCAGCATGGAGAGGGCCAGGCATACGGAAAAGAAAGTGTACTTAGTGACCCGCATCAGAGTGATCTTGCGGGACAGGATAAAGACGACGACCATGCTAAGGATGCCGGCTACGATGAACCCGCGCGTCTGCTGAACGATGACGACTTCCGTGAACAGGAGAGCCGAAGCGAGAATATACCAGGGGCGCGAGCCCTGCCAGAACCTGGCGAACGCGATGATAGCGCCAAGCGAGATGACAAACTGCCCCGCGGTCACGCGCAGCCTGCCCGACTGTTCTGCCAGCTCCCGCGGCAAGCCCGGGAACAGGTTAAAGGCTCCATGGGTCATGTAGCTGACAGTTGCCAGGGAAGCTACGCCAAGTCCCATGACGATGAAATATCTCGAGAACCTCTCGGCGTCTATCATTCTGCCAGCCAGCAGGAAATAGACCATGACAAGGGGAATGAACTTGGCCGCCTTTATGCCCATGGTGACACCCTGTCCGGCGGACCATGCGACCAGGACCCCCAGCACAGAGAGCCCCAGGAAACCGGCAACCCAAAGACCGTACCTGCCGAGCGACAGCTGACCTCTCAAAAGGTTTTCTAACAGAAGGACAGTGAGCATCGGAAGGAGCAGGAGCTTGTAATTGTCAGCTCCGGCTATGCTTGGCACCAAATAAAAGAACTCAAAGTTGATTGCAATAAGAAAACACAGGAACAGTTCGAGGTTCCTCCGGTAAAGGACCCATGCCGCGCCGAGCAGCATAAGGGAAATACAGGCAAGGACTGCGAAGATCATCAGACGGCCACCAGCTTCTTTCTGAGATAGAAGTACATGACCCCTGAGCAGAGTATCCCGGTGACGGATATTCCGGCCAGAAGGGATGCCATGGGCCAGGGCACAAGCGCCCGAATGGCTGACATGAGGGCCAGCAGCACCGCCCCGGTGGCGGCCCACACGACCCCTGAACCTCGCATGTAGCTCAAAAAACGCATCTGAACGATCTCCAGGCTCTTAGCGACTGCGTACCAGTTATTTGTAAGTACCTGCGCCACCATCGTCCCCAGCGCGACCCCCAGCAGGCCGAGCCACATTACGCCAATATAGGTAAGGACCAGGTTGATTACCCCGGCGAGCACCGCCATCTTTCCCCATACCGAGTCTGTGCCGGAGCTCTGGCCGAAACGGGCGAAAATAACATGGTGATTCTCAAGGGTCAGCATGGCGCAGAAGACCCACAGGACTCCCCACCCGACGAAGTGCCCCTTGCCGAGCCAGAGCTGCATGATGTAATCGCCGAATACCGCGAGTACTGACACGGCGGCGATCTGGATTATCATGCCCACTGTTGTATTGAGCATCAGCATGCGGTGGACCGCTGTGCGCTCTGCGGCCCCGCTCCTTCTTGAGATGAACGGCACGCACATCTGGGACACGGTCGAGGAAAAAACATAAAATACCTGAACAAGCCGGTAGGCAGCAGCGTAGTCCGGCAGGGCGGCGGTCCCCAGGAATTTCACGATGAAGTACTGGTCCGTGTTGAGTACAAGAAAACCGCCTAACCCGATTAAAAAGAAGTCCAGCGCCGGCCTCAGATGCGGCCTCACGTCACGCCAGGCGACCCTGACCCTTTCCCTGAAGGCCTTGTCAACGCGGCCGCGCACCAGAAACCCGAGCAGGATCGCGTTCAGGATATTGCGCCCGAGGACGACTATGGAGAGCACGACGATACCGCCCTGCCAGAGGTAAAGGGCCATGAAGTAGCCGAGAAGCGTCAATGACTGGACCGCAGCCTGGGCCCAGTTCTGCCAGCCCACCTCGCCGTGGCTGTTCAGGGCCGTCTCAAGGTATTTGAACCTGCACGTCACAGTCTGTGCCAGGCAGAATATCGCCCAGGCCTCAAGCGAAGAAGCCAGCAGCCCGTGGGGCAGCCCCAGCGCCCAGATAAAGAGACCTCCGGGCAGCAGCATGACGCACAGAAGTATCGACGAGGTTATATTTGATACATATCTGGAAAGGCTGAAGTAATAGGAAGCGCCGGTATGGTTCGGTCTCGCCTCCCTGTCGCCTTTTCCAAGTTCGAACGCCAGTTGACGGCCCAGGACCGGCGAGAAGCCCAGGTCCGCAAGATTGACGAAGAGCCCTGTCCCGAGAATGAACATCCATACGCCCAGCTCCTCTTGAGGCAGATACCTGAAAAAAAGGGGCATGGTCAGGACGCCAAGAGCGAGCGAAACCATCTGAGCTCCCCAGCCTGACATGATGCCGAACATTATCCTGTTCCGGAATATGCCCGGTATCCTGCCGGCAGGCGCGCTCATCAGGGCTGCTTGGCCGCTTTGTTGCCATCCGCGAGAAATGTCTCGACGCTGGCCTTATCACGCAAGCCTTTGGCGTACAGGTCCGCCTCCTGCTTCGCCTTTTCAAAACGCAGGAGCTTTAATATCCTGTCCTTGACCTCCTCGTAGGACATGACAGTCGCGTTCTTCCTGTCCGTCACCTTGAAGATATGGATGCCGTGGTCAGTCTCGATAAGCTCAGTTGTCTCTCCGGGCTTCAGGGCGAAGACTGCGCCCTCGAATTGCCTGTCTATCTGCCCGGGCCGCACATAGCCGATCTCCCCGCCGTTTGCCTTTGTTAGCCCGTCGGACTGCTCGCGTGCGATAGTGGCGAAGTCCTGGCCTTTCTTGAGGTTCTTCAGTATCTGCTCCGCCTTTTTGCGCGACTCCTGCTTGCGGGCTTTGTCCCATACCGGGTCGACCTGCACGAGGATATGGCTCAGTTTCGCCTGAAGCGGCTGCTTGAACTGGTCGAGGTTTCCCTCGTAATAGCCTATCATATCCCTGTCCGTGACCGTGACCTTCGGCACGAACTGGCGTTCGATGTATTGCTGGATGAGGTTGTTCCTCTCGACGCGGGCTCTGAGCGCCTCCTCAGACAGATTTCTCCTGGCCAGCTCGCCCAGATATTCGGCCTCGCTAACAAACTGCTTTTTGAGAGTCTCTATTTCCTTCAATACTGCGCTCTCATCAGGCTTGATGTCAGCCTTGCGGCTCTCCTGAAGGAGTATCTCCCGCCTTATCATGCTCTCAAGCACATCAGCGTTCACGGACGAGACCTGGCCCTGCGTGAGCGGCTTTCCGAAGCCGAGTATGGCCTTCTGCACGACAAGG